>FUFK010048062.1_pt1 | contig 28262 bp, 28 predicted proteins | sample 1021851 | NCBI WGS metagenome assembly FUFK01 (sample SAMEA51879418, study PRJEB19060) | metagenome
AATAGTAATTGAAGCATTTTCAAAAGATTGGCATTGGTTCATGTTAATAGGACTAATCAATTTAGTTATACCATTCTTTTTAATTGCTTACGGGGTAAAGTCTGTGCAAAGTAATTTGGCAGCAATTTTAATGTCTACTACTCCTTTGAGTTCTACCATATTAGGTCACTTTTATACAAAAAATGAAAAATTTAATTTTGCAAAAACTGTTGGGATATTGATTGGATTTGCAGGAATTGTTTATTTATTTTCTGATAATATTTTAATAGATGAAAATAATTTTCTTTCAGCAGTGCTAATTTTAGTAGGATCAACATGTTATGTAATAGGTGGAGTTTTAACACTTAAAATTAGCAAGAAAAAAAATGAAAACGTTACTGGATCAATATTAATTTGGGCGAATCTGATTTTATTTCCTTTAATGTGTTTGTTAGAAACTCCATGGGAAAATACTCCATCATTAAATTCAACTATGTCAGTAATTTATCTTGGTATAGTACCAACAGGAGTTGCATGGCTTTTAAGGTTTAAAATTTTGAAAAAGAATGGTTTAATTTTTCAATCTCAGGTCTCGTACTTAATTCCAATCTTTGGTATTATTTTAGGCTATATATTTTTAAGTGAATTAATAACTTATAAGGTATTAATATCTTTATTGGCTGTAGTTGTAGGAATTTATTTTGTTAGAAAAGCAGATACAAAAATTATAATTTAAGTGAAGATATAAAGCTAATATGCTCTGGTTTTGTCTCGCAACATCCACCTAATATTGTTGCCCCACCTTCTATGAATTTTTTTGATAGATTATAAAATTCATTTGCATCAAAATTATCTCTTTTTCCCAAAGATTGATTAGGATTTACTCCAATTTCATTAGGTTTTGCTGTATTAAATGTCTGAATTGGCCCTGGTTCATCAACCCCCCACAAATTTATTTTAAATCCAAATGGAACTTTACAATTAAAAAATTTATCTAACACTGATAATGATATTTCTGGGGAAACACATGCACAAACTACACCAAGTGTATTTTCATGTTTAATAATTTCAATTAATTGCTCAATTTTTTCTTCTGAGGGTAGGTCGCCATTTTTTTTTAAATGTATTCCAATTAAAATTTTTTTGTTTAACTTTTTAGATATATTAAGAGCAGCTTTAACTTCATTAGTGCTGCTAATAACATCTAAATATAAAAAATCAGTAAATTCACTTAAAATATCAGCTTGTTCAAACATATCTTCCTCTATTAATTTGATATCGCGATTATCAGTAATATAAGTGTCTCTTTGGCTTGGAATTGATCCAGCTACTAATACATTTTTCTTTGATAAATTTTTAGCTTGGATTGCAAGTTTACATGCAATTTCGTTTAATTTTTTGAATTGATTACCAACATTATTTTCTATTAATCTAAATTTTCTACAGCTAAAAGTGTTTGTAACTATAACATCTGAGCCTGAGTTGATATATGATAGATGAGTATCAACTAACATTTGATGATATTTTTCATCTAATAAAGCGCTAGCAGACCATAAGGTCCCCATAGATACCATTCCTTTTTCAAGTAATAATTGACCCATGCCACCATCTAATATTCTTATTTTTTTAAAAAAATTGTTATCCATTTTTTTTATCCCTTGTAGCTATAAATACTCCAACAGTTGTTATTAAAAAACCAATTATGTCAGTAAATGTTAATTGTTCATTTAAAAATATCCATGCCATCACTGCTGAAGTAGGAGGTACTAAAAAAAATAAAGTAGTAGTTTTGCCCACAGTACCCCTTTTGATTAAAAACATAAGAATAGTAAAAGCTCCAAATGAAACTAATATAATTTGGTGAGACATACCNAATATAAAACTAGTTGTAAAATTTATGTAAGCATTTTCAAATATAAACATTAANAATAGATTAAAAAGGCAACCACCAANTGCTTGATATGCATTGTTAACTGACAAAGCTAAATTTCCACTNAATTTTTTTTGCCACAATGTTCCAGCNGTTATTGCAAATAAAGCTAAGACTGTAGCTAACAATCCTAAAGGAGGAATTTCTTTTCCAAAATCAATACCTAAGACAGTGACAGAACCAATGAAACCTAAACTGATACCTACCCACTGTTTCCAAGATATTTTTTCTCCAAAAATTGGACCAGATAAAATATTTGTTAAAATTGGTTGAAGTGTAACTATTAAAGCTACAATTGCAGCTGGCATCCCAATTGAAAATGCATACCAACATCCACCTAAATAAATCCCATGAAATAAAATACCTGTTGAAAGACTTTCAATAATATTTTTTAATTTTCCGAAAATTTTATCATTACTGAGATAAGCAAATACAAGAAAACCAATTGTTACAATCCCAAACCTAAATGCTAAAGCTGCAAATGGAGAAGCGTTTTGAACAATTTCTTTCCCAGATATGAATGCCGATGACCATAATAATATAAAGAGCAAAGGAAATGATTTTGTCATGGTAAAGATATATGGCGTAATATCTAATTTTTGTTGTGAATTCTATCCATTTCTTGAAGTTCGACTTCAAGTTTGTCTAATTCTTCACCACCAGCCATCATACTAAGAAGCTTTTCTCTAGAAATATCTTTTTTTTGGAATGTTCCCATGCTTTTTCCTCGGTTAAGTACAGTGAAACTATTACCAACAGGGTAAGCATGATGTACATTATGAGTAATTAAAATTACAGCCAATCCCTCAGACGCNGCCTTTACAATATATTTTAATACCATTGATGCTTGATGAACTCCTAAAGCAGAAGTTGGTTCATCTAAAACTAAAACTTTTGCTCCAAAATATATAGCTCGTGATATTGCTAGGCATTGTCTTTCACCACCGGACATAGTTCCAACTGCCTGAGATGGATCTCTAACATCGATACCTATCTGTCCCATTCTATCTGCTGCTATCTTATTTGCTTTCTCCACATCAAAAGTTTTAAGGAAAGGAATACCTTTTTGAGGCTCTCTTCCCATAAAAAAATTTCTAGTAACACTCATTAAAGGAACTAATGCTAGATCTTGATAAACTGTTCCTATACCAATATCTAAAGCATCTTTNGGTGAGTCAAAAACAATTTTATTATCTTCAAATATAATTTCTCCTTCATCNGGNTTATGAACACCTGCTAAAGTTTTAATTAAAGTCGACTTTCCTGCTCCATTATCNCCAAGTAAGCACATGATCTCACCTTTTTTTAATCTCATAGTGACATCTTTAAGCGCTATNACNTTCCCAAAAAACTTACTAATATTATTAAATTGAACGAGATAGTCNGACATTATTTACTCTCAGTNACTTTCTTTCTNATATAGTTATTAAACACTACAGCTATCAACATCATTGCTCCTAAGAAAACTTTAAACCANTCAGTGTCAACATCTGTATAAAATATTCCCATAGATACAGTCCCAAATATAATTGCACCAAAAGCAGCACCTATTGCAGATCCATATCCACCTGTTAAGAGACAACCACCCACAACAGCAGCTGCAATAGCTTCTAGTTCTTTTAAAGTACCTCTCATAGTATCTGCAGAACCNGCATCTAATACTTGAATACAAGCAAAAATAGTAGAAGCGACTGCCGTNCCNATAAATAGACTTATTTTTACCCTTCCAACAGGCACNCCNACATTTGTNGCTCCAACCTTATCGCCTCCAGATGCGAAGATCCAATTACCGTATCTTGTTTTCATCAATATCCATGTTGCAAACAATGTTAATGCAATAAACCAAATAACTGATGGAGGTATTCCAGTTGCAAGAGGAGTTCCATCAGTTCTTAGTTCAATTAATTTTAATGATCCCAACCAAGTAAAAAGCCATTTAAAAGTATCTGTAGCAAATAACCAAGCTAATGGATCATCTTCAATTAATACTCTTAGTCCTGGAACTTGAGTTCTACCAGTAATCAATCTTGTTATTGCTAATGTCAAACCTCTTAAAATAAAAAGCATTGCAAGTGTTACAATAAAAGATGGCAAACCAGTTTTGACAACCATTATGCCATTAAAGTATCCAACCAATACTGCCATAGCGAAAGCAAAAACTATACTCATCCATAAAGGCCAACCCCANTAAATCGCAGGAATTGCAATACAAATTCCAGCAAAGCCAATCATTGATCCAATTGACAAATCAAATTCACCGCCAATCATTAACATCGCTGCTGCTATTGCTATAATTCCTAAATTAGCTGAAACATCGAGGAAATTAAGCATTCCATAGGCGCTAAACATACCAGTATCGCCAGCTACAATTCCAAAAAATATAAATACAAGTATTGAGCCACCTAATGCACCTAACTCAGGCCTATTCAATAAAACTCTTAGTGGTGATATTTTTTTTAGACGCTCGTCTTCATTAAGACTACTTTTTGATGAAATACTTTTTGATTTTAATGACATTTAAATTTTGAAAAAAGGCCTGACTATAAAATTTAGTCAGGCCTTAAATATAGATTTTATCTATAACCTTGAGCTGCCCATTTAATTACTTTAGCAGCATTATCAGGAGTAACAAATCCAGGTCCAGTCATAACTACACCAGCAGGCATTGTTCCCCATCTCATGTACTGAGCAAAAATAGCTATTGGCAAATAACCTTGTAGATATTGTTGTTGGTCAATTAAAAACTCTACTTTACCTGCAGCAGCAGCTTTTAACATGTTAGGTGACATATCAAATGTTCCTAATTTAACATTTCCAACTTTACCAGCAGCTTCTAAAGCTTTTAGTGCTGCTTCACCAGATAAACCAGCTCCTAAAGTTAGAATAGTGTCATATCCACCACCTAATTTTGCAGCAACAGCTTTTTGAATTTCAGTTGGGTCATTTGATGTTCCAAGAATATCAACAGATCCACCAAAACCTTTTTTGAAACCTGCACATCTTCTATCAAGCGCTACGTTTCCAACTTCGTGGTTAACGCATAAAGCTTTTTTTCCTCCAGCAGCTTTCATTTTTTGTCCGCCACCAACGCCAGCTTCAAATTCAGTTTGACCTACGTGTGCACTAATTCCTAANGATGCATAGTCATCCGAACCAGAGTTCATAGAAACTACTGGTATACCAGCAGCTATTGCTGCTTTAACAGATTTTCCTAATGCAGCTGCATCAGGNAAAGTAATTACAATACCTTTTGGTTTTTGTGATACAGCGTTATCAATTAGTTTTGCCATTTCAACCATGTCAAAAGTTCCAGGNGCAGTGTATTTGCAAGATACTCCCATATCTTTACAAGCAGCATCAACTCCATTTTTAGCTACCGACCAAAAAGGGTCATTAGCTTGTCCATGTGAAACAACAATTATATCAGTTGCTAATGCTGATACAGACATCATTGCCCATGCAGCAACAGCTAATATAAAGTTCTTTATTGTTTTCATTTTTAATTTCCTCTCTTAAATAAAAGTTAACTTTTAAACATTAAAGCTAACATAAATTTATTTAGATTGTAAAGAAGCAGGTTGTATTCAACCTAAAGTTGATTTTTAATATTTTATTTTTTCAAACTTTTTTGATTTTAATGACCGGATAGCACTCTCAGCAATTTGTATTGAAATCTTTCCATCAATAAAACCACTTTTAGGTCTTAAATTTGATCTGAATAATTTAGCAAGATCATTTAACTGTTCTTTGTATGCCTGGTCGTATCTTTCTATAAAAAAATGTTTAAAGCTTGATCGTGCATTCGTACTTTTATTAGAATACAAACTAATCTCATTTTCTTTGATATTATCAGAAATAATCATTCCTTTGCTTCCAAAAAGCTCTACTCTTTGATCATATCCAAAACTACAATGTCTNGAATTACTAATAATACATTGAACACCATTTTTTGTTTTCAAAATTGCCGTAGCAAGCTCGAAATCTTTAAGTTTATTGAAGTATTTATTAGAAATATTGCTCCCTGTGGCAAATATAGAAACAAATTCATCTTTACCCGCATAATATCTTGCTAGATCGAAATCATGGATCATCATATCTTTAAAAATACCACCTGAGGCTTTTAAATAATTTATAGATGGAGCAGCCGGATCTCTGCTAGTAATAATAATTTTCTCTAGCTTTCCTATCTTGCCTTTTATTAAATTATTTTTTAGAGAACTATGACCTGGATCATATCTTCTGTTAAATCCAATTTGAATTTTATGATTAAATTTATTTATTTTTTTTTCGTAATTTTGAATTTTTTTTAAATTTAAATCTAAAGGTTTTTCACAAAATACTGTTTTATTACTTTTTATACTTTCATATATAAATTTAAGATGAGTTGATGTAGTGGAAGAGATAAAAATACAATCAATTTTTTTATCTTTATATGCTATTTGAGGACTTTCAATATTTTGACAACTTAGATTTTTTGAAACTTTTTTTGCAAGTTTTCTATTAACATCAAAAATATATTTTAGATTAAAATTTTTATTATTTATTAAATTATTTGCATGCATTAGTCCTATTCTTCCCAAACCNAATAATGCTACGTTAATTAAATTTTTACCCATTGTTTTTTTAATGATGATTTCTTGCATGCATCAATGAATTTAGCAGTCTCCAAACCCTCTTCTTCGTTAGGAAAATAAAATCTTTTTTTTGTATTTGTTTTTAAATATTCAGCAAATTCCTTATATATATTNGCAAAAGCATCTAAATATCCTTCAGGGTGACCAAATTTTACTCTAGAAAATTTTTTTGAAAAATTTGCCTTTGTATATCCTCTTTCTAAAAACTTTACTGCTCCTTTGCTTGGATTAAATTTTAGATAATTTGGATCATTTTGAACCCATTCTAAACTTCCTTTAGACCCATATACTCTAATTCTTAAACCATAAACACCACCTTTAGCCGTTACACATGTCCATACAATTCCTTTAGCACCATTATTAAAATTAACAAAAACCTGTGCGTTATTATCCATATTAACGTCCTTCGAATATTTACTTACATCGGCAATCAGTTTTTCTCCTTTAAGGCCTGTAATATAAATTGCTAGATGATATGCGTGTGATCCTATTTCATTGAGAACCGCTGATACACCAACAATTTTTTTATCAACTTTCCATTTAAAAACCTTTTTTGAATTTTTTTTTGAAATTTTATTACCATCTGTCCAATCCTGAATATATTCAACATTGATATATTCAACTTTTCCAATTTTTCCTTTTTCCACTAAATTTTTTGCTTCTCTTACCATTGGATAAGATGAATAGTTGTGAGTCAGCGCATATTTAATTTTTTTGTTATTTTTNATCGCTTTATATAGTTTTTTTCCCTGCTCAAGATTTCCAGCAAATGGTTTGTCTGAAATTACATGTATATTTTTTTTTATAAAATTCTCTGCAATAATTTGATGACTTGATGGTGGAGTCATTATTGCTACAACATTAATACCATCTTTTCTTTTCGCTTCTTTTTCAGACATCTCCTTGTAATTTGAATAACATCTAGATTTATCTAAGCCTATACTTTGTCCAAATTTCCTAGATTTATCAACACTTCTAGAAAATACCCCTGCAACGATTTCGTATTTGTCATCATATCTAGATGAAATNCTATGAACATGNCCGATCCAAGATCCAGGTCCNCCTCCAACAATTCCAAGTTTAAATTTTTTAGGTTTAATTTTTTGAAGCATCTAATATCATAACAAAACTATTATTTATGTCAGTAAAATTAGGTATAGCCCCAATAGCTTGGAGCAATGATGACATGCCTGAGCTTGGTGGTGATACTNCGCTTGAACAATGTCTTTCCGAAGCTAGTGAAGCAGGATTTAAAGGAATAGAATCTGGGGGAAAATTTCCAAAAACATCAAAAGAATTAATTCCTATATTAAATAAATATAATTTAAAACTATGTTCTGGTTGGTATGGAGCAAATTTAAGAAAAAATACTTTTGAAGAGGAAAAAACAAAAATTCAAAACCAATTGAAACTATTTCAAGATTGTAAAGCACCCTGCATGGTTTTTGCAGAAGTTTATGGTTCTATTCAAGGCGATCCAAATATAAATTTATCTAAAAGACCCAGAATGGATTTAGACGAGGCTAAAAAATATTATAAAAAAATTTCAGAAATGGGAAAATATCTAGAGGATCAAGACATGCCTCTTGCTTACCATCATCATATGGGAACTTGTATTGAAAGTGAAGAAGATACAAGAAGATTATTAGAAAACACAGATGGTAGTGTCAAACTAACTTTAGATACTGGACATATGTTATTTGCAAAAGGNGATAGTTTGAAAATTTATAAAGAATTTAAAGAAAGAATAATTCATATACATTGCAAAGATATGAGAAAAAATGTTTTAGATAATTCNTTAAATCACGATTATAGTTTTAGACAGGCTTTTTTAGAAGGAGCCTTCACTGTTCCAGGAGATGGTTGTATTGATTACAAACCTTTTTTTGACTTGTTAAAAGAACAAAATTATTCTGGATGGTTAGTTGTAGAAGCGGAGCAAGATCCCGCAAAAGCAAATCCTTTTGAATATGCTAAAATTGGATACAAATATCTAATTGAAACTTTAAAAAGNGCAAATTTAGAAATNGAAAANAATTAGCTATCTATATAAAGAAGTTAATTCATTATTACCAGCAGCNACACATGGAGATTTAAAACAAGTACCAACTATCCATTCTGATCCTGGTTCTGCTAGAAAATTTGATGACATTATAAAAATAACACCCATTTCTACTGACTGACCAGCTTTTCCTTCTGCTTTTATTCTCGGGTCAGGGTCTGTTTTAACTTTATTGTCATCTGAAAATGGATTTTCAATCTTTAGATTATCATTTATATGATTAACAACCTTTTCAGCTATCCATTCAGCATTACATGGATCACCCCAAACTGTTATTTTCCCTTCATCATTATTTCCGCAATTATTAATTTCGCCATTAATAAAATCGACAACTTTTTTATGATTTTCTTTTACTAAATTTGCACGAGCTTCAACTTCAGGNCTTGTACTCGCTGTCCATATCAACATTCCTACAACATAAACAGCNGATATAATGATAANAAANTCTAANAATCCAAAATTTTTTAATTTTAAGCTCATGAGATTTTTACTATTTTTGACTTTTCCAATTTATTNTCAAAAAAATCAATAATATTTTGGACTGTTTCAATACCCATTCTAGACAAACATTCTTCNGTAAATACNGCTGAATGAGGGCTTAAAAATGCTTTNTCATTTTTTAGCAATGGATTATCTAAAGATGGAGGCTCCTTTTCAAAAACATCAAGCCCTGCACCAAAAATTAAATNTTCNTTTAANGCCTTATTAAGATCTTCCTCNTTAATAATACCACCTCTTGCAGCATTAATTAAAATACAATTTTTTTTCATTTTTTTTATCATTTCATAATTGATTAAATGTTTTGTATTTTCGTTTANAGGCATATGAATTGAAATTGCATCCATTTTATTTAAACTCTCATTTAAATCATTAATTTTAGTNCCACCAACTTTTTTAATTTCCTCTTCGCTGACAAAAGGATCATAAACAAAAATGTTCATTTCTAAACCCTTACATTTTTTAAGTAAGCATTTTCCAATACGACCAAAACCTGCAATTAAGATACTTTTATTCCATAACTCAATTGTTTTAGGAAGCTTAGTTCTATCNCTGAACTTTCCAGTTTTTACAGTCTCGTTGTACATATTATTTCTTTTTGCNATGCTGAATAGCATGAATAAAACATGTTCTGCTACAGCTTGAGCATTTGCTGTAGCTGTTATTGCTAATGTGATATTGTTTNGCTTGGTTGCTTTAAGATCTATATTGTCATAGCCTACACCATGTCTAGATATCACTTTTAAATTCTTAGCNGAGTCTATNATTTCTTTTGACAATTTAGATGTTCTAATACTTATTNCATCACAGTCTTTTATTTTATCTTTCAAAAATTCTGTATCTGTATTGTCTACAACTTCAAATTCAAAATTTTTATTTCCTTTTAGTAAATCAATACCATGATTATGTATCGATCCTATTATTAAGATTTTTTTCATACGTAAAAGTTTATACTTTATTTATTAATAGGCTTTAGATAATTCTGATTTCACTGTGCCTTTTAAATTTTCAACTGTATTTTTCGCACCCGCACTTATAAATCTGGAGTCTGCTCCAACTGTTACAAATTGAAAACCTTTTTCAATCATTTTTTTGGCGTAGTCAGTACTTCCGTTATGAATTCCAGCAAATATATTATTTTTTTTTGCATGCTCTAATATTCTAAGTATTTCTGAATAAGCTTTAGTATCCTCACCTTTGTCAAAACCAGGCTTTTCTCCAATAGCCAAACTTAAATCAGCAGGCCCTATGTAGATACCATCAAGGCCCGGGGTACTCATAATTTCATCAAGATTTTCTAAAGCTTCTTTAGTTTCAATCATAGCCATTTTTAATATTTCATCGTTTGCATGATCTCCATAATCAGGTCCTCCATAGATTAACCCTCTCATTGGACCGAAACTTCTATATCCATCTGGTGGATATTTACATGCTTGAACAAATCTTTCTGCTTCTTTTCGATTACTAACCATTGGGCAAATGATTCCATAACATCCAGCATCTAAAATTTTCATAATTTGACCAGGTTCATTCCAATTAACTCTTGCCAAAGGNACGACNTCTGTCGCTGAAATCACTTGCATCATTGGCATTGCATTNGTGTAATCAACGAGCCCGTGTTGCATATCAATTGTTAATGAGTCCCATCCTTGTTGAGCCATTGTTTCTGCCGAAACAGTACTTGGAATTTGTAACCAACCATTGATTACAGCTTTGCCATTTTTAATTATTTCTTTGGCTTTATTTTTTCTCATTTACTCAGGTTTTTAGACCCATATGGGTATACTTTATATTAAGATAATCTTTTATAGCCATAGATCCACCTTCACGACCATAACCGGTTTGTTTTATTCCACCGAATGGAGCTTCAGCAACTGCGACTGCAGCTGTATTTACTGCTACACAACCGGTTTCCATCATTTCTGATGCTCTATTAGCTTTGTCCATTGAGTTTGTATATAAATAGCTACAAAGTCCCAGGTCATTATTATTTGCTCTCTCTACTACTTCGTCAAAATCCTTGAAAGTTAAAACAGGCACTAAGGGACCAAAAGGTTCTTCTTTCATAATTGTAAAATTATCCTGCACNTCATCAAATACNGTTGGTTCAAAATAATAACCTTTATTAAATCCTGAAGGTCTACCCCCACCTAAAACAACTTTTGCGCCTTCACTCTTTGTCGTTTCAACTAATTTTTCAATCTCCTCCAAACGTTTTGCTGTTGTTAAAGGTCCTAAGTCAGTACCTTCATCCATACCATTTCCAATTTTTAATTTTTTTGCTCTATCAACGAAAGCATTTACAAATTCTTCTTTTCTTGTTTCTTGAATGTAAAACCTATTTGGGGATATACAAACTTGACCATTGTTTCGAAATTTTGCTGTTATTGCCATATCTGCAACTTTATTCATGTCAACATCGTCAAATACTATAAATGGAGAATGACCACTTAATTCCATTGTAACTCTTTGAACTTTATCTGCAGCTTTTTTAAGTATTAATTTTCCAACACGTGTTGAGCCAGTTATAGAAACTTTTTTTATTATATCTGATTCAAGTAATTCATTTGATATTTCAGCCGGGTCTCCAGATAATAAATTGACTACTCCATCAGGTACTCCAGCATCTTTACAAATATTTACAAGTTCCATAACTGCTCCAGGCGTAATTACATCTGGTTTACAAATAACTGAACAACCAGCAGCCAGTGCAGTTGAAATTTTTCTAGATGCTAAAACTATGGGAAAATTCCATGGCACAAGTGCTGCTACAACACCTACTGGCTGATAGTAAACATGAACTCTTGTTTCTGGAAATCTACTTTGTAATGTTTCACCATAAATTCTNTTAGTTTCTTCTGCATTCCATTCAAATATATCTGCTCCACCACCAACTTCTCCAATTGCTTCTTTAAGAGGTTTTCCAACTTCAAGTGTAAGCCATTTAGCCAATACATCTTTTCTTTCACGCATCAAATCTGCAATTTTTCTTATTACATAAGACCTNTGCCATGGAGTNGTATTTTTCCAAGTTTCGAGTCCTTTCTCTGCTGATTTTAATGCTTTTTGAACGTCAACAGAGGACGCTTTTGATGCTTCTCCTAAAACTTCTTCTGTTGCTGGATTGATAACTTTATAAGTTTCTTTTTTTTCTGCTTGTTGCCACTGACCATCAATGAATTGACCAAAATTGCTATACATATTTTTTAAATTGTGTTTAATTGTTAAAAGTTAAAGATTTATATATAGAATAATGAAAAAAATAAAGCTCACTTGTGCACATGCAATAATAAAACATCTTATTGCTCAAAAAATTTTAATAGATGGTAAAAAAGAGCAGTTATTTGCTGGAGCTTTTGGTATTTTTGGACATGGCAATGTTGCTTGTTTAGGACAAGCTCTACAAGAAAATCAAGATAAATTACCAACTTATAGAGGGCATCATGAGCAAAATATGGCTCTGACTGGAATAGCATATGCTAGAGCTAAAAGAAGAAAACAATTTTTTGTTGCAACTAGTTCAGTTGGACCAGGATCTACAAATATGGTTACAGCCTCGGCAGTTGCTATGAGCAATAGACTTCCAATTTTATTTTTACCTGGAGATACATATGCAAACAGAATGCCTGACCCGGTTCTACAACAAGTTGAGCATTTTAATAATCCTGGCATTACTCAGAATGATGCATTCAAACCAGTAACAAAATATTTTGATAGAATTACAAGACCTGAACAAATCTTACAAACATTACCTCAAGCAATCCAAACAATGTTAGATCCAGCAGATTGCGGACCAGCTTGCTTATCATTATCACAAGATGTCCAAGGTGAAACATATGAATATCCTGAGGAATTTTTTAAAGAGAGAGTTCATAATATTAGACGACCAAGACCTGATGATTTTCAAATAAAACAAGCAGCTGAGCAAATTAAAAAATCTAAAAATCCTTTATTGATTTCAGGTGGAGGGGTTTTCTACTCTGATGCAATGGAAGATCTAGGTAATTTTGCAATTAAACACAATATACCAGTTACACAAACAGTTATGGGTTACTCTACTATGAAGAGAGATCACTCTCATTTTTTAGGTCCAATAGGTGGTCTTGGTGGCAAAGCAGCAAATAATTTAGCAAAACAAACTGACCTAGCTATTGCTGTTGGAACAAAGTTAGCTGATTTCACAACTGGTTCGTGGGCAAATTTTGAGAACCCAGACTTTTCACTTGTTAGTGTTAATGTCTCTAGATTTGATGCTAGCAAACATTTGGCGCAATCAGTAATAGGTGATGCAAAAGTAAGCTTACAAGAGCTATCAAATGCTTTGGGAGATTGGAAAGCACCTGATGAATGGCATAAAAAATCAAGAGATGAATTAAAAAATTGGAATGATTATGTAGATAAAGAAAGCGGTCCAACTAATCAAGAACTACCTAGTTATGCACACGCTGTAGGAGCAATATATCGTAATTCAGATCCAACAGACATTGCTGTTACTGCAGCAGGTGGATTGGTCGGAGAAGTTGTACAAATTTGGAGGCCAAAAGAATTAAATACACATGAAACCGAATGGGGTTTTAGCTGTATGAGTTATGAAATTTCTGGTGCATTAGGAGTTAAAATGGCAAACCCAGATAAAGAAGTAATAGCTTTTGTAGGAGATGGATCTTATTTNCTTTTTAATTCAGATATTTATTCATCAGTTATAACAAATAATAAATTAATAATAGTTTTATGTGATAATGGAGGNCATGCCGTTATTAANAGGCTACAATTNTTTAAAGGNGGNAAAGAATTTAATTGTCTATTTAATAGTTCAAAAGCTCCAAATCTNGTNCCTGTTAATTTTGCTAAACATGCAGAGAGTATGGGTGCAAAATCTGAGGAGGTATCATCTATTTCTGAATTAGAAGAAGCATTTAAAAGAGCTAAAAAATCTGATGTAACTTACTTAATTTCAATAAAAACTCATTCTTATGAGTGGTTAGAAGGATCTGCTTACTGGGAAAGTCCTACTTTAGAAATGCCATCAACAAAAGAAAATGAAGAGGCATTAAAACTTCATAAAGAAGGAAAATCAAAGCAAAGACAAGGTGTCTAAAATTCATGAATAAAGTTTTTAAGGTTGGTCTCATAGGATGTGGCCATATCGCAGAAACATATTTTAGGGGACACCAATATTTTAATAATTTCAAAATCGTTGCTTGTGCAGATATTAATCAAAAAGCAGCTGAAAAATGTGCGAAATTATACAACATCAAATCAATGACTGTTAATGAAATACTAAAAGATAAAGATATTGAGGTAATTTTAAATTTAACAATTCCTCAATCACATTATTCTGTATCAAAAAAAGTATTAAATGCAGGTAAGCATGTTTATTCAGAAAAACCATTAGCAACATACTTTCAAAAAGGAAAAGAGCTAGTGGCTTTGGCAAAACAAAAAAAATTATACATTGGTAATGCGCCAGATACTTTTCTTGGAGGAGGTGGACAAAAAGCAAAGGAATTAATTGACTCTGATTTGATTGGACAAATCAAACTTGGAAATGCAATCTTTGCATTTCCTGGTGTTGAAAACTTTCATCCAAAACCAGAGTCTTGGTATAAAAAAGAGGGAGGNCCAGTAATAGATATGGGTCCTTATTTTTTTACAACGCTTGTTAATCTNTTAGGNCCAGCTAANCAGGTNCAAGGAAGAACATTAACGGCNTTTAAAAGAAGAAATTATAGAGCAGGTCCAAATAAAGGAAAAACATTNAAGGTTGAAACACCAACTACTTATTTAGCAACAATTCAATTTCATAATGAAGCAATTATTCAAGTNACTNTATCCTTTGATGTNATNAATCATCAAAGAAATCATATGGAACTTTATGGAACTAAAGGNTCAATTATNGTTCCTGATCCNAATATGTTTGGTGGATCTGTTTATATTTCTGTTACNGANGGTGGTCGTTGGGGNGAACATAAAACTGATAAAATGCATTTAGGAAAAATAAATNTTACATCTGCNAGNGGTAGATCNAATGAGTCACCAACAAATGCNAACTATAGAAGTGTTGGAATGTCTGAGATGTTATATTCAATNGAAAAAAAGAAAAAACATCGATGTTCTGGAGAGCTATCTCTTCATGTTTTAGATATAATTGAGTCTACTATGAAAGCTGCAACAACTGGAGTACCTCAAAAAATAAAAACTAAGTGTGAAAAGCCAAAAAGATTTACAGAAGAAGAAGTAAAAAAAATTCTCTTATAGATCATGAAAGATATTGCAATTGTTGATCCGTATCCAAGAACTATGGAGCTTATTTTTTCAAAACCAAAATTAAATGAGTTAAAAAATAAATTTAAGCTTATTTTCGCACCAAAAACAAATAAACAAAAATTTTATATTAATAATATTCATAAAGCGAAATTTATAATTGGACAGCCTGATCTTCCTAAATTTTTNTTAATNAAAGCAAAAAAGTTGAAAGCAGTAATAAANGTNGAAAGTAACTTTCTAGATAATATGGATTATAATTATTGCTTTGATAAAGGNATTCATGTTATTGCAACTTCACCCGTTTTCTCGAAACCAGTCGCAGAAATTGCACTTGGATTTACACTCTCTCTTCTTAGAAATATTCATGGAGCAAATCAGGATTTCATTAATAAAAAGGAAAAGTANGGATTAGATGGAAATCTTAAGNCTTCATTGTTATCAGACAAAANAATTGGATTATTGGGATTTGGAGACCTAGGAAAAGCTTTGGTTCCATTATTNAAACCATTTTCGAGNAAAATAAATATCTATGATCCTTGGATACCAAACAAAAAAATTATTAATCAAGGATTTAAACCAATTACTTTAAAAAAAATGTTTAAAGAATGTGAAGTTATTTATGTGCTCGCTGCAATTACTACAAAAAACAAAGGACTGATTGATAAAAAATTACTCAATCTTATGAAATCAAACTCACTTTTTATACTAATGAGTAGAGCTGCAGTTGTTAACTTTAAAGATTTAAAAAATAGGCTTAAAAAAGGTGATATTTATGCAGCGCTTGATGTTTTTCCGGAAGAACCAGTTAAAAAAAATGACCCAATAAGAAAATTAAAAAATGTTTTATTTTCTGCACATAGAGCGGGTGCTTTAGACGAGGCATTCAAGGAAATGGGCAATATTGTTTTTGAAGATATGAAATTAATTTCAAAAAATCTTAATCCAAGATTTTGTAAAAGAGCTCTAAGAAAAACTGTTCATCTTTTAAGGTCAAAACCTGTTGCAATTAATTAATTTTTTTTTTAATTTAAATTAAATGACTTCAACAAATAAATTGCTCTTAGAGGCTAAAGGTATCACAAAGTATTTTGGAACAATAACTGCTTTAGAAAATGTAAATTTAAAAGTGCACGAAGGTGAATGTTTAGGTGTAGTGGGAGANAATGGTGCAGGNAAATCTACACTAATGAAAGTNTTATCTGGTTTNTACAAACCAAGTGCAGGTGCTTTATTTTTTGAGGGNAAAGAACANGTNTTAGATAGNCCAAAAGACTCTCAAAATTTAGGNTTAGAAATGGTTTATCAAGATCTTGCATTGGCAGGTAATTTACCNATTGGAGAAAATATATTCTTAGGAAGAGAGCCNACAAAAAATATTGGCTTCTTAAAATTTCTAGATTTTAAAAAAATTCAAGAAATGACAAGCGCACACTTAGAGAAACTAAAAATAAATGTTAAAAGTGCTGATCAGAAAGTAGAGGAATTATCTGGAGGACAAAGACAAGCGGTTGCAATAGCTAGGTCAACAGCATTTAATGCTAAAGTTGTTATAATGGATGAACCAACTGCTGCTTTAGCAATAAAAGAAGTTGGAAAAGTATTAGACTTAATTAACAAATTAAAAAGTACTGGCGTAGGTGTTATAGTAATAAGTCATAGAATGGATGATATTTTTACTGTTTGCGACAGAGTAATGGCACTTTTTCAAGGAACAAACTTTGCTGAGTCTCAATTAGATAAAACTTCAAGAGATGAAGTCATTGGTTGGATTATGGGAAAAAAATAAAATGGACGATAAGGAAAAAAAACAAGATAGCTTATATGTAAAACTTATTCCATATTTTGAAAAATATGGGATTTTACTATTATTAGTTATCATGATCTTGGTAATGCATATTTTGCAACCAGATGTCTTCTTGTCTTGGAGAAATGTAACAAACGTATTCAAACAAATATCTTGGCAATCAATGTTAGCTTTAGGTGTTTTTATGGTGATTGTGACTGCGGGTATAGATCTATCAGTTGGCTCAATAATGATGCTTTCATTGATGATTTTAGCNATAGTAGCTAAAGCTGGAGCACCTTGGTTTATAGTTGTTCTAGTACCTTTGTTTGCTGGATTTTTATGTGGGTTGATAAATGGTTTGGGGATAACACTTTTAAGAATGCCTCATCCTTTTATAATGACTTTAGGAACTCTTTATATTTTTAGAGGAACAGGAAACTTAATATCAGGCGGAACACCCATAAGTGGATTTACCGATGAAGTTAGGTACTTAGGTCATGGTAGAATTGATCTTACTTGGTTAGGATTAGAGAAATCTCAATATCTCCCCGTAAGCTTAGTTTTAATCGCTGTTGTATATTTTGTTTTTTGGGTTTTCTTAAATCATAGTCGAACAGGAAAGTGGATTTATGCAATTGGTGGCAACCCAAGCGCAGCAAGAGCTTCAGGAATTAATGTTAATAAAATTTTAATAATTGTTTATTCACTTTGTGGATTTTTATCAGGTATTGGAGCATTAATTTTAGCAGGAAGAACAGACTCTGGTTATCCTAATGCAGGATTACAATCTGAATTGGATGCTATCGCAGCATGTATAATTGGTGGAGCCAGTTTCTTTGGTGGTAGAGGAACTGTTCTTGGAGTTTTTGCTGGAGTAATGATTATGGGAATTTTAAGAAATGGACTTAATTTGATGGATGTAAGTTCTTTCTGGCAACAAGTATTGATTGGCTCGATCATTGTATTAGCAGTTTACGTGGATGTTTTAAGAAGAGATTTCGGCACGAGGAAATAAACACGTCAAAGTTGAATAGATGCTATCATAAGAGACCCTGTAAACAGTTGAATTTTTTTTAAAAATTTTATTAAATTAAGCTTTAATAATTATTAAAGGGGAAATTTATGAGAGAACTATCAAGAAAAATTGTTGTTTTAGTATCAGCAATTTTTTTATCGATAAGCATGATTTCAGCTTCTTTTGCTGATGGTCATGGTAAAAAAATCTTGTTCAGTATTAAAGGTCCTGGGTCTGGAAATCCTTTCTGGGCTTCTGTTACAAAAGGTGCTGAAGAAGAAGCTAAAAAATTAGGTGTTAAGTTAATCTTGGTTGCGCCACCTCAAGAAGGTGATGTTCAAGCACAAATTAACCAAGTGGAAGACCAACTTGCTAAAGGTGTTGATGCTTTAGCTCTTGCACCAGGAGATCCAAATGCATTTGCTCCAATTGTAGATGACGCTATCAAAAGTGGTGTTCCAGTTGTATTCGTAGATACAAAAGGAATCAATGAAGGTGTTACTTTTATTGGAACTAACAATATGAATGGAGCAGAATTAGCTGCTAAATTCATTTGTGACAAAACTCCAAAAGGTTCAGATGTTGCAATTTTGACTGGAATAGAGTCTCAATCAACAGCTTTACTAAGAAGAGACGGTGCAATTAAAGGATTTAAAAATTGCGGTTTAAATATAGTTGCTACTCAAACAGCTGAGTGGGATACTGCAAAAGGTAGATCAGTTACTGANTCTATTATTTTGAAAAATCCTAACATCAAAGCAATATTTGCTTCAAATGACAATATGGGCTTAGGTGCTATGCAAGCTCTTAAAGATGCAGATATGAATGATGTTGTTGTTGTTGGTTTTGATGCAACTCCAGATGCTGCTACAAGTATCTTAAAAGGTGAAATGACTGCAACTATTGCTCAGTTCTCATATAACATGGGTGCTTACGGTGTTAAATATGCACTTGAGCTAGCTAATGGTGGAAGTATTGATCCAAACATTGATACTGGAACACAATTAGTAACAAAAGAAAACGCTAACGATTTTAAATAATCNTTAGANNNATCAANATTNAAAAAAGGGTGGANTTTTATTCCACCCTTTTTTTTTNTTTATTTTAAAGAGTNATTACTTGATCAGGTGGATTTGATCCAAGTGCAGTATATAATTGTGGAAAGCATCCGGCCACNACACCATCAACCAAACCTTTTGCTTTAACNTCTCCACTTCCGCATTGTTCTAAAGTTCCATCAGCAAAACCTCGTCTAACAGCGCAGGCATCACATACCATCAACAGCATTTTCTTCTCATTAGCAATTTTTGCTAATCTTTCACCGATGGGATCTCCTTTTTTTAAACAAAAAAGGTTATCATCAAAAAAAAACATTCCAGCAACATCAACTACGTGAGAGTTTTTTTCCAGTTGTGGCAATATCATTGTAGCAAGTTGGAAAGTACTAGCCATACTTGTTTTAAATACATAAGCAATTTTCATATTTTCTCCTAATTTTTATATATTATTTGTTATGTTATAACATAACATTTTAAATTCAATGAATAAATAAGTACAAAGAAAATATTTTCAGAATTTTTGATAAAAAAAATTATGTAAATTAATTAATTCAAGTAATGTTAGAAATCTAAAATAGAATATAATATAGTTATAAAATGTTAATAAATATTAATCCAGTTTTAAGCCCTGAATTACTTTTTAATTTAAGATCCATGGGTCATGGCGAGAAAATTATTCTTGCTGATGCTAATTTTCCCGCAAATTCTATGAATAAAAACGTAATTCGATTGGATGGGGTAGATATTAAAAGTGCAGCAAATGCAATTTTATCTGTTTTTCCATTAGATAGTTTTACCGTATCACAAGGGGGCTCACCTGCACTTAGAATGGAAGTAGATGATAAACCAGAAGAACTAACTGAAACTCATAAAGAATTTATTGAAGCAGTAAAAAATAATTCTGGTCCNCAATGGAAAGTTGGATCAATTTCAAGACAAAATTTTTATGAAGAAGCAAAAAAAGCATATTGTATTGTAACCACTACAGATGCTCGACCTTTTGGATGTTTTATTATTACTAAAGGAGTTATTCTTCCTGANGGTAAAGTCTGGTCTTAATTAAATGAAATCTATATGTGTATTTGGAGTATTTGTTGCNGACNTNTGTTTTATTGGTGAAAAAATTCCTGAAGTGGGGCAAACTATTTTAGGAACAAAACACTTAATAGGACCTGGTGGAAAAGGATCTAACCAAGCCATTGCTGCAGCAAGACTTGGCGGAAACATAAGTTTTATTACAAAAATAGGTGATGATAATAATGCTGAAATGGCACTAAATTTATATAAATCCTCTGGAGTAAATACCGATTATATTATTAAAGACAAAAATCACTCAACTGGTGTTGCTGGTATTATGATTAATGCTAATACAGGTGATAATGCAATAAACATTATACCAGGCGCTGCTGGCACTTTAAATAGTTCTGATATAGATAATAATTTAAAAGCAATCGAGAAGTCAGATATATTCTTAACACAATTAGAAACACCATATGATGTTACTAGTTATGCTTTACAAAAAGCTAAAGATACTGGATCAATTACAATTTTAAATCCAGCTCCGGCTTCAAAAATATCTGAGAATGACTTTAAAAACATAGACTATTTTACACCAAATGAAACTGAGGCTAGTTTTTATTTAGAAAAGAAAATAGAAACAAAATCTGAAATAGAAAATGCAGCTAAAGAATTTTTAAAAAAAGGAGTAAAAAATATTTTAATAACTCTAGGTTCTAAAGGAGTTTATTTTTCAAATGGAACCGAAAGCCATTTTGTAGATGCTCATAAATTAAAAGACGATGTAAAAGATACTACTGGAGCAGGAGATGCATTTAATGGAGCTTTTAGTGTGGCATTAGCTAAATCGTTAAAAATTGTTGATGCATTAGAATTTTCTAATAAAGTTGCTGGCATTTCTACAACTAAAGAAGGGGCTGCAAATTCAATGCCAAGTATCAATGAAGTAGAAAATTATTAATTACTCAATAATTTTAAATTCTGATTTATATTTATCTGTAATCTTAAGCCCAAGACCAGGAACATTATCATCTAGATCTATCATTCCATCTATTGGAGCAGGATCACCTTCAAAAATATAATAAAATAGTTCGTTACCAATTTCTACATCATGAACTGGAAAAAACTCTGAGATAGGACAATTAAAATTCGACATTGTTAAATGATAGTTATGCATTTGACCTGCATGTGGAATTACTGGAACTTGATAAGCCTCTGCAAGAGCATTTATTTTCTGAGCGATTGTAAATCCACCAACTCTATTATTATCATATTGAATGTAGCTAACTGCTTTGAGGTCTAACAATTGTTTAAAACCAAATAGATTAAATTCATGTTCTCCCCCAGAAATTGGTATAGCGTTCATATTATTCAGTTCCGCATACCCATGAATATCATCAGCAATAACTGGTTCTTCTAACCATCTTGGATTAAATTTTACCAATTTAGGTATCATTCTTTTAGAATAATCTAGGTTCCAACCCATATAACATTCTAACATTAAGTCAGTATCATCCCCGATTACTTCTCTTACAGCTTCTACAAGTTCAATGTTTTTTCTCATACCTTCAGGACCGTCTTTTGGCCCCCAACCAAATCTCATTTTAAACATTTTAAAACCTTGTTTTTTATATTTTTCAGCTTCATTTTGTAAATCTTTGATAGGTTGGCTATAAAGTTTTGATGCATAAACAGGTATCTTTTCTTTTGTTCTACCCCCTAACAATTTAAATACGGGTTTGTTAGTTAACTTTCCTAATATATCCCAAATAGCAATATCAATTGCAGATATTGCAACCATACCCAAACCTCTTCTTCCCCATGCATGAGTTCTTCTATACATTTTTTCCCAGATGTAAGCGTAATCAAAAGGATCTTCTCCTATAACTAATGGTTTAAGATACTCATCAATAGTTTTTTTTACTAACTGAGGTGCAAGAGCTGCATTACCAATTCCAATATGACCATCATCAGTTTCAATTTCACAAATTAACCATTCATGAAATCTGAAAGAACCCATGGCATCTGATTTTTCATAAAGTAAATCTGATGCATTTGTGCAAAAATTATTTTGTGGAGGAACTGTTTTACCATTCCATTGATATACTTTTGTTCTTATATCTTTAATTTTAGACATTTAATTTAAATTTTGAGCCATTCTTANTGCAATTTTAAACGATTGCAATGTTGGCTCCAAATTTGCCTGATTTTTTCCAGCAATATCAAACGCAGTTCCATGCGCAGGTGTTGTTATTGGAATTGGAAGACCACCTTGAACTGTTACCCCTCTATCAAATCCAAAAGCCTTTAGTCCAGATTGAAGAGCATCATGATACATTCCAACAATGCAATCATGATTTTTATTTTTAAATGCTGTAATGAAAGAAGTATCACATGGCAAAGGACCATCAGCATTAATACCAAGTTTTTTTGCTTCCTCTATTGCTGGTATTATCTCATCTTTTTCTTCATTACCAAACTCTGCATGAGGGTTAAGAGCTTGAACCGCAACTCTTGGATTTTCTATACCGTTTAATTTCATTGCTTCATTAATCAATTTTATTGGCTTCATTATTTTATCTTTCTTAATATGTTCTGGAACTTCTTTGATAGGTATATGAGATGTCACTCGTGCAGTCCAAAAATTATCTACTACATTAAATTCACAAAAAAAANTTTTTACATTTAANTTATCAGCCATATGATGTAATTCGTCATCAAATTTACATCCACCTAATTTTAAGCTTGTCTTATTAAAAGGACCAAAATTAATAGCATCAATTTTTTTCTCTTTCGCAAGTTCTAGTGCTAAATTTAATGCATTTAAAACAGTTTCTCCAGATTCAGCAGAGCACTCTGATAAATTATAATCTTTGTTTTTACCCTTAGAGATATCTAAAAAATACTTACTTTTTTTATCAAAATTTATTTCATCAAAATCAGTAACAATTTCTAGGTCTGAATTATTTCCTGAAATTTTATCTCCAGCATTTAAAATATTTTTTTCACCAATTATAGTAATGTTTGCATTCGATAGTTCGTTTTGGGTCAAAAGTTTTGATATAAGTTCTGGTCCAATACCTGATGGATCTCCAAGCAATAAAGCAATATTTTTTTTCTTATTTGTCATCTTTTTTCTTACTGTTTCTAACAGATTATGATTAAATATTTAAATATAAATTAACTTAAGAGGGAAATAATGAAAAAAAGCTTTAAACTATTTTTAGCTGCTGCTTTTTTAGTAACTGAATTTTTTGTTGTAGCACTTCCACTTATGATTACATCTGCAAAAGCAGATGGTCATCCAATACAAGCAATTACTCATGCTGGTTTTGGTGGTGGAACAGATGTTACTACGAGAATGATGTTGTTAAGAGCAAGAAGAGTTTTAAAACAAGACATGCAATTAGTTAATAAAAAAGGTGGTGGTGGAGCTGCATCTATGGACTACATGATGACACTTCCTGCTGACGGTAATCACACTTTGACTTGGACTACTGGTCACGCAGTATCAATGGCTTTAGGTAAAACAAAAGTCAAAATAAGCGATATGCAACCGCTAGCTAGAGGAACTGATGATCCTCAACTATTTGTTGTTAATTGTAATAATGACATCAAAGATGCTAAGAAATTTATTAGCACTCAAAAATCAAAATCACTAAAATATGGAACAACTCACACTGGTGGAATTGATGATGTTAGTGCAATTGCATTTACTAAAAAAGGTGGATTAAAAGATCCAACTATTGTTGCTTACAAAGGTGTTGCGCCAATTAAAACTAACCTAATCAAGGGAGATATTGATGTAGGAGTTTTAAATTTAGGTGAGGCCCTAACTGAAATTAATGAAGGCAAACTTTGTGTTTCAGTTGTATTAGCAAATAATAGAATGGCTAAAATAGGAGACTCTCCAACGGCAAAAGAATTAGGGATACCTGTTTCTTTATCTACTGTTAGAGGTTTCGTAACTAAAAAAGGTGCTCCAGCAGACAGAGTTAAACAACTAGAAGCTGGAATGATGAAAGCTATGAGCCACAACTACTATAAAAATTTCCTAACAGAAATTGGTCTTGATGAATCTAGTGTTGTAGGCGCAGATGAATGGGGCAAGCAAATGGAAGAAATGCTTGCTGAAATGACAGCTCAACTCAAAGCATTGGGTTACATTAATTAATAAATTTTGTACATTTAAATGAATGATGTACATAACGAAAAAGGGACAAACAAAAGTTTGTCCCTTTTTTTTAAAAGTTCATTCATTGTTTCAGCTGTAATAATATTAATTTCTTCAATTCTATTATACTTTACGTTTACTTTTGACATAGTGCCTCCTATATTAAATAGAGGTATACAGCCAGCAACGTTTCCAAAGGCCCTATTAATTTTAATTATTGCGCTAACTTTATTAACTTATTTTATTTCTCTTAAAAATCCCTGGAAAAATGAAAAAAAATTACCTAATTCATTTTACATCACTTTGCTTTCATTTGTTGTTTTTATAACTGTTTCAAAATTTTTAGATTTCTTTNTAGGCATAGCATTACTTTCAATCATAGTTTCTTACTTTTGGGGAGAAAGAAGAGTTGCCTATTTAATAATCGTATCAATTATATTTCCTTTAATTGTTTTTGTATTTTTTGAAACAATTTTAGGATTACGATTTCCACCTGGAATTATTACAAACCTTTATTACGGATAAAATGGAAAATTTAGGTTTAATCTTTGCTCCTTTATTTAGTTATAAATTATTAATTGTTTTATTTTTTGGAACAATTTTTGGATTAATTCTTGGAGTTCTTCCTGGACTAGGGCCAACAACAGGCGGTGCTTTAATATTACCTTTTACGATGACACTAGATCCACTATCTGCAATTGTATTACTAACTGCAATTTATTGTGCAGGAACTTATGGAGGTGCAATTACTGCAATTTTAATAAATACCCCTGGAACCCCTGCAGCAGCAGCCACATGTTTAGATGGTTACCCTTTAGCACAAAAAGGAGAAGCTGGAAGAGCTTTAGGTATGGCTACTGTTTCAAGCGTAATTGGTGGAATTGCTAGTGTTATAGTTCTTATATTTTTTGCTCCTTTACTTGCAAATTTAGCTTACGAATTCGGTCAACCTGAATATTTTGCGCTAGCAATTTTTGGATTAACTATGCTTGCATCAATTGGTGAAGGCAGTCCTATTAAAAATTTAATTGCTGGTGCTTTTGGAATTCTAATTTCAACTGTTGGTAAAGATTTTATGACATCTATAGATAGGTTTACATTTGGAATTAATGAATTGACTGAAGGTATTGGTTTTATTCCAGTAGTAGTAGGTTTGTTTGCTATTAGTGAAATGTTAACTCAATCTACTTTAATAAATCAAATATTTAATAGAGTAGCTTTAAAGGCAGTTAAACTTCCATCAATCGATGATTATAAAAAAACTTGGAAAACAATTATAAGATCTAGTGGGATAGGATCATTTATTGGTGTTTTGCCAGCAGAGGGAGGAACTGTTGCATCTTTAATAGGATATGCTGAAGCAAAAAGATGGTCAAAAAAACCTGAGGATTTTGGAAAAGGATCAATTGAAGGAATAGCTGGAGCTGAAGCAGCAAATAATGCTGCTACTGGAGGAGCCATGGTTCCAACGCTAGCTTTAGGCATTCCTGGTAGTGCGACTACAGCAGTAATACTTACAGGATTAATCATACATGGTGTAAGACCGGGTCCAGATTTATTTAGAGAGCAACCTGAGTTTCTTTATGGAATATTTGGATCAATGCTAATTGCAAATATTTTATTCTTCGTATTAGGATTTTTTGGAGCTAAAATATTTGCAAGAATAACTTTAGTTCCGAATAAATTATTATGGCCGATGATTTTTGCGGTTTCTGTTTGCGGAACATATTCTTTAAATCAGTCAATTATTGATGTTTGGTTGATGCTATTATTTGGAGTTATTGGTTTCTTTATGAGAAGATATGGATTTTCAGTTGTACCTGTAATTATAGGTTTAATTTTGGGTGAATTGGTAGAAGGAACTTTAAGACAATCGCTTGTTATTTTCGATGGAAACTGGTTAATGTTTCTTCAAAGACCTATTGCATTAACATTTTTTGTTTTATCTTTAATTGCTCTAAGTTTTCCATTAATAAAGAGAAAGAAAAAAAATGATAAAGTTTGATTTAAGTAATAGGGTTGCGGTTATAACAGGTGGTGCTCAGGGTTTTGGATTTGCAATAGCGGAAAGATTCATTCAATCAGGTGCAAAAGTTGTTATATGGGATATTGATGAACAAGAAGCAAAGAAAGCCGTTGAAAAAATAAATTCAGAAAACATAAGTTATAAAATTGTAAATGTATGTAACTTTGAAGAGATTTCTAAAAGCTTAAAAGATATTGAGACTGAACATAATAAAATAGATATNTTTGTAAACAATGCTGGGATAACTGGTATGAACAAAACAGTTGCAGAATATCCNATTGAGGAATGGGAAAAAGTAATTCAATTAAATTTAAATGCAGTATTTTACTGTTGCAAAGCAGTTGTTCCTTATTTGGAAAAAAATAATTATGGAAGAATAGTTAATATTGCATCAATTGCTGGAAAAGAAGGCAATCCTAANGCTGGAGCTTATAGCACATCAAAAGCNGGNGTTATTGGTTTAACAAAATCTNTAGGAAAAGANTTAGCATTAAAAAATATAGCAGTAAATTGNGTAACACCNGCNGCTGCAAAAACAAGAATATTTGATCAAATGACNGAAGANCATATAAATTACATGCTTTCAAAGATTCCAAGAAATAAGTTTGCAAAAGTTAATGAATTGGCTTCTTTAGTAACTTATTTAGCTAGTGAAGAAAACTCTTTTGCGACTGCTGCAGTGTTTGATCTAAGTGGGGGAAGAGCTACTTATTAATGTATTTAATTTAATATTTTTTTTATGAAATACTCTGCATCTAAAAATAGATACTCAAATATGTTATATAGGACTTGCGGTGACAGCGGTGTAAAATTACCTTTAATCAGCTTGGGTCTTTGGCATAATTTTGGTGCCAAAATCCCACTTTCAAATATTAAAAAAATCCTATTTTACGCTTTTGATAGAGGTGTTACTCATTTTGATTTGGCGAATAATTATGGCCCACCATATGGTAGCACAGAAAGTAATTTTGGAAAAATAATAAGTAAAGACTTAAAAAAATATAGAGACGAACTCATCATATCATCTAAAGCTGGTTATGATATGTGGGAAGGACCTTATGGAGAATGGGGATCAAAAAAACATATTATCGCGAGTTGTGATCAAAGTTTAAAAAGAATGAAAGTTGATTATTTTGACATATTTTATTCACATAGATTTGACCCAAATACACCTTTAGAAGAGACAGCAGATGCTTTAGAAACTATTTATAAATCTGGTAAAGCTTTATATATTGGCATTTCATCTTATTCCTCCAAAAAGACAAATCAAATCTACAAAATTTTAAAATCAAGAAATATTAAATTGTTTATTCATCAACCATCATATTCGTTAATAAATAGATGGATTGAAAAAGATTTGACTAAGACAATAAGAAAACTAAAAATTGGATGTATTGCTTTTTCTCCGCTAGCTCAAGGAATGCTATCAGATAAATATTTAAAAAAGATACCTAAAGTTTCAAGAGCAAGCGATACAACATCATACTTAGATAAATCTTTAATAACAAAAAAAAATTTAAAGATTGTTTCGGATTTAAATAAGATTGCAATTAAAAGAGGGCAATCTTTATCTCAAATGGCAATCTCTTGGGTTCTATCAAATAATTATGTAACATCCGCTCTAATAGGAGTTAGAAATATTAATCAATTAAAAGAAAATTTAGAAAGTCTAAACAAACTTAATTTTACAACTTCTGAAATGAAAATAATTAATAAAACCGCAAAAGATGGTAATATTAACATCTGGAAGCAATCAAGTTCATATTAAAATGCATATTGGTATTGATTTAGGTGGAACCAAAACAGAGTCAATCAT
>FUFK010068117.1_pt1 | contig 28256 bp, 16 predicted proteins | sample 1021851 | NCBI WGS metagenome assembly FUFK01 (sample SAMEA51879418, study PRJEB19060) | metagenome
TTTTGCTCCTTTTACAAAACCTTTTATAGCACCACCGCCTAATAAATCTAAACCACCTATAGTTCCTCCATACATTGTACCTTTTGGTAACCTCTCAAATTTTCCTTTTTGTTTTTTATCTGAATATGCCATGTTATTAAAATTGTGAAGCTGTGTTAACTTCGTTTATTGCTTCTTGTATATCATTTAGATCTGCTGGTAATGTTAAATCTAAACCAGCTTTAAAAACAGTTTCTTTTATACCGTCTTTAAATATAATAAGTGTTGGTGCTATTCGCACTCTATATTTTTTTTTAGCAGCTGGACACATAGCTATATCTGCCCTATAATATATAACATCTTCTAGTTCAGACCACTGCTCAAACTTATTAGCATCGTTAAACTTAGCGTAAAACTCTACAATAACAGGTTTGCTTTGATCATCACCAAAAGCTTGCTTTTCATTTATTTTACTTTCAAAATTATCATCTGTAATCCACTCTTGTGCATTTATATTAAATGATATTAAAAGTAATATTATGTTTAAATATTTCATTATCTTTGTTTACTTTGTATCTCGTACAGTCTTTCATCTATTTTATCAATAGTTTCTTTTATTTCTTCTACATCTTCTTGCGTGTCCATAATGGTCTGACGTATTAACTCGTCTTTTAAATCATATTCAACTCTATCAATAACTGGCGCAGGTAATTCTTTAGCTTGAGCAATATCTGCTTGTAGTGTATACCACATACCAGCCAACATAATTACAAAAGTTACAATCATACCTATTGTTTTAAGATCCAATGTTACTTTAGTGTCTTCACCTATTTGCTTTGCCATTTTATTTAAGTGTTATGTTCAGACCAACTGAACCGTTATAAATTTTACTATCCCAGAACTTAGTATATTCACCTTCAAAGAATACACCAATTGATTTGTTTAATTTCCAGCCAAATACTACACCAGCTTGATAATCTTCCCATTGTTCTAGATCTGAATCTTGACGTAACCCGCCTAATCCCCAATTGTTTCTATTTAAATAACTAAAGTCTTCATCGCCTTTTACATATTTATGATATGGTAATAAATAAGAACCATACGCGTGAAGCCAAAAATTATTTTTATAATGATAAAAGTCAAAACCGACCACAGGTGATATAACACCAAATGGATCTAATAAATCCCACTGTTCATTGTTATAGCGGTTAATTAATGACTCAAATATAGTGTCACGAAACTGTAAATCAGTATAAGCAACTTCGTTTCCTTGTGGATCATACCAGTAATAATCATATACTTCTTCGCCATCAATATTAATAGTAACCCATTGATCAGTGTACCCGTAGTTATAACCTAATTGATACCAATAATTAACTGGCCAACCATTTTCATCTGTTTCATTTAACCATATTTCAATTGGATTATATCCGTAAGCTCTTTCATGTGTACGATATATAACGCCAGCATTAAATGAAAATTTATCACCCATAGGTATTTTACCTCTTAACTCAGCTGACTTGTAATTAAAATTTACTCTACCTTGTTTTCTACTTTCAACTTTAACCATATGGTAATTACCACTGTGTTTTAGAAAATAACGGTGATTTTTAAATATTTCATCTCTGGATCTTTCTTTTTCAGTATGAAATACATATTCAAAACCTTTAATCGGTGAGTTAGAAGCTGCTAAACCTACGTTAGATTCAGTCCCATCATAATAGTTTTTGCCTTTTATTTCATAATCGAACCTAGCGATCTTACGAATACCAAAACCATAGCGATAATCAAAGTCATAATAGTCTGTGCCATCAACTACAACTGGTGGCTCGTATATGTTGCCACTAGGATTAGTTCTTACAAAATAATCTTTTGGATTTTCTTTGGGGTTTTGTATATCACCAGCTACATAAATAGTACTATATTTAAATAGATCTTTGTATATACTTTTAAATAAGTTCTTTTTTTCTTGAGCATTAGCAGATACCGCAATAACCGCCGCAAAGAGGACAAGGATTAGTTGTTTCATTTGTCATTTTTTCTAATTTTACGTTTTTTTCTTTTTTTCTTCTCCCACTCTGTAACTATATAAGTTGTAATTGTTATTTCTTTAGGTTCTACACAGTGGTTTGTTTTAATTACCTTTACTTTATAGTTAGGTAATTTTTCTTCTTTAATAGTAACACATTTTTCTTTTTCTTGAGAAAATATATTTAAAGAGAATATTAATAATAGAATTAAAATATTGTTTTTCATTTTATTTTTTTACTTTTCTTCCTTTTCTAGCTTTACCTTTTACAGCATCATCAATATCACCAAGTTGATTACCAACTTCTTTAATTGCTTTAGCTACATCAGATAACTCTTGTGTTGTTAATTTATATCTTTTTTTAATTTCTTTAACTGTTGCAATAGCTTTTTCATCAATGTTTGTTTTACTCCATAATAAATTCCAAACGTCTATCCAGTATTGTTTTGTTAATTTCCACATATTATTTTTTCTTTTTATAGTATTGAATTACACCATCAGGTCTCTCTATTTGTACATAATCAACTCCTAGTTTTCCATCTGGCTTACCCGCGTTTGGTCCAGTTAAAGGTACTCTTTTAGTAAATCCTTGTTTCTTAACCTTACGCACTTTGTTTTCGTATTGTTCTTTTAATTTTGCATCTTCTTTTTCCTCTCTATCTATAGTACTTTGTCTTCCCCAATAAGGTAATCCAAAGTTCCAACCAGTCCAACCCATAACTAAAGCTACTTTTGTCCACATCCTTGTTGATTCATCAGAAGCTTGTCTTAAGTTGTTCATTTTTTGAAGCACTCTATCTACAGGTGCATTAGTAGCAGCTGATATTACTTGTGCAATTGCTAAATAAGCTGGGTTATCTAAGCTCCAACCTCTTCTTTTCATTTGATCTGTATTCCACATAAATGTTTTAGCAGCTGTTCTAAGTTTTCTAACTTTTGAATCTATAACTGGTGATACATCAAATACATCCCATATAACTTCTTCATAATCAGGACTTTTTCTTTCAGACTCGTCCATTATTTTCATTGTTATATTTTTAGCAGTAGAAATAATTGCGCCACCAAAACCAAGACCAAATAGTAATGAGTCTGCCATACCATTAGCTATAGACGCTACTCTGTCATTTTCTTTTTCATCGTCTTCATCAAACAGCATTGCAAATAAACCTTGCTGTAAAGCATTAAATACTAAGTTTTGCATACCTACATAATAAACAATGCTAGATAAATTACTCATATCACTTTCACGTTGAGTCATACCTGGTTTTTTACGTCTATTAAATAGATCTTGTATAGATTTTTTAGTCTTTCTATTAAACTGCATTGTTACGTTTTGAAAAGACAATATTGTACGACCAAATATACTAGCTTGTTGTGACGATATTCTAGACGGATTACTTGACTGTTGTGTTTCTTCTGCTATTGCATAAAAATCTGCAAATGCTTTTTCATCAGCTTCAGCTTCAGTATACAGCTCGCCTGTTGCTGGGTTAACTCTTTTAAGTAAAGCTTTCTTTCTGTTTATAAAAAACGTAGAACCACCTAATGCTATAGCAAAACTATCCATTACTCTAGTAATAGCAAAACCTTTATCAAGCAAGTAACTAAAAGCCCCTTTTAAACCACCACGTTTAGCAGCATCGGCTAATTCAGCTTCGTTAACATTTATTTTTAAACCATCACGTCTATTTACTAGATAATCAGAGTTCATTAATCTCATAAATGTTGGCCACATTTCTTTACTAGCAAAAGCTTTACTAGCGTTCCATATATTATTATCACCCCAATTTATAAAATTTACCGTAGATAACGTCTGTAATAATCCAGATCTCATGTTTAAGAACATAACATTTGCAACAGAAGCATTTAACCAGTCTAACATTTCATTAGCTAAACGTGATCCACTACCAACTAAAATAGGTCTATTACTACCTGACTTCATTCTACGTAAAGAATCTTCTAAAGCTTCTCTAAACTTAGTACCATATATAGCTTCTATTTTATTTAAATTCTTTTCAGAAAATATAATATCAGCATTTTGGTTGAACTCTTCCATAGCTTTAGCTCTAAAAGTTTTATCTAAACTATCAAGCATATCAGTTTTAATACTACCACCTAACCAATTTTTACCTGGCGCTGGATATTGATTTGATTTAGATATAAGAGCTAATTCATCAGCAAATGTATTTAATTCTGCATCTGCTTCAACAGCTTTTACTAAAGCGTTTACATCTCTTTTAGACATACCAGGTATATCCATACCTTGTTTGTTCCATAAATAAACTCTTACTGCTTGTGATTTATTGTATGGACCAACACCTATATCAGATAATAAAGGATTTGTAAAGCTAAGTTTGCTACCTTTTAAACTAGGAAACTTCTTTTTTAATGCAGCAAAATCATTAGCCACAGCTACTTTAGCAGATAATAATTCTCTTTCTGCTTTGTTATATGGATTCATTAAGTTATCTTCAATAAACTTTAAATGCTTATTACCTTGTTTACCTTTACCAGCAAAAGCATACATAAGCCCCATAAAATCATCAGCTGATGGAGTTATTTTAAACTGTCTAACAAATCTTTTAATTACACCTTTGTCTTTTTGTTTACCTTCTAATGCAGCTCTAGCATTTGAATATTTTTTAAAACTTTCAACACCTGTAACTTCTTCTAATTGTTTATTAAAGTCTTTGTCTAAATTTTTACCTTTACTTTCAAGCGCTTGTTGTACGTCATTTTTAACATCAATACCATCTAATACTGCTTTTACACCAGCAACGTTCATTGCTGAATCATCTGCAAAATAAAAATCATTATAACCTTCAGCTGCTTTATTTAAAACCCAGTCAGCTTTTGCTTGAGGAGATCCGTCTTCTAAGCCAGTTATATTTTTTAAAGGTATGTTTATACCTATACTTCCTAAAAACTGTTTAATAGCTGGTCCAGCGCTATTAGGTCGCGCAGTAAGAACAAATATATCACCAGAACCAAACTTACCTTGACGTTTTCTAGCAAGATCTGCTAATGGTCCCGGTTTTGTTCCTTTAGCTACATTTTCAAAATTACTAAAATCAAACTTTGCCCCTTGATCGGTAAGGTTGCCAGCTTCTTTAGCAAACTCACTAGCACTTATTTCTTTAACTTCACCATCAGGCATATTAACTATAACTTTTTCTTTTGTTTTAGCAAGTGTATCATCAAAATCAAAAACACTAATACCTTTTGTTGGTTTATTATATTTTAATGCTTGACCCTTAGATTCAAAAGAATTTAGCTGTGTTTCTTTTATTTGTTCGGCAGTTCTGTTTTCATTAAATATTTCACTACCTATATCATTAGCTCTTTTAACACCTTGATTTTTATCCACCTGAACAGGCATACTAACTTTTAATCTAGCTTTAGCATCGTCTAAACTTAAATCATTTAAAGCAACATCTACAGCTAGTCTGTTTTGATAGTTAACTGCACTAGGATTACTAAACTCTGTACTAGGTATCGTTAAACCTACATTATTAGCAACTGGTTTGTTTGTTTTTAAATCTGTTATTGTATTTAAATTTATACCAGCTGCAGCTAATCTTAAATAACCAACATTGGGTGTTAGTATACTCATACCATTAGGTACTGTTTTATCTAAATTAGCTCTATCTAATTTTAAATCAGAAGAAGTAGATAACTGAACTTGTACAAAGTTATCTCTAATACCTTTCATAATCTTACCAGCTTGATTATCTTTCAAGCCATAAATCATAGCTGCACCAACAGCAGAAGCTGGTGGACTATGTTCTTCTATATAAGCTTCTTTTCTAAGACTTTGTTTTCCAGTTCTAGCTCTTACAAATCTATCAGACACAGCTGTAAATGGAGCTGCTATTTTTATTAGACCTGTTGTACCTTGATACGCTTGTGATATTAATAAAGCTGAATCATTTAATGGTATAACGAGCTTACCGTCTTTTCTTTTGTTTAATATATTATAAAAATCATTTAGCGCGTTCATATTTATTTTTTCTTGCGCTGCTATAGCTCTTTTTCTAGCTGGTGATAATTTTTCGCCTGACTTTATAGTTATTCTTTTTACTTTTTTAAAGTTATCTAAAACTTTAGGATCTACATTCGCATCATTTTCTTGTGCTGCTTTTAAAGCTTCCTGATAAGCTGGGTCTTTTGCTCCATAATATAGTGATCCTCTTGCTGGAATATTTACACGAACTCCATCTACTTTTTTTCTACCAAAATTACCTAACTTTAATAATCTGAATAATGGTGATGGTATTTTGCCTTCTTTTATAGCTGTTAAAATAGCTTGTTGTCTTTCAGTTCTATTACTATCATTTACTGTAACATCGCCTGATATGTCTTTTGATATAACATTTATACCACTAGTTTGCATTATATCTTGTAATGCATCTAAATTTATTTCAGCTCTTTGTTGTGCTATAGATTTACCTCTAGATTCTGCTTTTATTTTTCTACCTTCACTAGCAAGTACTTTATCAAAAGATTTATCTTCTAAGTTTCTTTTATCAAGGTTATAAGCTACTTCGTCCATAAATTGATCAGCTGTTAAATTTGATCCTTTTATTTCTAACTTACCCTGCAAGTCTTGCATGAATTGAGTATCGCCTTTTAATTCCTGTATTTGTTCTACAGCTATTCCTTCACCTAACAAACTCATTAAAGACTGATGACGTTTTTCACCAGCTTTAAAATAATCTTTTATTTGTTTAATTTTATTATCTGTAAGCGCTGGTATTTTATAAACAGGTTTATTAAAATCAGTTCGCTTTCCATCAACTATATTAGTAGTAGGTACCGTACCTGTTTTTTCTATACCTAATAATTTACCAAATCTACGTTTAAGTGTAGCGGCTGGTATTGTTTTAATAAAACCAGGTGTAATTAACTTGTCAACATTGTTATTAAATTCAGTGCTACCGAACCTACCTAAGCCTTGTTTTAAATCTGTTCTATATCTTGGTGTTTTAGTTTGCTCAACTATTTCTTGCGCAACAGCTTTTGGATTAGTTATATTACTAGCTATAGACTGATTTATATCATCTTTTAGTCTTACAACTGTATTAGCTCTAACTTCATCAGATATTTTATTTTGTATTACAGTATTAGACGACGGGTATAATTTAGCTCTTTGTGGTGCAGCTGTTTCTACTACATCAAAATCTTGTTGTTCTTCTACTGCAACATCTTCTGTTAGATCAGCTCTTTGAGCTGCTTCTCTAGCACCTATTAAAGCTTCTTTGATTTCAGGTACCTTTGCTTTTACCGATGCTGCCATATATGTAGCTATGTTAGCATCACCTTGTAAATCAAAAGCGTTTATTATATTAGGTATTTTAGTACTTACTTCGTTTAAAACATCTTGTCTTGTAATGTTTCTACCTGTTTCTTTATTTCTAAATCCTCTAAAATTAGTATCAAAGTTAACACCGTTTTCACCTAACAATAAACCAGCATTATCATCTATTAATCTTTTAGTTAAAAGTTCTTTATTAGCTTCAGATATATTAGGATCTTTTAATGTATTAATAATAGATTCATTTAACATAGCTTGTGTTTCGCCTATTGCTACACCAGCTGATTCTAATGCTTCACGATCTCTTATAGTTGGCTTAGCATTTAATGGATCATCTTCACCTGTATCTGCTTGTACATCACCTTCTAATACCTTATCTTGATGGCTTTTCAAAAAGTTTGCTACATCTGAACTAGTTTCTAGCTGTAACATCCAGCTAGGATCACCAAGAACATTTTGTATAGCTCCATTTATAAATGATTTTAACGTAGGTATACTTCTTAAATCACTTGGCTGTAAATCACCTACTGCTAAAGCATTGTTAATTTGCGCCATCATTTCTTCATAGTTATATACACCGTTAGTTTTGTATAAATCTATTCTACCTTTTAAATCTTGTAATGCTTTTTTCTTTCTAGGATTATTTTCTACTGCTATTTTATTTTCAATAGTTTGTAGTAATTCAGCTGTAGATCTAGCTGCTTTATCTTTTAACTTACCATCTACACGTAAACCTTTAGCACCTATTACTTGATGAAATAATTCTTCTAACGGTGCTACAGCTGCGTAGTTTGCCTCAGACTCACCAGAAGCTCCGTGCATTCTTCTATCTATAGCTCCTTGATTTATTAATATATCTCCATCGCCTACGTATAAACCGTTTGCTGGAGCATCACCTGTAAATTTATTAACAACAGTATCTATTTGAGAGTCAGTATATCCTTCTGCTTTTAATTCTGATCTCATTACGCTTTCATCTTGAAAAGCTGCTTCGCTTACTACAGTAAACTTTTTATTTTTATCAGACATTGTCATAGCAGCGTCCATAGCAAAGTCATTTAAACCTAAAGTATATTCTAAATCTAAATTAACACTCATACCAAGGTTGTTATTTAGGTCAGTCATTTTCTGCATCATGTTTCTTTTCTTAGCACCTAATAACTCGTTTTTTCTTTCTGCTATAGCCTTATATTGATTGTCTATACTATTTTTAGCTTTTTGAAAGTCTGATCCTTGAACGTCTCCAGTCTTTGCTAAACCTCTCATTTGAGCACCTAAATCTCTTTCTTGTCTACTTAGCTCAGCAACTTCTCTAATTTCAGCTTCACTCATATGGTTTAACTTCTGCATATTCATACCATCAGCAAAACCTAATTTTTTTACTAATCTTTTTCTTTTATTATAAGCTTCTAGTTTAGCTCTACCTTTTAAGCCTGGTATTTTTGAATTTAAAACTAACAACTCATTAACATCTAGCTTGTTTTGTCTTACAGCATCTCTTGTTCTAAACTCATTTTGTAATATGTTACGAGTATTAGACATTGTTGTAGGACCCATAATAGCAAAAGAAGTTATAGCTGTTTGTACAAAAAACTCTGCATCTAATCCTTCTAGTAAAGATTTATCTTCACCTAATACAATAGTATCAATAGCATTGTGTGATACTTGCGTTAATGCTTCTTCCATTAATTCTGATGGCATTGCTTTTGTAACAGCTGGTCTTAAACCTTTAATAACACCTTTACTTATAACACCAGCAAAATTAGTAGAGTTTTTATACATATTTGCTTTAGCTACAGTTTTACCAAAATGCCTAGCAGACGCATTAACACCTGATACTAGTTTTAAAGAACCTAATCTTTCTGCAAGAGCAGCAGTTCCTCCATACGCATAAGAAGAAAATGCTTTTGCAAAATAACTAACATTACTGTTTAAATCATCTTCAAGATCATCTCTTTCGTTTATTAATATATTTCTTTGCTCTTCGTCAACAATAGCGCCTGGACCTGTTCTTTCTAATGCTTGATTTATAAGATCAATTCTTTTATTCTTTTCAAAGTCTTGTACAGCTATTTCACCTATTTTACCTCCAGATTCACCTGCAAAGAATATACCAGTAGAAGCACGCATAGCATATAATCCATAAGTTTTTTGAGCTATTAAAGCTTTTCTAGTAGCTGCAAAACCTTTGCCAACAGCTGATCTTACCAAGCTAGCTCCTCTAATTGCTGTTAAACCTGGTATAAATGTAGTAAGTATAGAAGGACTATTATCAGCTAATGCTTGACCAATATAATCAAATATACCTACATCGTCTTTACCTATATCATCTAAAGTTATAGGTGGTGGTATATTTTCTTCTCTATTTTGTTGTACTCTAATATTGTAATTCTGTAAAGTTTCTTGACACGTTCTAATAGAATCATCTAATCTAGCTTCTCTTTCTGGTGATTGATTATCATTGTTTAAAAACTTAATAAATCTAAGTCCACCTTCTTTTAAATTCATACCAATATTATACGTACCATGTATAAAAAAGTCTTCTAATGCTGATCCAGCTCTTGCTGTTAATGAATAATCCATACCAAGCATTTTATTCATGTCTTCATCATAAAACCTTGAATCAGCAAAATCTTCTATTTCTTCATTGTAATTATCTAATGAAACTTTTAATGCTTTATGTTTACCAATTAATATTTCGTATTTTTCATCAAAATTTTCAGCTTCATAAGCATCGTATAAATCATTAATTTGATCTACCTTTTCATTATAAAGATCTTGCTCTTCTTCAGTCATAGGTATAATATCTAATGAATGAGCGTAAGCAATAACGTTAGAATAATTAAATTTAGAATCTTTGTCAACATCCATTTCATAAAGTCTAGCTTCATATTCGTCTTCATCTAATGTAACTCTAGAAACTTTTTCTCCGTCTACAGTAGCAAAACCAGACAACTCGTTTAATTCTTCCATTAAACCATTTATGTTATCTGTATATTCAGCTACTTGATCATCTAGCTTACTTAAATCTTCTCTAATTTCTTCATCTTCTTCTTCAATAGCATCTCTTGTTGATTCAAAAGTTTTTTTAGTTTCAGATACATCTGAAAAATTTAAATATTTAATTGCTTCTTGAACTAATGTATCGTCTATACCTTTAGCTACATTACTTCTAAAATATCTATTTAACTTTTCTCTATATAGTTGTTTTTTAGCGCCGTCTATAAATTTTTGAGGTAATTTTACAGAATTAGGATCTTCTTGATATTGTTTATATGCTTCATATTTATCACCTAAAGTTTCTTTTAAATATTCTTCATATGCTTGCTCATTTTCAAACTCAGATTGAAACTCTCTTTGCTTTTTATCTCTAGTGGCTGTAATATTGTCTATTAATTCTTGTGTCACTTTTTGTCTACCACCCAACGCTTTAGGTAAACTAACAAATTGACCAATACTAAGATCTTCTAAATTACGAACCGCATTATTGTATGTAATATAAGAGTTATATTCTTCTGGGTGAGTTCTATAGGTTTTATCACTTTTTTTATCGTATGATTTTATATTATCTAAATCAAAATAACTTTTTACACCTATGTCATAAATATCATTTTGATCAAAAGTCTTAAACTCATCAGATTTTATTTCATTTTGTATATCTCTAGCAATTTTTTGAAAATTAGGATCTTCAAATAAATCTCTTTTAGTCAGCGTTGTAACACCAACAGCACCTGAACCTCTATGACCTTTAATATCGTTTTTATATAAAAAACCTAAACCTACTTTAACTTCTTCATTAAGATTTTCTTCTCGTTCTCTATTAGCTTCTTGCTCAGCTAAAAAACCTTCTCTATATTCATTTATAGCCTCTGATAACTCAGGTTCTGTAATTCCTTCGTTTATAAGTTCTTGCTTATATTCGTCTATTGTCTGTGAATAATTTGACATAAAATTTAATTTTCAGCAGGTTCCTTTACTTCTTCTTTTACTTCTTTTGTTTCTAGTTGAAATGGCACTGCATCTGCGCTTACACTAGGTATTTTGTTTTCTGTAAATTGTTTTAAATAATTAACCATAAAATATGATTTATATTTTTGTAAAAATAAATCTTTATTTTGAGGTGATAANGGTAAATCTTTTTCATAACTCCATGCTACAAAACCTGCATTAGCATTTTGAGCCATTTGATCATCTTCTGATACACTTGTTTGTGCACCAATAAACACGTTCCATGCAGCAACTACTGATTGCTCTGCACTAAGCATACCAGCTACTTCTGCATTTATAAATGGAGTAATTTTTCTTTGTATTTTATCTAAATCAAACTGTAATATGTTTCTACCCATACCATTACCTATTTCTATAACTTTATAAACAGGTTTACCGTCTTGTGATTTTAATATAAACTCTTCAGCTATTTTAGCTTGAGGCGTTAATTCACCTGTTTCAGGATTACTAGATCCACCTGCTAATACACCAACTTCACTTAACAGTCTTAACATGTCTTGATTTATGTTAGGTGTTTCAGTAACTATATTAGTACCAGCTTCTAATAATGCTTCTAATGCAGCACTATTAATTACAAAAGGTTGTTCTAGCATAGGTCCAGAAAAAATTATATCTTGACTACCGTCACCTTTTAATTGTAAACTAATTCCATATCCATCGCTTTTAGCAAAAGTAGGTTTACCAGTTAATATAGAGTTAGCAACAGCAAAAGCATAATTTTGATTTACATCATAATATAAATCTTCTGTTACAGATAATTGATCAGCTATATTATTTAAAAAACTTATAGACTTTTGAGGAGCTTCCATCAACATCTTTAACTGTTGATTTTCCATGAAGCAAGTAGGATCTTCACACGTGTTGTTTTCAATAGCAGTTTTTAAAGCAGCGTATATTTTACCAGTACCTTCATAAGCATTGTCTAATATCTTAAAATTATAATCAACATTACTAGCTACATATTGTCTATTATAACCTAGCGCATTACTTTTGTTTAATTGCTGTATAAACAGATTTATTTTTATGTTTTTATCTTCCATTATATTTTAAGATTTTTTTAACATTGGAGCTACAGCACCAGCTATATCACCTATACCACTAAAAATTCCACCCATAGCAGCTGTTTCATCAGCCCTAGCCATTGCAGCTTGACCACGTAGTGCACCAATTTGATTAGACAACCTATTAAGTTGCTGCATATCTCTAGCTTCTTGTTGTTGAAACTGAAATAAATCTCCTTGTGCTTCTGCTTGTTGTAATCTTTTAGCTTCTGCTACTTTTTGTGCTTGTAGTGCTTGTTCACCTGCGGCTCTTTGTTTTTCATTAGCAACTTCTTGTTGTTCAATACTAGCTGCAACGCCTTTTTTAGCTTGCAATGCAGCTTGTGCTAAAGCAGTTGCTCCACCAGCACCACCACCTGTTTCTCTAATTGTATCTAGTGTATTTGCAAGTGCTATGTCTGTTTGTTCCATTTGCATTTCTGCAGCTTGTGTAGCTACAGATAAATTAGCAAAAGGATTAGACATCATGCTACTTAAATCCGTTACACTTTCGTAAGGATTTATAATTTCTTGTCTGTTTTCTTCCAGCTCGTTTAATTTATATTCTAAGGCTCTAGCTTGATTTTCTCTACGTCTAGCTTCACGTCTAGCTCGACGAGAACCAAAAATACCACCTGCTACTGAAATAACGCCTCCTATAATTGCTCCTGCTGGCATAGTTTTAAATTTTTATTATTAATATCCATTATTTGTTTCAAATTTTGCTCCTACTGAAAACAACGCTTTTACACCACCTACATCTGTTGTAGAATCTGTAGAAAAAGTAGCAGTTGTATAATAGCCTTTAACACCGCTTATTTGATTACCATATATTATTTCACCACTCATTGCTCTAGAATTGTTTACTATATTTGCAACGTAGTAGTTTTCTTTTCTGTTAAACCCAGCATAGTATCTAGGTAAATTAGGATCATATGTTCCCAAAGTTGCATTGTATGAAGCTCTAGGTACTACAGCATTATCCGCTGGATTTATAACATATTCACCTTCATAATAACTAAGAACAGGTAAAATACTATCAGCATTGTTACCATAAGTTTGGTTATTACCGTCTGTTTGTTTTCCTGTGTTGTCTGATTGTAATGCTGTTACTTTCCAACCATTACTACCTTCGTAAGACACAGTGCTAAAAGTTTTAGATCTTAATGGCTCTGGATTAAATATAACTGTAATTGTACTTGGAAAATCAGTTCCATAAAATTGACCTCTATTAACCTGAGTACTATAGTGTTTATATAAACCAGTAGCATTTGTAGTATACATGTTGTTTTTAATACTAAATATTTGATCTGGTCTATAGTCAAAAAAGCTAGTCCAACCTTGTACACTTTCATCATAAGTAACTGTATTGAAAACAACTTTTGATTGACCTAAGTTGTTTTGTTGTGTAGATATTACATATTGATCATTGTAAATATCATAACCACCAATTGCTTTACCTGAACTACCACCTAAATTAAGACTATTTAACTCGTCTCTAAAATAATCTCTCATACCTAGTTGAGATATTTCAACTATATTAGCACCTTGTAATTTTAATATTACATTATTATTTTTATCAGAAAAATATTTATTATAACCGTAATATGCAAAACTTTCTGGATTTTGAGATATTCCATACTTACCTGGTATAGGTTGTATTGTTCCTATAACAGTGTTAATTGCATTAACAGTAGCATTTCCACCTTCAGCTGTATATATAGCATCTTTGTCTATCAATGCTCTACTACATTTATATTCTTGAAATATAAACAAGTTAGTGTCTTCTGCGTAAAGTCTTTGTATTGAACCATTTGCTGGATCAGTAGATTTTTCTATATCATCTGCAGTTGAAAAAACATTTGTTTTATTTAAACCAGTTCTAGAATTAAATATACCAGAATATATTAAAGAATTAAATCTAATATAACCTTCTGGCTCTTCTTCAACTAAATAAGCTTTAGCACCAAAGTCTACACTTGTGTTATTAAAACCACCACGTATTCTAGCTTCTTCAATAGACCAGTCTTCAGCTTGTTCAGCAGCGCTGTCCATTGGATAACCACCAATAATAGTACCTGGAGTAGTATCATCTTGAGGTATACCAAAAGAACCATTCCATATTAAATCATTGCCTGCGTTACTTACTTTTTTAAGTACGAACGAGTTAAAAAATTTCACTTCTATACTAGCAGCCATAATTAATTATTACTTATTTTTTATATTATTTCCACAGTTAAACTTGATATATCAGTATCACCACAGTCTACCCAAGCTGAGTCAGTATTTGGATTATCTTCATCGGGTAGTTCACAATCTTCAACCGCTTGAGTACAATCACTATTTACAGCTAAGGCTCTAACAGCTGTTGAACCTGCAGATGTAGTATCTGATGAATAAAAGAATCTACCGTCCATATTAAATGTTTGGCCATCATATGAACAATTTGCAGTAACTGTAGACTGTGCGCCTGTATGATCTATAGTTATATTGTTTGTACCTTGTGTTAATGCTTCGTACGATCCAAAGAATAAATAATAGCCATTTTGAGAGCTATCAGCAGCATTGTCTACAAGTATTTCAACAGCGTTATAAAAACCACACCATTCAACATAACCGTTAGTACAAACAGTTGGCGCAGAACCAAAAGCTGGATCATAAGCTACTCTAGCTAATCTTTTAACTGTTTTACCATTTACAGCATCAACTTGATTTAAATTTATCGTTACCTGCGCGGTTACTTGTTCTGCAGCATCAGTAGTTGCAATAGTTACAACATAATTTGCAACTTGTAATTCTGAGTTAGCAAAGAATAAATCTGTATTAAGATCATTACTAACTACACTTGGAGTTATCGTAAAATAATTACTAAATAAATCATCTCCAGAATTACTTAAAGCAACACCGTTTTTAGTAATTTGAGTTATTGCTGTAGTTAAATCTAATGTTCTTAAAGCCTCATTAGCTGATCCATTTCTTGAAAACAAAGTAGTAAGTGAGCTTGTGTTATATCTATCTGTTTGCACTGTTGTTGATGTTATTCCACTAGTTGCAGATGTAAATGATCCTGTTGGAGAAACATTATTAGGTCCTATATTAGCAGCACTAGCAGACACAATACTTTCTACATTATCACCTGATGTATTCTCTACTGTTCTAATTGTAAATAAAAAGTTAAATAATCTTTTATAAGATTCAGCATCATTGTTGTAAAAAACAACATCAAAATAATCACTAGTTGTAGCTATATTCCAACCAGTAGTTTGATTACCAGCCGGTTGTTCAAAGTAACCAGTAACATCGTTTCCTATACCATCAGTAACCTGGTCTATTGTAAAATCTATTACACTATAATTAGCTGGATCTAAATCCACACCAAATTGATCTTGAATTTTTACAGGTGTATTTAATATATTTGCACCACTAGCTAAAGCTTCAGTCCAAGTATTAGCATCAAAAGTAAAACTTGCACCACCACTACTTTCATTTAAAATAAAATTATTTAAATCTGATATTAAACCTGTAGTTGTAGTTTCCCAATATATATCTAAATTAGAAACAACCGGTGTAGTTTCATAAACAGCTAAATATTGTATACCTGGATTTTTTAATACACCAAGACCACCTGTACCAGTAAATGCTGGTTCAAAAACTATTGCTTCATCTTGTTCACATGTTATTCTAAAAGAATTACCATCAATATCCACTGTATCTATGTGACCTGTACCAGCTTGTCCTGAACTAACTTCTTCATTAGTGTAATTGCTTACAAAAATATTATCAGGAACACTTGGTGCTATTACTAAAAATCCATTTATTGTACCATCTGCTGGTGCAGCTTCTGGAAATATAACTACAATATCTTGACTTGATCCAGGTGAAGCTACAGCTGCATTAAACACAGCTGTAAAAGGTGAATAATTAGTTGTAGCTATTTGACCTATTTGACTTTCAGTGCTTATTCTACCAATCAAAGGATTAGATTCAAACAAATAAAATTGTGGAAAATAATTAGGTTTTGGTGGATTAGCTGGGTCATAGTCAAATAAATCTGGTATAGTTGCAATAGTAGAAACAGTATCTGCAGTTCTACCAGGAAAATATTGTGTATTTGCTTGACCTAAATTATCATCTACAACTCCCCATGTGTTAATTGTAGATGTTATAGTATTTGCTGTGTTTTCTACTCTACCAAATAATCTAACAGAACTTCTAAATTGTTTTTGTTCTGGACCAACTTCATTTAAATCTCTAGGTATTTTATTTATATTATCATTTATTAAAGATATATGTGATGTACTACCTAATTCTAATTTAGTATCATTAGGATAAGAAGCCATAACTCCTGGTAAATAAACATTATAATATTCTTGTTCTGTTTGTTTAACAACTATTTTATAGGAATACCAACCAAGCGGATTATAATCAGCACTAGTAGTATCACTATTATATAAACCTGGCCAAAAAGTTTGAGGTATAGGAGCTGTAGGTCCTATAGGATTATTAAATAATACTTTTAATGAATCACCTGGCCAAGTCTTATTATTTACACTAGCATCGTTATAACCAGCATATACTGTATCACCAATAAAAGAAGATGTACCTACAGTTGCAGTTGTTTTGTTATTAGATAATACAACAGATGATTGTCTTCCATATCTATCTGATAAAACTACACCAACTTGATAATTTCTATTAGATTTCAAAGTGTGATTAGGATATTCTATTTTACTAGTTCTATTATTAACAGTACCAGGATCAGTAAATGTTAATACATCATTGTCTATTAGCGAACTACTAAAACCTAAAGTGCTAGGAACTCTATCAAATTCAACAATAGTATTAGGTGTTGGCACACTTTTTACTATTGCTAAAAAAAATCCGCTACTATTAAATATATAATCACCTACATCTATATTAGCAGTACCACTCCAATTATCTATGTTTATATTATAAGGAGCAGTTCCAAATGATTGAGTACCGTTTACCCTTGCAGTACCATCTGATATTTCAAATTCAGATTTTTCACTAACAGCTACATTATAATCTAAAAAAGCTGGCGGCGTATGTTTGTTTTGGTAATTACCATATATTATTCTATTACCTGATACTTCTTGTGAAAAAGCTTTTACAGGTATTTTATCAGAAACTCTTGTTATTTCATCACTAGGAAGTGTTTTAAAAGGCTTTTTAGATACATAGCTATAATGATAATTAAATGGATCACCTATGTATAAATAAGTGTTATTACTTAGATCTTGAGGTATATCTACAGTAATAGTACTTGTAGTAGAATTAAAAGCTGTAACTATTGGTTCACCATTTACTCCTTTACCTGTAACATAATCTCCTACATTAACTTTTCCTTGAATTCCATCAATAACTATATCTGTAGCAGCGGTAACAGCTCCGTTTACTAAAACTCTTGCGGCTGAATTATAAATATCTTCTATTGGTATAGTGTCAATAACTTGTATAGCTAATGCATCCGACTCTTTATATATTATTTCTAATTCTTTTATTTTTAATGCATTTTCTAAATTAGTTTTTTCGTAAGGTAATGGAAACACAAGTTCAATATCATCAACTTTATTTTCTACAAAATCTACTATAGTACTTCTATAAGCAGAAGCCTGATCATCTTTATCTATATTTGGATTTTCTTGTCTTACATACATAAAGTAACCATCTTGTTTAGGTATAAAAGCAACTTGTGTAAAAGGTGCTAATATAGAATATTCGTTATCATCGTATCTATATCTATAACTAAATCTAACAAATTTATCTTCTAAAAAAGCAGGATCACCTGCAAACTCATTATTAAAATAAGGATTAGGATTAAATATTAACTCTGCGTTATCACTCATGGCGGGTAAAGTTGTTGCAGCAGTAACACTGGTGATAGGATTAGTACCAGATGTACTTAATACAACAGCTCCTGTAGAAATCATAGGACCACCAGGTGTATCAATATAAGAAATAGGTTGGTTTACAATAGGGTTGTTATTTTTTAAACCATCTATACTAACTGTAAAACCACCAGCAAAAGCACCGTTAACAAATGCGCTACCACCTGTTGGAGCAAATTTACTTGTTACGTCTTTCATTGTGGTTTCATAATCTAAATTATAACCGTAAAAAATAAACTTACCATTAGACCCTGTAAGATCTACATCATTATTAAGCTGTATATCATAACCAGTAGCAGAAGTAGCTGTAGCAGAAGTAACAATTGTATTAGGGGGTAAAGTGTAATTAGCATTATCACAATCACTTTTACAAACAACTGTTTGACCCACTTTTAATACTTGTGTAGCAGAAGGAGAAGTAAATCCAATAGTGCTACCAGCTGAATAGCTTTGATTAGCACTAGATAATTGAACAGTATCAATAACTACATTATTCAGTTTTGATTTTTTATATAAATTAATAGGCTGATAAGGACTATATTTAGCAACAGATATTTGATCTTCAGTGGTATAATATCTGTTATTATCAACAGCTGTATTAATATTAATTTTTCTAGGTTGATTACGATTATCTGTCCAAAACAATAAATCTTCTATGATATTAACACTATATATAGGATTTAATTGAGAAAAATTTAAAAAAGCTCCACTGTTAATTAAATCTATATATGTATCATCTAANACATTGTATTGATAAATTTTATTAGTAGCGCTACTATCATAAGCTGATCCTGTGTTTGTAGTAGTAAATATATACACATAACTGTTAGACTCATCTACAACATAGCCAATACATTTTGTAGTTCCACTCCATGTTAAAGAAGTAATTTTATTACCTAAAACATTTTCTAGTTCACCTACATCAGGTCCTTCAGATTTACTAACTTGAACATTTCTAGCATCTCTATATTCTCCGTTTGGTATTAAACGAGCATCTAAATCTTTGTTTAATTTACCTTTTATAAAGGTGTTTACAATTTTAGGCATTAAATTTTAGTGTTTTATCCATTTAGACTTACCACGCATTACTTGAATAAACTCATTGAGTTTAATATTAGATAATCTTATCTTGGCATTACGTAAAGCAGCATATCTATCTTTTTTATATCTTTGAACTACACCTTCTGGTTGATTAGCTCTTGTAGAAACTATATTGTATAATATGCTTTTATACATAGCTTCTTCTGCTAACTTAGGTATTTTACTGTCTAAGTCATAAGCTAAACCATCTGATATATATTCTAATACTATTAATTTGTCTCTTAAATTACTTGAAAAAGTAAACTTACCATCTCTTTCATTTATTCCAAACCAACCATTCATTTGTGCTAATTTAGTATCTAGACCATATAATCTACCCCAGTTCCAAGGTCCATTTAAACTATATAAATCTGGATTAGCAAAACCATAGTAATCATAATCTCTATACCATTGACCATTTAATAATTTATCATTAGCATTACCCCAACGCTCTACTGTTTGTGAAGTACCTTCTAAATTTGCTCCAAAATTATCTTGAGTTGGTACACCATCATCGTCTTGTAGTAATGTGTAATAAGGATCTGTTGTTAAATTGTTTGCTGGATATATAGGATGTTTTACACCTAAATCATCTATATAGCAAAAGCTAACATAATTTACATAGTCTTGAGGTATTATTACAGATAAGCTTTCGGGTATAGTTAATTCAGATGACTTTATACTTTTTAACGTATCATAACTAAATTCTTGCAGAGATCTTTTTGCAAAGAAAACTACATCAGATTTTTTACATGATTGTATTATTTTACCAGCACCTACATAACCAACCATAAAGTTATTTACTATATCATTTAGTTTTATATAAGCATAACTACCATAGTTTTCTTCTACTGTATCACCAAAAGCTTTTTCTGGATTAGTAGCTCCGTATTTACCGCCGTCTAGTGATTTTAACTGTACAACTATAAATACACTAGCCGGTAAACTATCTGTTATAGTTATAACATTATTAGTTACTGTATACGCAGACGTGTATTCTGTCCAAGTTCCTGGAATACCATCAGTACTTGTATAAACTTTAAAATTATTTAAAGCATAATCAGCTTCATTAGGGTCGTAATTACCAAAAACTAAATCTGTATTAAAAGTAGTAGTAAAAGCTTGATTAAATAACGCACCTGTTGATTTTCCTCTAAAAGCCTGAGCTCCAGCGTAATATTGTTGATTTGTTTCTGTTACTAGTTTTGACATTATGATTTTTCGTTTTGTTCAACTTTCATAGCTTCTTGCGTAGCCGCTTGTATGATTGTTGGATCATTTATAATAACTCCTGAATATTTTAATATACCTATTATAATGTTTGTTTGCTCTGAAACATCTAATTGAAAGTTTGTAGAAGCAGTAGAGCTATAACTGTATTCTCCAAATTGTCCTGTAGTAAAAGCAAACTCAGGTGTAGATGGTAATAATATACAATTAACTGATACAGAATCAGGTTTAGGACTAATTTTTAACAGAGGTAATGGATCTACTATACTTGTAGTTACAAGATTTGTTAAATGAGCAATAGGATAATTTTGACTAGCGCTTGTTAGTTTTGATTTTTCTGTTATAGAATATTCTTTTTTACTTAATAAATCTACCATAGATTCAACCCACGCTCCATTGTTTTGAAAAGTAGATGTTATTTCACCTATTCTATATATTGATCTTGTGGTTGAACCTGCTGCCCAACCATCATTAGTAGAGTTATATACAAAGCTTACTGCTTCCTCAAAAGGATATAATTTATAAGCATTGTCTTTAAACATGTTAAAAAATTCTGTGTCATTGGCAATATTTTGTTGTCTAGGTCTATTAAGTTGATTGCCGTCGGGAAAGTAAGATTCAAATATTTCTATTTGTACTTGATTAGCTAAACTATTAAATTCAGCTGGTGGAATATAACCTCTTTGTTCTTTGTTTAAAATGTACAAGACTGTTGTGTATACTGTGTTTATATTTACCGCCATTATATTTTTTATTATAATACAGAGGTGACAATAGCCACCTCTATACTATTATCACTTGTTAATTAAGTTTTTTATCTATAGATTTATAGATTTCTACACCTTCGTCTGTTTTTAAGAAAGCCGCAAATGCAGAATATGGGTTTTCATCAAATGGTACGTTCATTAATTTTCTATCAGTTGATCCCCAGAAAAAAGTTCTTTGGTCTTGTGATAGTTTTATAATACCATTTTCTCTAGCTCTAATTGCAAAGTTTCTAAGTTGAACATTTTCGTCATTAGCTAACTCCATAAATAATTTAGGATTATTCTTAGCAAAAACTAATAAATCTCTTTTTAATTCTTTAGAGGTCATTGTGTTTACTTGAGAACCTAATTCAACTCTCATTATTGCTTCAGCTTGATCAATATCTATTGTTCTAGCAGCATTTAAAGCATCTATTTCTAATTCTAAATCTACTAATTGATCTTTAGCAACTTCTACAGCGCTAAATTCATAATACATTTTATTTTTTAAAGGGTGGTATAAGCTTAATAGTTTCTGCAAACCTATATTTTTTGCAGGCACTACTAGTTTACCATCTCTAAACATTATATGTCCTAATGTTACTTCACCTTGTTGTTCATCAACAAAAGGTGAACTCATATTAGTTGCATATCTTAATTCTCTTTGTTTTTGCAAATCAGAATCAAAATACAATAATGCATGTTTTGTAGTATGTTTTGAAGGTATAGTTAACGTTAAAGGTGTTTTATCACCAGTAAGTAAATAAACTCTATCCTTCACTTCCCATTGTGGCTTAGCCACTTTTTCTTTTTTTGTCATGATATAATATAATTAAATAAGTTAAAGGTATATGGGCGCCGAAGCGCCCTTACCTATGTAAATCACTACACTCCTTTGAATAATACAAAGTTGTTAGCAGCTTGAGTAACTAAACATCTTTCAGATAAGAAGTTTACTTGCATTGCATCAAGTGTTGAAGTGAAAGCACCACCGGCAGAACCAGTAACCCAAGACTTCATTCTTCTATCATCAGCTTGAGAAGCTCTATATCTTACGTGTAAGAAAGGTCTTCTAATGTTAGTACCTAAGATTTGATCATAAACAGTAGATGTTCCAGCTGGTACTAATACACCTTCAATTGAATTGATACCTGCGATAGCACCTCTTGTAGAAGCATCGTTTAAGTATTTCCAATCAGTTTTGTAAAAGTCATAAGAACCTCTTCTGAATCCAGAGAAACCTAAGTTAAGTGCCATTTCTTCAGAGTTTTCAAATAAACCGAAAGCTACACCACCAGCGAATCCGCCAGAAATATTAGCTAACATATCATCAAAATCTAAAGCAGTTTGTCTTTGTAAGAAAAGCATGTTTTCTTCAATAGCACCTTGAGTATCTAAGTTTTTAAGAATTGCATCAAAATCATCAAGACCAGCTGCAGCAGTAAATCCTACTTGTACATTACCTCTTTCTTCAATAGCAGCAAAAAGACCTTGTGAGCCTGGTAATACTGACTTATCATAGTCACCACCTGCACCAGACGCATTTAATTCACCTTCTACCATAGCCATTTCTAGGTAATCTTCAAATCTTAATCTTGTTTCAGATTCAGCTTTTAAATACCATAAGTATCCAGAAGCACCGTCTTCACTAGCAACTTCAACCCAACCGATTTGTGCCATATCAGAACCATTAACTTCGTATGAACTTCTAATAATAACTGGTGAGTTAGCAAATTGCGTGAAAGATGGATCTACAGATATTCTTTTAGCATCAGCACCTGTTCCGTCAGTATTTCTTCCTTTACTGTATGCAGAACCGTAAACAAATACTTTAATGTTTCCAGATGTAAATCCTTTAGAAGTAAGTGTTGCAGCTGCACTATCAAAGAACTGAATAGTAATACTACCAGCAGCTCTTGCAGTTACAATAGCTTTACCTTCTACACCAGAAACTGTATCCATAATAACAACAGTGTCGTTAATAGAGATAACATTTTCTACTAAAGTATTTCCAGCACCACCAACAGGAATATCCAATTGACTTGGAGTACCACCTGCATATGTACAGTTATCGTAAGAAATATGTAATCTATTTTGTTCTGACCAAATAACCTGATCAGATGTCATTGGCATTTCAGCGCCAACCATTCTTAAAAAACCAGATAACGTTCTGTTTCCATAACGCTCTACTTCTTGTTCGTAGACCTCTGGTAAATATTGCTGGGCAAAATCATTAGCTCCTTCATTAAACTTTAAGTAGTTGCTATTCAACACTTCTTGTTTTTGTGAAGGTATAATCGACCCAAATTGTGGAGATAAACTCATAATTTGTAATTTTTAATTAGTTAAATTTTCTTGTCTTAATTCTCAATTTTGTAGAATCAGCACCACTAATCGCTTTTACTTTCAAGCCACCTATGTAAACATCTCCTTTATTTGCTTCCCTTGCTTTAACATCAGAAAGATTTTTAGATTTGTTTACTACTTCTTTAACAGCATCGGCTTTACCTTGTTCGTAAAAATGAGCGGCGATTTTATCTACATTTTCAGCAGCATACATAGCTTTATGATAACCAGCTGGGTCTACCACATTACCATCTGGGTCTAGGAACTTCCCTATCAGATTGTTAATATTTGACTGGTTTTCAGCAATTTTTTCACGATTCTGTACGTTATACTTATATCTTTTATCTCCAACTTTAATATCAAAACCTTTGAAATCTTCATTGAATAATTCGTTAGTTTTACGTTTAAACGTTTCGTGTAATTCTTCAGCTTTTTGCTGCTCTTCGTTATAGCGGTTGAAAAAATCCATAGCTTTTTGTTGTTCTTGAGTAACACCCGGTCTCAACTTGATCTCGTCGTAATATTTTTGTTTCAAGTCTTCCAAATAGTTTCTAGCTTTTGCAACCTCTTCTTTAAACGCAAGTTTTTTCTTGCGTATTTCTTTTTCCTCATGTATGTCTTCGTCCCATGTAAAATCTTCTAAAATAAGATCTACATCATCTGAATCTAAATGAGGTTTATTTTTTTTATAATATTCTTTTAACAATGCAGTTTCATTAATGTTACTATAGTCAGCGTTTAATCTAACATAATCTTCTACAGTACCACCAGTATCTTCCATGAAATTAACTAGCTTTTCTACATTTTCAGGTAATTGTTTACCTAATACTTGTTCATCTCTTTTAGCTTCTTTAACTTCAGCTTTAACTTGTTTAATTTCTTCTTCAGTTACTTCTTTGATCGGAGAAAACCCTTCAGTAGTCTCGTTGGACTCTTGTACAGGTTCTCCCACCTTTGCGCTATCTCCGGATGGTTCTTCCACAGATACCTCCTTTGTTTCTCCGATTTGAATGGCATCGTCTTCTTTTTTAACTTCTTCTTTTATTTCTACTTTTTTAACAGCTGGCTCTACTTCTACTAAAGGTTCTTTTAAATTAACCTTTGTAACTTCTTGTTCTTTATTGCCAAGTTGTTTTGGTTTTTTAGGTTTACTTTTTATTTTAAAGTCACCTTCCTGTTTAACAGGCTCATTTGTTTTTGTTTCTTCTGACATAATATAATATAATTAAATAATTAACACTACATAAAAGGAGTCATATCCATTTCAGGTTCAGCTTCAAAATCTATAGCAGGACTATCTGTTTGTCTTTGCTGTATCATTTTACTCTGTTGAGTACCTTCCATTTTTATCCTTTTATCTTTACGATCTTCTATTTCTTTTTCTTTTTCTTGTTGTTTTTGAACTTCTAATTGTTTAAGTTCCATTTCATGTTTATGCTGTTGCATCATTTTTTGTTGATCTAATTGTGCTTGCAACTGCATACGATCTTTTTCAAACTCGCTTTTTGCTTTTTCATATTCAACATTAGCACCAGATATAGCTTGTTGCTTTTGAACTTCTGACATTGCTATTTTTTCTGCAGAAGCTGCTTGAGCTTGACTTTGCGCAGCTATATTAGCTTGTTGAGCTTCTTGATCTTGTTTAGCTTTTTGCTTACGTTTAACTTTAAGCATTTGATTTGCTAGTTTAAGATTTTTTATTTGTCTTAAATCAATAGCATCTTCAACATCTATATTTTTAGCTTGTAACGCTATTTGTATATTAGCTTCTAATTGTTGTTTTTCTTCTTCATCTGGTTCTAGTTCTAAGAAAATACCAAAGTCATGTAAATTTAAATTAACAACTTGTTTTAAAGTTTTAACATTATAAGTAGATATAGAGTTTTGTAACGATGATTTTGTTAACGGAAACTCTAATGCATCAGCTATTTTTAAGCTAATATTTTCTGCTAATTTAAGAGTTAAAAATAAACTAGACTGTACAATATGCCTAGTAGCAACATTAGATGCGTTAGCGGCTAGTTTCTGTAATCCTACAAGCGTGTTACGATCTGGTAGACTACCATCTCTAGCTTCATTTAATCCGGTTACGTCTCTAATCATTTGTAAATAATATTGATACGTACTTATTAAGCTTTGTATTTTTCCTTGACCACTACTCGATTGCAACTCTTGTATTGGAACTTTGCCAGGATTCATATCGCCTTCTTGAGTTAATGATCTACCAACTATACTACCAGTTTGAAAATACATATTTAATGCTTCAGCTGGATTATAATTAGTACCATTACCTAAATCAACTTCAGCAAGACCGTCCATATCTAAATATACACCATCAGGCACCATACGAGATATTACCTGCTGTAATTTTAAATGAGTAAGTTGTATCATATCTGCAAAACCTACACACTTACTTACTATTGATTCTATTCTACCTTTATATATACGTGGTGCACATATAGCATAGTTCATTTTTACTTTAGTAGTATCAGCATAAGGTCTAGACATATTTTCAGCTAACTCCCATTTTAACATTGTGTTTGTGCCTAAAACTTTAGCGCCACTATATACTACTTCTATTGATCTTGAAACTCTTTCAAACATATCGTTTTCTGGTGGATTAAACTCATCAGACTTTTCAATAGCCTTCATTAATCCTTGATCTGTTTGTTTTATTTTAAAAACTTGATTATGATATGTTTTATAATCAAAATATAATACTTGAACAGTATTAGCATCATAATCACCCCAACCAGTAATATATGATTTATTACCAGGTTGAGCTTGTATTCTTTTTAATTCTTTATCATCTATATGAGGAAACTCTTTTTTAAGTTCAGATAAAGTTATCGCTTTTAATTCACCCACATAATATATATCTTCAAAATTAGGATCTTCTGTATAAGAATAAACCATATATGCAGGATCAACATAATCTACAGTAATACCATTAGCAGTATTAAAACTAGTTTTAGCAGCTGCAATACCACAAACAGCTAAATCCATGTTTAATCTTCTTCTTATAAGATCATATTTATTTTGAGCTAAAACTGTTGATATTGCTTCTTCTTCAGCTATTTCAACACTTTGCTTATATGATAACTGCATATGTAATTCTAATTCTTCAGCTGACTCAGGTATTACGTCTTTATTAGGTGATTGATATAAATCAATACCTAGTGTTTGGTTTAAGTTATCTAAATATTCACCTGCAAGCATATCTTCATAAATCTTTGAAGCATACTCAGTTCTTTTCTTGATTGACTCAGGATCTTGTGCGTAAGCTTTTATATCATATGTTTTAGAAGATATACCGTTTACCACGATGTCTACGAATTTAGAAAGTATAGGAACTGGTTTCCAGTCTAAATTAAGATAAGATAAATCACCGTTTATAGCTAATTCATCTTTATATTTTTGTATTGATTGCTCACCTCTAGCATAAGTTCTTAACTGATGAAAGTTATTCCAGTTAGTTAAGTATCTATTACCACTAGTTCTTCCTTGATTAAACCACTCTTGTTCTATAGCTTGAGCAACCTCTTTGCCATATTCAAGACTAGCTTTTTCCGCGTCACTTACAACTTGACTTGGAAAAGGACTATTAGTGTCAGTATATATATTCATCTATTCAATTATTTTTGACATTGATCCTTTATTGTTATATTTTTTTATACCTAAATCTACTGGTTTTAGATCTCTTTTAACATTAGGTTTATATCTATGTTTATTACAAGCCATTAATGCAAGACCAGAACTTATAGAAGCATCATGCGTCGTTCTATTATTTATGTTGAATTTAGCCCAGTCTTCTAATGTTCTTTGAAAATACATATCTCCATATCCATTTTCTTTTAAACCTACAAAATGTTCTATGTAAGTTTCAATAGCTGAAGCATGAGCTTGTTTTATATCTTCACTAGAATTAGGTATACCACCTATTTCTCTTTCAGTTACAGATAACTTATTTCTTAATTTATCAGGTCTGTTCATTGCAAAACCTCTATATCCTCTACGTTTAAAATAATAAAGTAATCTTGGTTTATTATTTTCTGCAAGTATTGGCATGCCATAAAAAACACAAGCCATTAACACATCTTCAAAAAATATTTCTGCTGTTTGGGGTCTAGCTATATATTCTAANAAAAANTGATGTGGAGGNGGAGCATTTTCCATACTAAACTTAGTTAAACCATGTAAAGATCCATTAGAACCTCTACGATCTACTGTACCTGATATATCATATGGATCACACCCAAATGCACCCATATGTTCATTACCCGGATAATTTACACCGTTTTTAAGGTATCTTCTATTTTGTATTGATACAGGTGGAACCCAAGTTACTAAAAATCTACCATTATTATTAGGAACAAATAAAACTCTAGTATCTTTTTCACTATTTTCCCACTGAAAATTACCTTTTGTTACTTCTATAGAATTTTTTAAATCTTCATTAAAATCTATTTGCTCATAAATTTTAGTTAGATTAAATAAAGATTGTTTTGATTCATCTCTAAAAGCATGTTTAGTTGTTCTTGGAAATTGTCTATAAAATTCATTTAAACCGTCTTG
>FUFK010056372.1_pt1 | contig 28254 bp, 45 predicted proteins | sample 1021851 | NCBI WGS metagenome assembly FUFK01 (sample SAMEA51879418, study PRJEB19060) | metagenome
AGAGCTTTAAATAGGAATAGTTTTAAGTTCCATTTAAACATACCTACTATTCTATTTGATAAGGCAGTTAAAAAAGGCAAGGTAGTAGGTGGNACTAAAACAGATAGTGGTGTTAGAACTCTTACTATTTCTACTAGCCTAAAAGACNGAATACAGGATTATNTTAATAANCTGCCAGTAGATCAGGATTANTTGTTNCTTAATAGTAGGGGTAANTTTATATGCGTAGAACAGCTTATAAGCCACCTGGACAAGGCTCTAGCTAAGAATNNNGTANANNTACCCATNAAAAGAAAATCGTACTTCTTTAGGCATTATANNGCTACCTACTGGGCATATACCAAAAAGCATAAAGGTAATGCTTTGGACTTGGCTAGGGATCTTGGTGATAAGGATATTAACTTTGTTAATGAGAATTACATCAAGCCATTTAAACAAAACGATAATTCTGTAGAGGACTTGGATTATCAAAACAAACACTTTAACTAAACAAGGAGAGAGATATGGATATGTTAGCAAAAGCAGTAGCTGAAGCGTTAGCTAAAAAAGGGATAGATGTGCAAGATGAGTACAATAAAGCTTGTAAAGGAAGTAGGCTTTGTGGAAAAAATATTCCACCGAACAAAGGATCTGGTAGAGATTATATACATAGAGGTATTTTGCACACAGATCACATAATTGAGCAACCAACAACTAAGGAGGATTAATGAGTGATTATAGAATAAAAATTACAATTAGAAATAATCGTTTGTTAGAAGCTTTAGAAAATAAAGGTTACATTAATAATGGTAAAGCATCTGTAAAAAAGTTCTGTGATAAAAACAATTTACCTTACATTGGAACTAATTTAGTGTTTAGTGGTAAGAGCTCTGCTACAACTAAATATGGAAAGCTTACTCCTACAGCACAAAGAATTTTAGATTTTCTTGGACTTACTGCTGATGAAGCTTTTACTGCTAGACAACTTAAAGGTTTTCGTAAAAATAGTTTTGAAGTTAAAGCTAAAGAAAAACAGTTGTTACAAATTGTAGATAAACAAACAATGGAAATTAAATTAATGCAATCACAAACAGATAACTTAATAGATAACATAAGAAATGTTGTTTTATCTGAACTTGGAGAAAGGTATCAAATTGTTTGGGATGGCATTAATCATGGCAGAACTCTACAATCTTTAGGTGATGAGTTAAAAGTTAGTAGAGAAAGAATAAGACAAATGTATGAAAAAACAGAACANAAAATAAAAAATAAAATAGTCTTTAATAAAGATAAGTTAATTGAAGCTGGTGCAAAAGAAGTNTACCCAAAAGTTAATTTACATTGATAGGAATTAATATGACGATTAAAAATGATCTATATGTTTATAGAGTAAGGCATGGCAGCACAAGAATAAGAAAATATAAACTTAGTAAATTTATAGCAAATGTTAATGATACATTATTTACTAAGAGATTTTTTATTAATAAAAAAGATGCCGAAGCACATATAAAGAAACAATAATTACTTATACCAATACTTATCGTAGTTCTCTGTATCATAGGGAACTACATCCCATTCTATTTTTCTATTAATACTTTTTTTTGCAAATTCCTTAGCTTCTTTTTCAGTTGCAAACAGTACATTAGTAAAGCTAGTAAATTTATCTTTAGGTTTCCAAATAACGAAGTACATAAAAAAAAGGGGGAGATTTCTCTCCCCCCAATCACAACAAATAAATATAAGAGCATGAGATNAACTCTTATAGTTTTATCACATATTTAATGACACTTACTTGAGGTGTTATTCCCAAACTCTTTTAAAGAGGGAGCTATTGGGTTATTAGTGAGAGAAGTGTCTTGCCTCAATAATTCGGTTGCTTCATGTAGAAAGTAAGCCAGTGGTTTTTTGAAAAAAGCACATATTAATAACAACTTAGATAAGCTAACAGCGTTGTTACCTTTCTCATATTTTTGAATCTGTTGAAATGTTACGCCAATACTTTTAGCTAGTTTAGATTGTGTTATTAATCTTTTAACTGGTTTGTAAGTACCCCTAAACTCACCATCAACTATTTCTTTTACATGGATGTAATAATTCTCTCTAGCAAACTTTATTTTGTTTCCTACTGCTTTATTTACTGCTACTTCAAATTTAGTTTTAGCTTTACTCAATGCCATCTTTCTCTCCTTAATTTTTACAGACTCCAAGCCTATAGTTTTTTACAACTTTTAAGTACATTAGTTATTAAGGCGAATACATGAACTTGGCATCCTCATTTTCTACCAAGCATATCTGCCTAAAAGTCTTAACATATTTTTTGAACGCTACGCTTGAATGTACACACTGTCTTGGTTTGCCAGACTTAGCTGGTTTCATAATCTCAGCATGATACTTTTCAAGTTTTTGGTAACGTCTTGTAAGACTATTACTTTTACTTAAAGCCATCCTTAGACTCCTCATCTTTGGTTAATTTAATTCTTGATTTATCAAATTTTAAATCAAGAACAGTAACCTTAGCATTATCGCTAGGGTTATTTGATTTTGCAGCTAACTCTGCATTGTCAAATTCTTCATCAACTCTAAAGTTTGCTTCATAAAAACTTTCTTTTAAAACTTTAGTCATTTTCTAAACTCCATTGTTGAGTAACTTTTATTAACTTTTAATGTTGGTATTAATTTTAGTTGCTTATCTGATAAGGCAATATTTCTATGTGCCTGATTGCTTTTGCTAATCAAATTTAATTTACGAAACTCTGCAATCAAAGCACCAGCTCTTGCTCTAGTAAATTGAAATTTTTCACCAATCTCTTTATAGGTTGGAGCATAGTCATAAGTTTCTATAAAGTGCTTNATAAAGTTCAGCACATCCTTTTTAATTTGGCTAAGGTAGATATGACCATTGCCATTAGTTCTAATTTTCATTTCTTATCCTCAAATAAATTGGTTACATTTGTTGTAGTGCTTCGTAAGTCATTGCCATCTGTTGCAAGACTTTTTAAATANTTAATTAACTTNTGNTTAAACCAATTAGATTTTTCTAAATCCATAATTGCTTTCTCTAGTGTTTGCCCTCCTTTAGCACCAAACCTAGATAAGTATTTCATTGCTGATCCTCTCAAAAAGCCGATGTTTTCTTCTGGAGTCATTTGACTCATAATGGCATCGCAAGTTTGTATTGCTTTTTGATAGTGAGGAGGGTTTTTACTTTCCATGTTAATCTTTCTTAATTGGATCGTTTAACTTAATTGATATGTCAGGTTGCCCAGCTTTTGCTGGATCAGTACCTTTTTCAGTATTAAGCCAAGCCGAAGCATTTTTCTTAACACCATTTAAAGTTACGTTACCAGTGTAGTGTGGATATTTTTTACCTGGCTCATCTTTTGGAGTTGCTTGTCTTTTCCATAATGCACCAGAATTATCATAATTATTATCTGCCATTTGTACCTCTTGTTTGTATTTGTGATTTTAGTTTGTTGTATTCTGTATCAACTCTTAACTGTTCAATTGGATCAGTTGCTATTAAATGAATCTCATCTTTATATTTTTCTTTAATAGGAGTTAAATTTTTTTCAAAAAAGTGTGATGACTTTGAATGTTGAGCTGCTGTTTTCATTTGGTCAATCCAATCATTAGCTAGCTCAGGTATAGTTTTGGTTTGTGTTTTTACTTCTTGCTTGACTTTAGGTTTATTTAAAAATTGTTCCATTTCTTCAGCGGTTGCAATCTCATCACCAAAGAAGCCTAAGAAACTTAATGCTCTACCACATGACACAGTGGATTGCTTTTCAAATTCTTTATCTTTGTTTTGTGTTTGTTTAGATAAACCAGTAGATACTAATTTATCATCTAAAAAAATTTCAGTTTTAAATTTATGAATACCATCAGGTAAATCAAAACTGTCAGTAACAATCCTAATCCTTTCCCCAAAATATTCTCTAACAAATTTTAATCTGTAAGGTACTGTTAAGTATTTACCTTTAGCACCTAAGTTTGCATAATCGCTATCGTCAATATCATTTCTAAATTGTTGTATAGCATCAGTTAATGTTTTCATTTCTCTCCTTTAGTTGATCTAATTCTTTTTGTAGATTCCCATTTAGCTGTTTGTGATCTTGCTCTATTTCTCTAATATCNTTAACTTCTTTGGTAAGCCTGGTAATTTCATTTTCTTGTTTTAGCAGCAGAGCATTTTTATCTACTAGCTTNTGTATTAGCTGATCTTTTGGNAAAGAATCGTAGTGTGCAATTAATGTTTTAAAGTTCATAATAACTCCTAAATCTTTTTATGATGTCAGGATCTAAACCTTTCCACCAAAAACCATCTTTTCTAATTTCAGATAAATCAGGTTTGCAAAGTAAAGCTAAAACTTTTGTATCACCATCAGCTAATTTTAATTTTTGTTCCCAACACTTTTGGTACAACACTAATTCTTCNTAGTAATACTGTAAGCTCTCAGGTCTAAGTTCTACACAGTTGCTAGGTGTAAAAACAACTCTATCNCTATCACTTGCATAGGTCAGGCAAGGTTTTAGTTTTGGCAGCTCTTTGCTATACAAGGCAACTTGCATACAATCTGAATGGTATGGAACTTGAGGACACTTTCTTTTTGAATAGCTAAAACCTTTTTTAGTTTTAGTTAGTGTGCCAAACACATTTTTAATATCAAAAAATTCTGTTTGCCCAACTAAATCAACATACATTAAAAAATAGGTACTAATACCATTTGCCCAGTGTGTGTATTCTAATTCATCTTTCCAGGTTTGTTTTCCTACTTCAGCAATATTTTCTAAATGATTATTAACTAAGCTTTCCATGTTATCCATAATATGACCAAACTTGATGTCATCCTTTTCATCAATACTTTTGTAGTTAATTATTTTTTCTTGCACAGACTCTAGTGCTTGTTCGTAAGTTAAATTCTTACATAATATTTTTTGAATTATTTCATGTGCAATCGTACCGCCAGTAAAAGAACAGTTACTTGGTAGGTTAGCTTTTTCTTTTGGGGTAAGTACAATGTAATTTCTAAATCTTATATCGTCAGGAATTGTGTTTTGGCTCTTGCTAGTATGTGCCAAGTTAAATTTCTTGTAGCAATCTCCTAAAATTTTAGGGTGATTCGTCATATAAGTTTCTTATAATTTATTTATAATTAAATACAAATATTAATTTACAACTGACTCAAAATAGCTATTGTCTAAAAATGAAATTGATGAGTGAGATTCGCTACAGAAATTACAAAGCAAAAATAGTAAAAATTAGCAAAAAACAAGCAGAATCAGGCAATATGTATGGTTGTTACAACCCAAATACACAAACTATATCAATACAAGAAAACCTAAGTAAATTAATATTATTAAATACAGTTTTACATGAAATTGGTCATTTTATAGCTGACAAGTCATCGATTCGTTTAAAAAATTTAGGTGAGGAGGGTACAGTTACTTTTGTAGCTGATGAGTTTTCAAAAATATTTTTACAAAATCCTGAGTTATTAAATTTTATTAAAAGGTGTACTGCTAAATGAAAGCCTTTTTAATTTTAGCATTGCTTACAGCTCAAGGAATAAATTACGAAAAAATTTATATNAAAAATTTTACANATTGTGATGCAGCATTTGAAAGCAAAGCAACCTGGTATGACAACCCAAAGTTTGAAGATGGCAATGGTGAGATTTGGGGTTTTTATATTTANAACAATAAACCAATAGTNGCTTCGTACTGCAAAGACCAGGAGGGTAACTGGTTGCTATGAAAAAATCTAAACAAAAATATTATGGGATGAAATTTAAAAATTGTGAGCATTGCAATAAAGAAATTGAATTAAAAGGTAAAAATAAAAAAGTAAGATTTTGTTCAAGAGCTTGTTGTAGAAAAGAATATAGAAAAACTGATAGATCAAAATTATCAAATTATATTTACAATAGATCCGATAAAAGAAAAGCTTGCAGTAAAAGATACGCAAAAACAGAAAAAGGNAAATTATTAAGAAGATTAAGAGAAAGAAAAAAAAGAGAGGATAANGTTTGGTTAAAGCAAAGAAATNTTGATCGTANAATATGGGATAATAATTATCGTTTAACAGATAAGGGTAAAGCAGCAAGATTTAGATATACTCAAAAATGGTATTACAAAAAAGGCGGCAAAGAAAAGCAAGCAATTTACAGAAAAAAATATTTTAAAAGACCAGAAGCAATGGCAATGATGAGAGCCAGGTTAAATAAAAGGAGAGCTATAAAATTAAGAGCTATCCCTAAATGGGCAAACTTAGAAAAAATAAAATTAATTTATAAAAATTGTCCAAAAGGCTATCATGTAGATCACATCATACCTTTAAACAATCCAATAGTGTCAGGTTTTCATGTTGAAAACAATCTTCAATATTTAACTGCTAGAGAAAATGTAAAAAAAGGAAATAAATTACTTTTATGATTGAAGTAAAATTAGACTTATATGATTTAATGGCAGCTTCNCAAACAGGCTTGCTTAGAGTTTTTGAGTCATTAAGATTAAAACAAAGTTGGGGTCATAACTATAAAGGCACAGTNAATGACCAGATAGCNAAATCAATTAGTGGTGCTTGTGCAGAGCTTGCAGTTTGNNGNTACCTGGACACTGCATTTAACTTTCATGTAAATCATGGNNCTAANCCTGACATAATATTNCATGACATACATTTACAAGTAAGATCNCAGCTACCNAAACAACANAACAGTTTAATTATTAGACCAAAGGGTAGTAAGCAAAATGAAATTTATATTTTAGTTATTGATAAGACTCCAATATTTGAAATTCATGGTTTTGTTAATAGCACCCATGTTTTAGGTACTGACAGATTTTTAACTGACTTTGGCATTGCTGACCGACCAAAGGTTCATTCATTAGGTATAGATAAATTAACACCAATTAAATTTTTGAAAGATGGAGCATGGAATTAGATATGTATGGTGATCCAGCAAAGCAGTGTTGTATGAAAGATTGTGATACACCAGCTGTAATTACAGAAAATGGTAGGCACTATTGCCCAGACCATTATTCATCTGAAATATTACAAATACCATTAGATGAATTAGGTAAAGGTGGTGAAAAAGTTGATGATTAATCTGCCAAACAAAAAATACAATATTATTTATGCTGATCCAGCTTGGACTTTTAAAACCTGGTCAAGCAAGGGTGATGAAAAATCACCTAAGTACGATTTAATGACAATTGAAGATATAAAAAATATGCCTGTAGATAATATTGCAGATAAAGATTGTATTTTATTTATTTGGGTTACTTATCCGCTGCTTAAAGAGGGTTTAGATACAATTAAATCTTGGAATTTTAAATACAAGACTTGTGCTTTTAGTTGGATTAAAAAAAACAAAAAATCTGANAGNTTATTTTGGGGTNTNGGNTATTNNACTAGANCNAATAATGANATNTGTTTNNTNGCNACNAAAGGNAANCCAAAAAGAATNTCTATCNGNNGTNCACCAGGTAGTCATTGATAAGATCAGAGAACACAGCAGAAAGCCTGATTGTGTAAGGGATAGAATCGTACAGCTTTGTGGTGATTTACCTAGAATAGAACTCTTTGCCAGACAGAGAGTTGATGGATGGGATTGTTGGGGTAACGAAGTATGAAATATTTTGAAAAATTTGACAAAGAGCTAATTAACAACACTAACTTAAATAGCCATGAAAAGCTAATCTATGTTATTTGCAAATCTTTTGAGTTTGCACCCAATGGTTGCCGAATATCCCACAAATATTTAATGAAAAGAACTGGTATTAAAACTAGGAGAACACTTACTAAGTGCCTTGACCGACTACAGTTGTTTGGGATGCTTGCTAGAAAACAAATCAACAATGGTACAAACCATTATGTTTTTGAGAAAAATTTGATGCAAGATTATATACAACACAATCTAAATAAGCGAAGAAAAATTACTTTAGCTAAGAATAAACAACAAAAGAACTATGCCATGAATAATCCAAAAGTTATTCACATAGTTAATAACAGGAAATAATTGGGTGTATCAAAAACTTACTTTGGGTGTATCAAAAACATATCTTAATATAGAACTATATATATATATCTATAGGGTTATTTATGACTAAATATGTAGATCCTAAGATAATTCAGAAAGAATTAAATAAAATAGTCAAAAATACTAACTATTTCTATTCACAAGCTAAACAATCAAGAATTAAGAACAGAAAACAACATGATCTTAATAAAGAAATCAAAAATAAACAAAAAACACTCAGTAAAGATAGATTTCACCAATACATAAAGGATATTTATAAAAATGATAACAGCTAGATTAACTACAGAAGANTTAGATAGATTTTTAAGTATTGCAGCATTTGTAGATAGAATATCACCAGGAGTAAAGAAACCAGTATGTACTACTAACTTTCAGATGTTAGATGTAGCTCCAGATAAGAATACTTACAAGGATTCGGTAGCATCCCTTGCTAGACCAAAGATANTTCCAACATCTAAACAGCTTTCAATCTATGAATTCGTACTTCTNNTGTTNATTGATGTNAAAGAGGATCAAAGAGAATTGATGTATTTAAGACACTTTCCATACAGATCATTTAGGCAGCTTAAAAGATTTTATATTGGTGATAGTCATGANAAGATNAGATACCAATATCACAGAGCATTAGTTGATGCCTGTGTACAAGCTAATAAAAACTTAGCAAAATATTTGTAAAGTATTTGACAAATTATCAAATAAGTAAGAGAAAAAAATTATACTTGAATTAAGTGTTTTTTATTAAACCTTTTTTTTTAGTTTGAATCATACTTGGGGTAGCNATCTTTTATCATTTTTCTTTCTCTCTCTATAACAGCTACCCCTGTATGAATTAATGTTCTACAGGCTTAAAGTCTTTTAATTTAAGCTTTTTTAACNNNTTCCTATTCTTTAATGCTGACTTGAACTTGTCTNTGTTCCTGTAGTATTTAACAATAGGAACTTNATACATTACGATAGGAGTAGTTAGTATTTTATTTTTATTAAACATATTTCTCTCCTTTGATTCGTTAGAATCAGTTTATAATACTATTAAACACTATCGCTAACAGTATTACAACCAGAAATAGATTAATAAAATGGCTAATAAAACTAAGTACAATAAGACTCTTATCAAAGAAATATTATCTGAGCTTGCTGTAGGCAAAAGCATAAGAAGCTGTCTATCACCAATCAATAAAGGTATTGATAGACCATGTTGGGAAACCTTTAGATCATGGATGAGAAAAGATCCTAGTTTAAGGCAGCAATATGAAGATGCTAAAACAGATGGAATTGAATATTTACTCAGTGATGCACAAGATTTATTAAATGAAAGTATTGAGAATAGTAAGTTTAAAGAGAAAACAGATTTAGGACAAACTCACTTAATTAAATCATTTGTTGATCTAAGTAAGTGGAAATCTGAACGAATTGCACCTAAATATTATGCAAAAAGGGATGCAACTACATTAAATTTTGATAAAAATACACCACTTGTCGTTAAGTGGGATAAATAATACTGCAATAAAAGTATTGATATTGCTAGGATAAGTGTAAGATTTTGTAAGTGGCGAATTAAACTAGCACAGCAACACTTATAGGTTGGATGTTCTTGTTTTGTTCTTAGAATCATTCTAAATTACAGAAATTATTAGAGCCTATCTATACCAAAATTATACCAGGTAATAATAATTATTATTTATCAAGGTTAATAAGCTAAACCAATTGATTACTAATCATTTTTTAGTTCTAAACCTAGATTTTGGGGGGTTTTTAACGAAGCCATACCCCAAAGCTATATCGGCAAGTAAAAATAAATTTAGGGATGTTACACACAAATAAACAAGGGTTTTTAATATGTTTGATTTTGAAGATGGTAAACAAGGTTACTCAGCAGTTATTTACATAATGGAGTCTACCAATAGTGTTGTAGTACACTTTGGAGGTTTCAATGACTTAACTGAGTGCAAATACTTTAGCCATCATATTATGGATGATCTTGGAATAGAAAACTTATTAAATGTACCCAGAGGTGTAACAGTTCACTAAGGGGGGTTTTGTTTTAAAATGACAAACATAGTCATTCCATACAAGCCAAGAGAATTACAAAATTTTTTGCACAAGAAAATAGATAAGCACCGATTTAGTGTTTTGGTGCTGCATCGTAGAGCTGGGAAAACTGTAATGACGATTAATCATATGCTGAAAGCAGCTTTGACTAATCCCTTGCCCAACCCCAGATATGCCTTTCTATCGCCCACATTTAAGCAAGGAAAGGCGACAGCATGGGATTACATAAAAACCTATGCAGGTAAAATTCCAGGCACTAAATTCAACGAAAGTGAGCTTAGGTGCGATTTACCTAATGGTGCAAGAATTACAATATTAGGTGCTGAGAATGATCAAGCACTAAGAGGTATATTTTTAGATGGATGTGTTTTTGATGAAACACAAGCCATTAAGCCTACCATCTTTCCAGAAGTCATAAGACCAGCTTTGGCAGATAGAAAAGGGTGGTGTGTATTTATAGGTACACCAAAAGGCAGAAATTATTTTTACGAATTATACGAACAAGCAAAAGAAANTAAAGATTGGTACACTTGTGTGTTTAAAGCAAGTGATACTAAAATTTTAGACAATGATGAATTAGAAGCTGCAAAAGCTATCATGTCTAAAGATTTATACGACCAAGAATTTGAGTGTAGTTTTCAAGCTGCAATTACTGGTTCTTATTATGGTGCTATCATAGAGGGTCTAGCAAAGGATGGTAGAATTACCGATGTGCCTTACGATGAAAACTTAGATACAGAGGTGTGGTATGATTTGGGTCTTAACGATTCAACTGCCATGTGGTTTGTGCAGCATTATAAGGGTGAGATAAGATTAATAGATTACTATGAAAATAGTGGCTATGGTTTAGATCANTANGNAGATATTTTAGATCAAAAAGGTTATGANTATTCTAAACANATCNNTCCNCATGATNTNNAGGTTAGAGAAATAGGTAACTTTGGTAAATCAAGATTAGAAAGTTTATTAGAATTAGGAATAGCTGGTGAAGTAGCTGCAAAGCTGTCAATTGAAGATGGGATTGAAGCAGTACGAAAAGCATTGCCGAATTGTTGGTTTGATAAAGAAAAATGCAAAACTGGTATTGAGTATTTAAAAGCTTACCAAAAGAGGTGGGATGATAAAAACCAATGCTTTAAAAATAAACCCATGCACAATTTCGCATCCCATTGTGCCGATAGTTTTAGGACTGGGATAATTGGACAAGGTGCTGAAATTTCAGATTGGAAACAAGAAGTTCCAATTAACACAAATTATATAGTTTGATATGGCAGAAAAAGTTACAGAAGATAAATTAAGAGGTATTATAAACTCAGAGATTAATAACTCTATAGGTTTTATGGGAAGCAATCTTACTTCTCAAAGAAAAAAATCTATGGAATATTACATGGGTGAAAAGCTTGGTACTGAGATAGATGGCAGATCCCAAGTAGTATCAACTGATGTTGCAGATACTATAGAAACAATATTACCTAACTTATTAAGAATTTTTACAGCTAGTGATCAAGTNGTTAAATGTGAGCCTGTTAAAAGTGAAGATGTACCTTTAGCAGAACAAGCTACTAATTATATTAATTATATNTTTAANAAAGATAATNNTGGTTTTAGTGTTTTATATACTTGGTTNAAAGATGCACTTTTAGAAAAAAATGGNATTGTAAAAGTTTATTGGGATGACAGTACATCTGTTGAGCAAGAAACTTATGAAAATTTAAACGATCAAGAATACCAATTATTAGTTGATGATGAGAATGTAGAAATAGTTGAGGAAAGCTCTGTTGTAGATGAGGGTATGAAAGAAGCTATGAATCTTGTAGCTGCACAAGCAGAAGCTCAAGGTGAAGTAGTAGGTGAAGAACCTGTACCTATGCTGCACAACTGTATAATCAAAAGAACATCAAAAGGTGGTAAAGTTAAAATAGAAAATGTTCCACCAGAAGAATTTTTAATACAAAGAACTGCTAAGTCTATTGAAACAGCAAACTTTGTAGCACATAGAGTTTTAAGAACTAGATCAGACTTAATAGAAATGGGTTTTGATCCTGAGATAGTAGAAAATTTACCTACATCAAATAATATTATTTTAAATGATGAAAGATTAACTAGATTTTCTGATATAGACCAATCGCCATTTAACAATGCACCAGATGAAACTACTCAAGAAGTAGAAATTTATGAGTGCTATGTAAAAGTAGATATGGATGGTGATGGTGTTGCCGAACTTAGAAAAGTTTGTGTAGCAGGTGAAAGTGGTTACGAAATATTATCAAATGAAAGTTGCGATAATATTCCTTTCTGTTCTTTAACACCTATTCCAATGCCACACAGATTTTATGGCAGATCAGTTTCTGAATTAGTAGAAGATGTGCAGCTAATCAAATCTACTGTAATGCGACAGCTATTAGACAATATGTATTTGACTAATAATAATCGTATGGCAGTTATGGATGGAATGGTCAACTTGGATGACTTACTTACATCAAGACCAGGTGGTGTGGTTAGAACTAAACAACCACCAAGCCAGGTAATGATGCCAATGCAATCGCAAACTATATCGCAACAAGCTTTTCCATTATTAGAATACTTAGATACTGTTAGAGAAACTAGAACTGGTATTACAAGATATAATCAAGGCTTAGATGCAGATAGCTTAAATAAAACTGCAACTGGTGTTAATGCAATAATGACTCAATCGCAAATGCGAATGGAGCTGATTGCTAGAGTGTTTGCCGAAACAGGTATCAAAGATTTATTTAGACGAATATTTGAACTTACTTGTAAGTACCAAGACAAAGAAAGAATTGTAGAATTAAATAATCAGTTTGTACCAGTAAAACCTACTGAGTGGCGAAACAGATTTAACATTAGTATAACTGTTGGTTTAGGATCAGGTTCTAAAGAACAGCAAATAATGATGCTAAATAATATTTTAGAAAGACAACTTCAAGCTTTCCAATTGCAAGGCAACAGAGAGTTCCCAATGGTTAGTCTTAAAAATATTTATAATAGTTTAGCTAAAATTATAGAAAATGCTGGTTTGAAAAATGTTGAGAATTACTTTGTTAATCCTGATATGGGTAAAACAATGGTAACTCCACCACCTGAGCCACCACTAACACCAATTGAAAAAATTGAGTTTAGAAGAATTGCTAGTGAGGAACAAAGAAAAATTGCTGAGCTTGAGATTGAACTGAAAAAAGTTAAATCTGAAAATGCAGAAAATTTAATTAATAACGAAATTAAAATTAAAGAATTAGAGCTTAAATATAATGCTCAATTAGATTCACAACAAATAAAGGCAGATGCAGACTTAAATAAAATGCTAGTAGCAGAGTCTACAAGTGATTTTAGAAAAGCATCTGAGCAATCGCAACAAGTTCAAGATCAGATAAGAGAATTATATGGACAAGGATCAAGAGGGCAAACTCCAAAAGGAAGTGAGCCAGGCGAACAAAGCTAAACAGCTTTTTGAAAATCCTTTATTAAAAGAAAGTTTTGATAAATTAAAAAAACTTTATGCAGACAGTTTATTTAATACTGGTGCTAAAGAAACAGAAACTAGAGAAAAACTTTGGTTAGCTTACAATGTAGTAGGCAAAGTAGAACAAAATTTATTAGAAATGATTGATACAGGAAAACTAGCTAACAAACAGCTAGAAGATTTTCGTAAAAATATCAAAAATCAAAAATTCTAATCACAAAGGTTAGGATAAGCCAACCTTACACAACAGGAGCTTAACTAAAAAGGAAAATATATGTCAGACAATCAAGCCAATCCATTATCGGAAGCTGAAACTGATGTGCAAAAAGCACAAAAAGCAATAAGTGGTTTATTAAATCCATTAAATCCAAAAGAAGAAGAAACAATTGGACAACAAGAACCACCAAAAGAAGATGATAAACAAAATTCTCCTGAACCTGCACAAGAGGAATCTGTAGAAGATCAACCTCAGGAACAGGAAATAAGTGAAGAAGCTGAATCGCAAGAGGAAGTTTCTGAACAAGAAGTATCTCAAGACGAAGAACAAATTGATACTCAAGAGAAACAAGATTCCCCATTGCATAAAGTTAAAGTCAATGGACAAGAATTTGAAGTTACCCTTGATGAGTTGAGAAATGGTTACTCAAGAGATGCCGATTACAGACGAAAGACTGAGGAATTGTCTTATGAAAAGAAACAATTCATGTCAGAGTCTGAAAAGCAAAGGCAAGACTATTCTGCAAAGCTAAATGAAGCTAGTCAGATGCTGTCTATGGCACAACAACAACTCAATTCAGACATTAATTCTGCTGATTTAGAGAAGTTGTACGAAGAAGATCCAACTGAAGCTGCAAGGATTGAACATAGGTTACGAAAAAAGCAAGAAAGAATAAATGCTGCTGTAGCTAAAAATCAATCTGAGCAAAAAAAACAGTTTGATAGCTTTTTGAAAGATCAACAAGTTAAATTGGTATCTAAAATGCCAGAATTTAACGATCCAGAGAAAGCTAGTAAGCTAAAATCTTCTATGAAAACAACTTTAAATGCTTATGGGTTTAACGACACAGAAGTTTCACAAGTTTATGATCATAGAATAGTGATGTTGGTAAACGATGCTATGAAATATCGTAATTTACAAAAAGCAAAACCAAATATTGCTAAAAAAATTACAAAACCAGGCAAAGTTTTTACTTCTGGTGTCAAACAGACAAAATCCGATGTAAATCTAAAAGCTAGAAAGGATAAGTTGAGCCGACTAAAGAAAACTGGCAGTCATAAAGATGCTGCTAGTATTTTTTTAGACATGATTAACAATAAATAACTCAAAAGGAGATAAATTATGGCTCAGGTAACTGGAACATATAGTGTCTATGACGCAAAAGGTTTGAGAGAAGATTTATCAGATATAATCTATTCTATCTCTCCAACTGATACTCCATTCATGTCAGGTATCGGCAAAGAAAAAGCAACTGCTGTATTGCATGAGTGGCAAACTGATAGCTTAGCAAATGCTGTAGCTAACAACGCACAAATAGAGGGTGATGAAATTGGTTTTTCTGCACCATCTGCAACAACAAGAGTAAATAACAGAACTCAGATTTCAAGAAAATCTGTAATAGTTACTGGTACATTAGACTCTGTTTCAAAAGCTGGTAGAAACAATGAACTAGCTTACCAAATCTCAAAAGCTTCTAAAGAGCTTAAAAGAGATATGGAAAGTTCATTATGTGCTAACAACTCTCCAGTTGTTGGTGATGACTCTACTGCTAGAGAACTTGCTGGACTAGCTGGTTGGATTCAACAAAACAACGATGCTGGTGCTGGTGGAGCTAATGGTCAAGTATCTGGTGCTGATGTACCTGGTACTGCTAGAACTGATGGAACTCAAAGAGCTTTCACAGAATCTCAACTTAAATCTGTAATTAAGAAATGTTGGGATGAGGGTGGCGATCCATCAATGATCATGCTTGGTTCTTTCAACAAACAAGTGCTATCTGGTTTTACAGGTGGATCAACTAGATTTGACCCTGCTGAAAACAAAAGATTAGTAGCTGCTGTTGATGTATATGAGTCTGATTTCGGTGCAATGACTGTTGTACCTAACAGATTCCAAAGAGCTAGAGATGTATTTGTTCTTCAACCAGATATGTTTGCAACTGCTTTTTTAAGAGATTTCCAACTTATGGATCTTGCAAAAACTGGTGATGCTACAAAACAAGCATTATTAGCTGAGTACACACTTGTTTCTAAAAACGAAAAAGCAAGTGGTGCTATCTTTGATGTAACTACATCATAATCATTTTAATTATAGGGGGAGCAATCCCCCTATATTCAATTAACATTTTTGTTTGGTCTTTGAAGATTTTTTTAAAGTCGGAACGAAGCAAATAAAGGAAAAATAAACATGAGAACTTTAAACGATTATTTTTTAGAGTGTCATTTAGATGATGTTTCAACTGCTGGAACTGTAAGAGTTGCAGTACCAGATGCAGGTAGAGTAATTAAAATTACTTCTGTACTTGGTGGAACTATCGCTACTGCTAATGCAGTATGTACTGCAAAAGTTGGTACAACAAACATGACTAATGGAACTATCACTATTGCACATAGTGGAAGTGCTGCTGGTGATATTGACACTTGTGAGCCTACTGGTGCTAACTCAGTTGTAGAGGGTGATTATATTGCTATTGCAACTAATGGTGCATCTACAGGAACTCATTCTGCTCATTTTACAATTGTGATCAGAAGATAAACAGAATTTGGGGGATCTTGCTTAGCCAGTACTTCCCCCAGATACACAACAAAATTTTTTAGGAGAAAATATTATGCCGATGGTCGGAAAAAAGAAATTTGCTTATACAAAAAAAGGAAAAGCTGCTGCAAAAAAAGCTGCTAAGAAAATGGGCAAAAAAGTTAAGATGAGAAAATACTAATGAAAGGTAAAATGAAAAAAAAAGCTGTGCTTACAGCTAAACAAAGAACTTTACCAAAAAAGCTTCAAGCAAAGATTGTCAAATCTAAAATGAAGAAAAGAAAATAAGGAGAAAACTAAGATGGCTTATAATTATGGATTATTTCCAATTAAGACACAAAAAGTTACATCAAGTGGATCAAGTGCTGCAACATCTGATGGTATGTTAGCTCATACACAGTTTGTAAGACTTGTAGCTTCTGCTAATGGTCATGTTGCTTTTGGTGGATCACCAACTGCTACTACATCATCTATGTATATACCTGCTAATGATATTGAAATAATAAAAATTAGACCAGGTGAAAAAGTTGCATTTATAGGTAGTGGCGATTTATATGTAACTGAATTAAGTGGCTAAGAAATTTAAAGACTTTGTTGCACATGAACCTGTGCATCACAAAACATCTATCGGCAGACATCCTAGTCTTTGTAAAATGAATAAAAAAAAACGAAAAAATTTTAAACCCTACAAAGGACAAGGAAAGTAGATGAGTAAGATTGTTGAAAATAATGGTTTAGTAAGTGAAACTTTTACAGGCACAGAAAAAGGTGTCATACAAGAAAGAAAAATTAATCATAAGCCAATATTAGACCACAATAAAAAATTATATACTCAAAACGATGGGTATAGTCCAGATAAAGGTCTTAAAAGAATTGCATCTATACCTTTAATTATTTTAGAGATATGGGCAAAGGAATATAACAAAGATCAAAACAATGGTAATTGGTTTGCTTTGCCTAAAGATGTTCAAACAAAAATATTAAAAGAAAAATTAAATAGTTCTGATTATAGATATTTTAGAACTGCACCAGGTAAATTTTAATGGCATTAACAAATTATACAACACTTAAAACTTCTATTGCTAACTGGTTAAACAGATCAGATTTAACATCTGAGATAGCAGATGATTTTATAGTATTAACAGAAGCTGATTTTAACTCAAAATTAAGAGTTAGAAAAATGATAGCTTCTGCTGATGTAACAATTAATGCAGAAACTGCTGCCTTACCTACAGGTTTTTTACAAGTAAGAGATTTTTTTATTTTAAGTGGTAGTACGAAATATCCTTTACGATACATGACTCCACCACAAATGGATCAAGTAAAAGGTACATCTACTACTGGAATACCACAAGCTTATACAATACTTGGCGATAATTTTAGATTTATGCCAAAACCAGATAATACATATACTGGTAAATTAAATTTTTATAAAAAGTTTGATGCTTTATCTAACAGTAATGCAACTAATTTTATTTTAACAGATCATCCTGCAATATATTTGTATGGATCATTATTTCATGCTGCTAATTTTTTAGGTGGTTACAATCCACAACAAGTACAAACTTGGCAACAAATGTATGCAACAGCATTAGAAAGATTAGAATTAAATGATAGGGAAGATCAATTTAGTGGATCTCCATTACAAATTAGAAGTGAAGATACAATAGCATCACCATTTAAAGATGGTTTTACAACAACAACTAATTCGGCTTAATTATGCAATTACCTTTTGGCGAATGGCTACCTGATCAACCTGAGCATCTAAATCCAGGTGCAACAGTAGCTACTAATGTTTATCATGCACAAACAAGTTATAAACCAGTAAAAGGTTTAGTTGCCTATAGCTCAAACAATATTGTTAAAAATGCAAAAGGTGCAGGTAGTTTTAGAAATAATACAAATACAGTATTTACATTTGTTGCAACTAAAACAGATATATTTCAATTAACTGCTGGTACTTTTACATCAAGAAAAAGTGGTTTAACTGGTGGTGATACAGATTTTTTTACTTTTACTCAATTTGGTAATTATGTAATTGCTAGTAATGGAGTAGATGCACCACAATATTATTTAATGGGTACTTCTACTAATTTTGCTACACTACAAAGTATAGCAACAAGTGGAACTGTACCATTGTTTAGAACAAGTGGTGTCATAAGAGATTTTTTAGTTACAGGTAACATAAATAATGCACAAAACAGAGTTGCTTGGTCAGGACTAAATGATATTGCGACTTGGGAAGCTGGTATTAAATCAAGTGATACACAAGATATGCCAGGCTCAGGTGGACAGGTAGTTGCCATAACCTCTGGTGAGGTTGGTTATGTATTTAGACAAAACCAAATAGTTCGTATGGACTTTGTAGGTGGAAATGTAGTTTTTAGATTTTCAGTTATATCACCAAATAGAGGAGCTGTGTATGGACAAACAGTTTGCCAGGACAACAGGCAAATATTCTTTTATGCAGACGATGGTTTTTTTCAAATTAATGGTGATCAAATATTACCTATAGGTTCTGAAAAAGTTAATAGATTTTTTGATAGTGATTTAAACAAAGCATTTAGTGATAGAATTGCTGCTGCTGTAGATCCTTTTAATACTTTGGCTATATGGTTATATCCTAGTAAAAACAATCCAGGTAACACAACTGGTATCTGCGATAGATTATTAATTTATAATTATGTAACTCAAAAATGGTCTATTGCTAATGTACAAGCATCACAAATTTTTGAACAATTTGTAACTATTAATACAGTTGAGCTAATGGACTTAATAAGTGAAAACTTAGATGATATTAATATTTCATTAGACACACCTTATTGGACACAAGGACAATTATATTTAGGTGCTATAAATGAAGATTTTAAAGCTGCTATATTTTCTGGAAAAAATTTAGAAGCAGAATTAGAAACAAAAGAAACAGAATTATTTCCAGGCACAAGAGCAAACATTACAAGTGTTAGACCAATAGTAGATGCAACATCTAATGTAATAGTTAAAACAAGAGATAAACTTGCTGATACAGTAACTTCATCAAATTCAAGTACAATCAACAGTACAGGTATTGCACCAGTAAGACAATCAGGAAGATATTTTAGAGCAAATGTAAAAATACCTGCTGAGAGTGTTTGGACAAATGCACAAGGAATAGATTTAACAGCATCGCCAGGTGGTACAAGATAATGAGTGATAAAGTAGATATAGATAATGTTAGATATTCATTTGAAGCACAAGAGCTTTTTCAAAGACAAGTAGAGGAAGCTGTAAATACATTAATTAACAAAAATAATACTGAAAGCGATAAAGCTTTTAGTTGGTTTATGAATTAGGAGAAAAGATGGCAGGAATAAAAGATTATTCAACAACCCAAGCTAATAACACATCTTTAAATGGAATAAATACAGCAGAGGGAATGTTACCNAGTGATTTGAATAATGCGATTAGAGCATTAATGAAAAACACAAGAGAATGGTACAACGATGCACAATGGGTTATTTATGGTGATGGTGATGCAGCTTTTACAAGTGCTTATGCAAGTGCAAGTTCATTTACAATAAATGGTGTAGATGTAACTGCATTTTATCATGCAGGTCGTAGAGTAAAAATTATAGGATCAAGTACAGGAACTGTTTATGGAACAATATCAAGTTCATCTTTTTCATCAAACACTACAGTAAATGTAACTTTAGATAGTGGTACATTACAAAATGAAACATTAACAATTTATTTAGCTATCTTAACTAAAACAGGTAANTCAATACCAACAGATGTTATTAGTGCAGGTAATTTAACTAACAACTCAATCACTACTGCAAAGATTGCAGATGATGCAGTTACAAATGCAAAAATTGCAGACAATGCAGTTCAAGCATCACAAATAAATGCAAATGCTGTAACAGAAGCTAAAATAAATGCAGGTGCAGTAACTAATACTAAACTAGGTGCTGATGCTGTAAATGGTTCTAAAATTGCAGACGATAGTATTGACTCAGAACATCTAGTAGATGGTTCAATAGACACAGCTCATATTGGAGATGATCAAGTAACAATTGCCAAGATAGCAGATGCAGCAATAATAACAAATTCAGAACAAGCAGCTCATACACCAAACGATACAACTTTCTACACAACATCTGCTGCTGACACTAGATTTTTAAACAAAGATACATCAGAACTAATTAACTCTGGTCAATCTTGGACAAGTAATGATAATTTTATTGCAACGACTGGTGCTATAGATGCAAGAGTTATAGATTTAGTAGATGATGTTGGTGGTTTTGTACCAATTGCAAATGAAACAAGTTTTCCAAATACAAACCCAGATGTAAATAATGGTGTTGGTACAATTGTTAGTGTTCAAACACTTGCAAGTTCACATACTGCAAATGGCTCTGGTGTTGTAACTATTGCAAATGGTACAGTTGGTAATTCTACAGTTACACTAAACAATTGTGGTGCAAACGCATCTTTACCAGCAGGTTTTGGTATTTTAGTTGAATCTACAACTACACAACACACTTACAATTTTCATAGATTAGTTCCAAAAGCTACAGAGGTAACTACTGTTGCATCTAAAGCAACTGAAATAGGATTGCTTGGAACAGCAGATGCAATATCAGATATGAATACTTTGGGTACTTCTCAAACTGTATCTGACATGAATACACTAGCTGCAATAAGTGGATTAAATTCACTTGCATCAAACTCTGCTAATGTAACGACTGTTGCAAATAATTTATCTTCTGTAAATAATTTTGCAGAAGTTTATAGAATTTCTTCATCAGCTCCAACAACAAGTCTTAATGTTGGTGATCTTTATTTTGACACTACTGCTAATGAANTNAAAGTNTATAAATCTAGTGGTTGGGCAGCAGCAGGTTCTACAGTAAATGGAACAGCAGCAAGGTTTAAATATACAGCTTCTGGTGGACAGACAACATTTACAGGTGCAGATGATGCAGGTACTACACTTGCTTACGATGCTGGATTTATAGATGTATATTTAAATGGAGCAAAATTAGTTAATGGTACTGATGTAACAGTAACATCTGGAACTTCAGTAGTTTTGGCTAGTGGTGCAACAGCAGGTGATATAATTTCTATAGTTGCTTATGGTACATTTAATGTAGCTGCAATTAATGCTGCAAATATTACTGCTGGAACTTTAGCTGTAGCTAGAGGTGGTACTGGTAAAACAACTTCTGATCTATCTGGTCAACAAGGAAAAGCATTAGTTGTTAATTCATCACAAAATGGATTTGATTTATCTACAACTTCTTCAGCAGAAGTTTATGGTTTTAATAAAGACAACAATGGAAACTTGATTGTTACAACAACTAATCAAGGTGCAGACAACATCTCAAGTTCAACTTTCGCCTCTTTTGATGATGTCTTATTTAGTGCTAGTGGTTTTACCTTTAGCATTGACTCAAATGGCGATCTAATAGCAACAATATAAGGAAACAAATATGGCAACAGTAAATCTAGGTGCTATCAAATTTAACTGGAAAGGTGCGTACAACAACAGTACACAGTACCAAGTTGATGATGTAGTTTCATCAGGTGGCTCTAGTTATATTTGTATTTTAGCATCACAAGGAAACGCAGTAAGTAATGGTACTTATTGGGAACAAATGTCGGCAGCAGGTACAAATGGTACAGATGGTACAGATGTCGGAACAGTAATAACAACTCAAGGTGATATACTTTACAGAGATGGAAGTGGATTACAAAGATTAGCTGCAGGTACTTCAGGACAATTCCTAAAGACGCAAGGCACAGGTGCTAATCCTGTCTGGGCAGCTAATGAAAGTAATTACGAAAAACTTTATTCAGTTGGTGCAGTTGCTGCTGCAAGTGAAATAAATCTTAATGGTTATTTCAATGATGCTTATGACACTTACAGAATACTTGGACAGTTTTACGACAGTTCTGGTGGTGGTGCATTTAATATGCAAATGAGAACTGGTACGAATGGTGCTACTTTAGCATCAGGAAATGATTATCACTATGCTTACGATTTTATTACTAGAAATAGTAGTGGTTCTACTCAGAGTAATACTGGTTCATCTTACAATACTACATCAATTAGAATGGGTTGGAATGGTTCAAACTTCTCTAATAAAGAGCAATATCCAATTTCTTTAGATATAACAATTCATCAACCAAATACTGCTTCAAGAAGAACTGCTGTTATATTTGGTCAGCAAATTTGGGATAATGCTTATTTTGGTCATGCTCATGGTGCAGGATTTTTTGATAACACAACGCAAGTAACTGGACTACGATTAAGTGGTGGTGGAAATATGGCTGCTAACTACATCAAAATTTATGGATATAAATAGGAGTAAATAATAATGAAAAAAATAAATATAACACCAAATGGCATTGAAGAAGTTGATTTAACTGCTGAAGAAGTTTCAAAAAGAGAAACTGAAATTGCTAATATGGAAGCTGAAAAGACTGCTGAAGATAATGCAAAAGCTGAAAAAGAAAATCTTAAAGCTAGTGCTAAAGCTAAACTTGTAGCAGGTGAAGCATTAACTGAAGAAGAAGCTAATACAATAGTATTGTAAATTATATGGCTAGGTAGAAATATCTAGCCATTACAAAATTTAAAATAATAAAGGAAAATTAAATAATGTCTAAAGCAAGGAATCTTGGAAATATAGTTTCAGGAACTACCAGCACAATAGAAAACTCTGTCTTAAAGATTAAAGGTGATGGCTCTAGTGCTGATGCGAAACTAACATTGAATTGTAGTCAAAACAGTCATGGGGTGTCTATACAAGCACCACCACATTCTGCTGGACAATCTTATAATTTAATTTTACCACAAAATGTGGGTACAAATGGACAGGTACTTGCTACCAATGGAAGTAATAGTAATCAATTATCTTGGGTTGATGCTGCCGAAACAAAACCAACAGTAGCTGATGTATCACAAACAATTGCACCTGCTACTGCTACAACAATAAGTATTACAGGAACAGGATTTGTTTCTATACCACAAGTACAATTTGTTAATGGCTCTACTGGAGCTATAACAAATGCAAACACAGTTTCATTTACTAATGCTACAACATTATCAGTCAATGTAACTTTAGCATTGGGCAACTATTTTGTTAGAGTTGAAAATCCAACTGGTCTTGCTGGTAGATCAACAAACAATATTATAACAGCTTCTACTGCACCAAGTTTCTCAACAGCAGCAGGTTCTCTTGGAACTATTGCTGGTGATTTTTCTGGTACAGTTGCAACAGTTACAGGATCATCTGATAGTGCAATAACATTTAGTGAAGTTACATCAGGTGGAAATGTATTAACTGCTTCATCAGGTGCTAATTGTAGTTTAGCTTCAAATGGTGTAATAACTACAACTGATTTTGGTGGAACTTCTACAGCAGCAACTTTATATAATTTTACATTAAGAATAACCGATGCAGAGAATCAAACTGTAGATAGAGATTTTAGTTTACAATCTAGCTTCGGTGCAACAGGTGGAGGACAATTTAACTAATGGCTAGTACATATTTATCAGTATCAACAACTTCAAGTGGAACAAGAACAAAGTGGACAACTAGTTTTTGGGTTAAAAGATGTTCTACAGGAGCAGAACATACTATATTTGGTTCATATCTAGATAGTAATAATAAAGACAAAATAGCTTTTGATTCAAGCGATAGATTACAATTTGCTAGTGTTCAAGCAGGTGGTTATTCTAATGGTGGAAATTTAGTTACTAATAGAGTATTTAGAGATACTAATGCTTGGTATCATATTGTTTTAAGATGGGATACTAATAACTCTACAGCAGACGATAGAATGAAAATTTGGGTGAATGGTGTAGAAGAAACATCTTTTAGTTCAAGAACCAATCCAACATCTGGTAGAGAAAGTTTAATTAATTATACAACTTATACTAAGGTTGGAAATAATGGTAGTTCTGGTAATTATCTTGATGGTGTTTTATCTCATATTCATTTTTGTGATAATTATACTTATTCTGCATCAGATTTTGGAGAAACAGATAGTACAACTGGAGAATGGAAAATTAAAACTTCTCCAAGTGTTTCTTATGGAACTAATGGTTTCTTTGTTCTTAAAGATGGTAATTCTTTAACAGATCAATCTCCAAATACTAATAACTTAACAGTTTCTAGTGGTACACTTACAAAAACAGAAGATTGTCCAAGTAATGTTTTTGCTACATGGAATCCTTTAGATAATTATTATGCTAGTTCAACATTTAGTTCTGGTAATACTGCTTTAAATAGTGGTGGTACTAGTATTGAAACTTGGAACACATCAACTTTAGCAGCATCTTCTGGTAAATATTATTTTGAATTGAAACACAATGGTGGCTCTGCTACACCTTATAGACAACTTGTAGGTATTACACAATCTCCAACAACATCTGCGTCTGCTCAATTAGGAAGTACATCTACTTCTTGGGGTTATTATGACAATACAGGATATGTAAGAAATAATAATTCTAATATTTCATGGAGTGGGAATACTTGGACACAAAATGATATTATTGGTGTAGCTATGGATTTAGATAATAACAGATTATTTTTTAGTAAAAATGGAACATGGCAAAATAGTGCTGATCCAACTACAAGCACAGGAGCGATAACAATAACTGCTGGAACTTATTTTTTTGCATGGGGTGATGCTACAACACATTCCAGTTATTGTCAGGCAAACTTCGGCAATGGCTACTTCGGAACAACAGCAGTATCTAGTGCAGGAACTAACGCAAGTGGTAATGGAATATTTGAATATGATGTACCAACTGGCTACACAGCTTTATCAACAAAAGGATTAAACGAATAATATGGCATACACAACTATAAATAAATCGACAGACTATTTTAATACTAAACTTTATACAGGTAATGGTTCAACACAATCAATTACAGGTGTTGGATTTCAACCTGATTGGACATGGATTAAATCAAGGAATAGTGCATCTTATAATCATATGCTTTTTGATGCTGTTAGAGGTGCAACAAAGTATATAAAATCTGACGCAACAAGTGCAGAAAACACACTAACAGAAACTTTAAAAAGTTTTAATTCAGATGGTTTTACAGTTGGAACTGAAGCTGATGTAAATAATAATTCAACAACTTACGCATCATGGAACTGGAAAGCAAATGGTGCAGGTTCAACTAATTATGATGGCTCTATAAACTCAACTGTATCTGCTAATACAACAGCAGGATTTAGTATTGTTAAATACACAGGAAATGGTACTGCTGGTGCAACGATTGGTCATGGACTAGGTGCAACACCAGCTGTGATAATACAAAAAATTAGAGGTAGCACAGGAAATTGGTTAGTATATCATCATAAAAATACATCAGCACCAGAAACAGATTTTTTAAAATTAAATACAACAGACGCAACTGCTGATGAAGTTACAATTTTTAATGATACTGCACCAACAAGTTCAGTATTTTCTGTAGGAACTGAATCTACTATAAATGGAAATGGAAATACTTGTATTGCCTACTGTTTCGCAGAGAAAAAAGGCTACAGCAAGTTTGGTTCTTATACTGGTAATGGAACTGCTGGTGTTGATGGAGCAGGTGATGGAACTTTTATTTATACAGGATTTAAACCTAGTATGATAATTATTAAACCAAGTTCTACGACAGGAAATTGGCAAATATTTGATAATAAAAGACCAGGTTTTAATGAAAGTGATAATTTAGCACCGAATAATAATGCTGCTGAAAATACTTCAAACGATTTTGTAGATTTAGTTTCTAATGGTTTTAAATTAAGAAGTGGTACTTATTCAGCAAGTGGAGTTACATACATCTACATGGCATTTGGTCAATCATTAGTAGGTTCAAATAATGTACCATGTACAGCTAGGTAGTCATGGCTAACTCATATAGATTTTTAGGTAAAGCTTTGGCTACTGCATCAGAAACTACTTTAGTAACTGCTGCTAGTAATGAAACTATAATTATAAAATCTATAAGAATTACAAATAATACTGGTAACACACCAACTGTATCTATGGATGTTTTAGATAATTCAGCTAGTGCAGAATTTACAATATTTAATACAAAATCACTTACAGCAAATAATTCAGAGGAGTTATTAAGTGTGCCTTTAGTTTTAGAAAACTCAGATGCACTTAAAGCAACAATCAGTTCAACAGATAGTGTTCACATAGGAATAAGTTATTTGAGCATTACATAATGAACATAGTACAAATACCCACATCAAATATAAATGATGTTTGGGGTTTAGTTTCTAAAAATATTCAAGAAGCTTTATCATACTCAGGAAATTATACTGATAGTGATTTTGTTTTAGAAAAATTGAAAGAAAAGAAATTTCAACTTTGGATTATTTGGGATAAATCTAAATCTACAACATTAGATAAATATTATGGTGTTGTAGTTACAGAAATAATACAAAGAAAACTTAAACGATCTTGCAATATATTTATTGTTACAGGTAGGCACAGACAAAAGTGGCAGCACTTAGTAAGTGAGCTAGAAAAGTTTGCAATAGATAATGACTGTAATGCTATGGAACTTTTTGCAAGACCAGGTTGGGATAAAATAATGCAAAACTTAGATTACAAAAGAACTCATGTAGTTTTAGAAAAACAATTAAATAAAAAGGAGAATGATTAATGTCATTTGGTGGTGGAAATAGTGGTGGTGGACAACAGATACAAACTGTAAATCCATACGAACCTGCAAGACCAGCTTTAAATCAAATTATATCAGAAGCTGGAAATTTATATGGACAAGGAGTAAAAGCATCTGGCTATGTAGCTCCATCTCAGCAAACAATAAAAGGACTTGCTGGACAAGAATTAATGGGTACTGCTGCACAACAACAGCTATCAGATACATTATCTGGTAAATATCTAAATCCATTTTTATCACCTTTATTACAAGGTGCAGGAGCAGATATAGCAACTGCAATTAATACAGAATTTAGTGGTGCTGGGAGAACACCAGGATCAGCAATGAATCAACAACAAATAATACAAGGTGTTGCAGATGCAGCTATGCCGATGGCATTTGATGCTTACGAAAGAGAACGACAAAGACAATTAGGTATTGCTAGTGCTACACCTACTTTAGTACAAACTGGAGCTCAATTAGAAAATATTGAAAGACAAAAAAACCTTGCACCTTTTGCTTCACTACAACAATACAGTAGTTTGGTAAATCCAATTGCTAGTGGTTTTCCAGTACAAACAGGCTCAACACAAACACAAGCTAATCCTATAACAACTGCTATGGGTGGTGCATTAATCGGATCAAAATTTGGTGGGGTTGGTGCAGCTATTGGTGGTGGTTTAGGATTTTTAGGAGGGTTACTATAATGGATAAATTAAAAAAAATAATTTTTGATATTGAGGTTGATATAGATAGAAAAACTTCAAAGTACATCATGTTATTATTAATACTTAGTGTTCTTGGAATTATATTTTAATGGAAAAAGATTATGCAGTACAAGGTGGTGTAAAAAACTACTTAGGTAAAACAGAAGAAGTTACTGCACCTAAGTTTTGGAAATCATCACCAGACAGTCCAGATACAGAATTAGCATATATTACAGATGCTGAAAAAGGTTTATTGTTAGAAGCTAATTTACATGGCTCTCTATTAAACAATGAGCCTAATATAGGTGCATCTGGTTTATTAAGTTTTGATGGTTTTGGTTCAAGAGATCCAGGACAAAACAGAGCTGGTGGCGATGTATCAAGAGATATGGATAGAGGTAGAGATGATAGTGGCTCACAATCAAGTGGTGGTGGATCAACTTCTGCTTTTCAAGGTAATCAAAGCACCCAATACAATACAGCAATGTCTGAAGCTAAAGAGCAAAGAGTTGAAGCTAAGAATGTTGTTGATTTAGTTAATAGTGGTGTCAATCTTAATGATGCTTTAACTGGTAAAACTTCCTTA
>FUFK010065366.1_pt1 | contig 28235 bp, 26 predicted proteins | sample 1021851 | NCBI WGS metagenome assembly FUFK01 (sample SAMEA51879418, study PRJEB19060) | metagenome
AGGCAGACTAGTAAATTTAGGATGTGCAACTGGACACCCAAGTTTTGTAATGAGCGCTTCATTTACAAATCAAGTTACTGCACAAATAGAATTATGGAATAACTCTGACAAATATGAAAACAAAGTATTTACAGGAACAGGTGCAGCTGCATTAGACACACCTATGAAGGGTGGTGCAACAGTTGGAGATATAGAATTCTATACTTCAAGAATAGATAGAATCTATCTTGGTAAAGACGGATTATTCGAAATATCAACAGGTATCCCGTCATTATCACCTACTAGACCTAAAGCAATTGACGATTCAATCGAAATGTTTGAATTGTTCATACCAGCATATACAAAAAAATTATCAGAGATTAGAGTAAGAAGTTTTGACCATAGACGATACACTATGAAAGATATAGGTCGTATCAATAAAAGAGTCACAAACCTAGAAAGAGTCACTTCCCTATCTCTATTAGAAAAAGATACACAATCTGCACAAGTATTAGATGCAGACGGATTTGATAGATTCAAGTCAGGATTCTTGGTCGATAACTTTAGAGGACATAAGATTGGTGATGTTAACCACCCCGACTACAAGTGTTCTATCGATACCAAAATGGGTATGTTAAGACCTCAAAATATGCAACAGTTCTTTGATTTGAATTTAGATACTACAAGTTCAACTAATTATCAAAAGACTGGAGACTTAATTACATTACCATTTGAAGAAGTAAATTATATTAATCAAGACAAAGCTTCAAGACATATAAATGTAAACCCATATCATGTCTTTGCATTTATCGGTAATGTTAAATTAACGCCAGGCACAGATATATGGAACGACACAGAGAGATTACCTGATGTTAGAGTTAACAGAGAAGGAAACTTTGACGCCGTTATGTCAGGAGTTGGAAACTCATTAGGAACAGTTTGGAACTCATGGCAAACAACATGGGTTGGTGAACCTTCAGCAGTTGAAACAGAAGTTCAATCAACTACAGCAGGTTCATGGTCAGGTGACCCAGCTCAAGGTGGTGAATGGCAAGCAGGTCAAGAAGTCACTAGAGAAATTACAGAATCACCCGAGATACAAACTAGAACAGGTATCACTACAAGTGTTGTAGAAGATTTTGTAGAAACAAGAAATGATAGAATAGTATCTGTTTCAATTATTCCTTTCATGAGAGCAAGGACTATTGAAGTAGACGCAACTAACTTAAAACCAAATACAAACCACTTCTTCTTCTTTGACGGAATCAGAGTTGATAAGTTTGTAAGACCTCATTCANCTGCATATTCACAGGACGGTGGAACTACAGTCTCTTCAAATCTTAAATCAGACGGTAATGGAAGATTAAGAGGATTCTTTGAATTACCAAATACTGAAACTCAAAGATTCCCTACAGGACAAAGAGAATTAAAATTAACTTCTTCATTCCATAACTTATCTAATCCACCAAGTTCAGGTTCAGCAGTATACCAAGCTCAAGGATTATTGTCAAGTTCACAAACAGAAATAGTTTCAACAAGAAATGGAAGAGTTATAACACAATTAGTAGAAGGTGAGAGACAAATACAAAGGAGAGGTGAAAGGTTAAATATATCTCCAATAGATAATAACCCACCTCCTATACCTATAGATACAATACCAATTACTGAACCTATAGTGGCAGACCCAATAATTGCATTCCCAATAGAGGTGCCAGAACCACCAGCAATACCAACTCCACCATTACCACCTGAATTAGAATTTAGAATTGGTTCTAGATTAGAGAGAGGTTGGGGTGACCCACTTGCACAGTCATTCTTATGTGAGGCAAGTGGAGGAATGTTTATATCTTCTGTAGATGTATTCTTCCAAGCAAAAGATACACATATGCCAGTTTCAGTCGAAATTAGAAATATGGTAAATGGATATCCAGGCCAAATAGTATTACCATTCTCAACAGTCACAAAGAATCCAAGTGATGTTAATATATCTGCTGACGGAACAGTTGCAACAACATTCTCATTCGAATCACCAGTTTATGTTGAAGAAAAGAAAGAATATGCATTGATTGTTTACTCAAACTCAAACGAATATGAACAATGGATATCAAGAATGGGTGAAACTGATTTAGCTTCAGGACAACAAATATCAGGTCAACCATACGCAGGTTCATTATTCTTATCACAGAATGCTTCGACATGGACAGCAGAACAAACAGACGATATGAAATTTACTATGAAAATATGTAAGTTTGATACTACTAAAATTCCTGCTATACATTTTGAAAACAAAGACCTTGAATTAGATACATTAGGAAAGAATCCATTATTGACAACTGCAAGTAGTAATAATGTGAAAGTATCTGCATATAATCATGGATTATATGACGAAAGTTCAAATGTTCAAATATCAGGAGTAGTCGGAGATAGAGTAGGTTCTATAATAGAAGTAGGAAGTCCAAATATATCAGGTTCACCTAGTGACGGTAATTATAACGCACAAACTGCTGATTCCACAAATGGAAGTGGAACAGGTATGATAATAAATGTAGAGATAGCAAGTGGTGCAATAGGAACAACAAATGGTATAAGAATTGTAAATCCAGGCCAAGGATATGCAGTGGGTGATACAGTCACATTCGATAACTTTGACGGTGGAACAGCAGACTTAACAATTACAGTAGTGGCAATCAGTGATACCCTAGGAGGTATACCAGTCGGTGCAATCAATACAACATTTGGTTCTTCCTCAACTAATGGTGTTGCAAATATAGGTATTGATTCATTCAATGTTGCATGTAATCTAACCAATTTCATAGGTGTAAGTAAATTCGTAAGTGGTTATACTGCATTAGAAACAACTACAGGTGGTGGTTCAGCAGTTCAAGTATCTAGAAACTATATCTTTGATTCATTACATACTATGATTCCTTCCACACAGGTTGGAAGTTGTAAAGTAGTATCAAGTATCAATACAACTGCAATGAAATCGCCAGAAGGATTCATAAGTTCAGGAGATACAGTTTACAATAGAAGAACAACAAACAACTTTATAACACTGAATGATAATACATTCCTAGACGCTCCAGGCATAGTTGCTTCAGTGGTTAACGAAACAAATAAAATGCAATCACAAAGGTCATTCAGACTGATAACTCAAATGTTATCAAGAAATCCAAATGTATCACCAGTGATAGATGTTGGAACGATTGGTTGTATTGCAATATCAAATAGAATTAATAACATAGATAGTCAAAGTGGTAAGAAAGTTGACGGAACGACAGTGTCATTACCATCAGATATTACACATATACCTTCAACAGAACCCGAAGGTGACCAAAATGCATTTATCTATGTGACAAGAAAGGTAAACCTTAAGAATCCAGCTACTTCAATCAAGGTGATTGCAGATAACTTTAGACCACCAACAACTGAATTGAAGTATATGTATAAAATTGTCAAGAGTGATGAACAAACTCCACTTGACGATATAGGATTTGAATTCTTTAATACAGACGGTTCACCCGATAAAGCAGTTGAGAATGACGCAAGAAACTTTAAGGAATATGAGTATACCGTAAATGACTTGCCAGAGTTCTCTTCTTTCATAATTAAAATTGTAGGACAAGGTCAAAACTCTAGTGTAGTTCCAATGGTATCTGCATTGAGAGTCATGGCATTAGCATAATGGCAGATATAAAAGTAGAAGGACATTCACATTTAGTTAGAGACGAAGAGTCTCATGCAATCATTAATACTGATGTTGAACAATATCGTCTTACAATGAGAAGAAGACAAATTATGAGAAATCAGAGAGAAGACATAAATAATCTAAAAGATGAATTGAGTGATATAAAAGGTTTATTGAAGGAACTTATAGAGAAAACACATGGCTAATACAATAAATGAAAATCAAACTCTAAATGAATTTAGAGGTTCATACAATACACTTGTAAATGAAGTGGGAAGCCTTACAGGTTTAAGAGGTTCATTAAAAAGTCCAAACACTTTAGTAGATGCAATCAATGTAATCGAAGATAAAACATTCTTCTTTCAACAATTTGAATATGTTGCAACTGCAGGCCAGCAAACTTTTTCAGGAGTAGATGCAAATAATAATGTCTTAAAATATAGACAAGGTAAAATACAAGTTTACTTAAATGGTAATCACCTAATCGAGGGTGGGTCAGGATTAGCAGGTTATACTCCATTAGGAAGTGGTGACCCTTTTCATAGTGGAATACTAGTAAACGCTGCAACAAGTGCGAATGATGTTTTAACTGTATATGCATACACTGGTTCTGAAAGTGGAGTCGCTGGTGACGGTGGTGGCGGTGGAGGTAAGTTTACCGAAACAGCTTCAAACACAATCTATAATACTAATTCAGCAGGAGTGATTCTAAATGGAACATTAACTGCAGCTACCACATTACAATCAGGATATCAAATTCAAAATGAAGGAAATACTTTCATTAACGGTAATGTTAAAATAGATACAGGTCATACTTTTGAATCACCTTCCATAACAGACGGAACTGCAACTATCACAGGAGGAGTAGGAACAGGATTTAGTTCTATAACCTCTAGTGCATTCGTTGGTAATATAACAGGTAATGTCGTTGGAAATGTCACTGGTAATGTATCAGGAAGTGCTGGAACAGTATCTTCTATCACTTCACATAGTATTGCAAACTTAAGTGATGTAGATACAACTTCACCAACAGACGGACAGATATTAGTATATAATTCTTCCTCAAGTAAATATGTTCCAACTAATCAACAAACCTCGGATACAGTCACAGAGGGTTCAAGTAATTTATATTTCACAGGAGAAAGAGTTTTAGACTATCTTGGAGGAACTACTACGGTTGGTGAGGGTCTTATAGGTGGAACAGGTATATCATTAGATTATGACGATGCAAATAATACCCTAACTATAAATGGTTCTGCACAATATGGTAATTCAGATGTTCAAACATACTTAAGTGGTGGGGCTGGACTTACAATGAGTGGTTCAGGTTCATTCAGTGTAAATACATCTAACGGAGTGAAAATCGATGGTGACGATGTCGAATTAGATTATGAAGTAGTGTCTTCTGCACCAACAGGTGTTGGGTCAACTAGTGTCGGTCACTTATGGTTTGTGACATGATATGGCTGACGAAATATACATAAATCAAGGGACACAAATCCAACAACCCTATCAGGGTCAAATTGCATATCAGGCTTTTGAAACAACACAAAGAGTCACACAGGTTTCAGTAAACAGACAAGGACAACAACCGTATCCTTTCATTTACCAAAGTCCTTCTTTCTATGTTCACCAAGCACAGAATCAACAGCCAACTATTAAGGATGCACAACAACCGTTCACATATGCAAGACAGGGTCAGCAACCAACTACTTACGATTATCAGTCTCCGTTTACATATCAGAACACGACTCAAGGACAGAATCCTTTTATTAGAAATATACAACAACCGTATCCGTATATTGCAAATGCTCAAGAACCAAATATTAGAAATGCACAGACTAATATTCCAAATATAAGTAAACAGAGTCCTTTTACATACGACTATCAATCACCGTCTCCTTATATCGCACAACTTCAACAACCAGTAATTAGAGACCAACAATCTAATACTCAAGTTGCATATCAGGCAAGGAGACCGATTGCACAGGTGGGAGTATCACAACCACACACTGCACGAAGTCCGTATATATACCAACACCAACAACCGAGAGTCGGAACTTATCAAACGGGTTCACCATTCCCATTTACGCCAGGGCGTTTCTTTGACGATGATTCTCCTGCTTTTGCACAATATCAGTATCAAATTCCTTTTAATAATGTTCAAGGACAAAACCCCTATAATTTCCAAGCAATATCGACACAAAATCCATACCCATATATTGCAAATGGGTCTCAACCTGTTCCATATATTACACAAGCTCAGGTTTTGACATTTTATTTTAATCCTTATACTGGAGAAGACTACGCATATAGAACGCCAGGTCAAGCACAAGCACAGACACAATCACCATTTACATATTCTCGACAGGGAAGAACACCGACATATGAAACACAACAACCTTATATTGCAAGACAACCAAATAGAAGCCCAGGCACATATGAATATTTGTCACCATATGCAGCTGCAAGACAGGCGCAAAATCCTTTCATAAGAGATGCAAGACAACCTATAATATATCAATATCAACAACCAAGCACATATGATTATCAGTCACCTTCGACATATGATAGACAGGGACAATCACCATTTACATATGATTATCAATCACCTTCGATTTATAACAATCCTGCTTCTATACAACAACCTAATATAAGAGACAAGCAAATTCCATATCCTTATATTGCAGATGCAAGGTCACCGTTTACATATGATTATCAATCACCTTCTCAATATTCTGTTCAGAGGACTCAACAAGTCACGAGTAGTGCAACAGGGCGAAACCCATTCCCTTATATACACCAACAACCACAACCGTATATTTACAACTCTCCTTATATTGCGAGACAACCATACTCTACAACTAGACCAGTTGGAGCTGTTGCAAAAGTAAAAGGTGTCTTTGTAAATAACCAAGGTGTAGTTGCAAAAGCACAAGAGGTATATGTCCATGCACCTCAAGGTCTAGAAAAGATACACCAAGCAGTTCCAAATGCACAATTCCAAAAAGGAAGTGAAGGTGACGGTGGACAAACACCATATATCTCTGGCCCCGGCTAATAAAATATATAAATAGTTTTATGGCTATTATTGCAAACCTATTCATTGACCAAGGAACAGACTTTTCTATCACAGTAGATGTGACTGATGCAGCTGGGACAGCATTAAATCTTTCGGGATATACTGCAGCTGCACAAATTAGAAAAACTTATGCTTCTTCAGCAATATCTGCAACATTCACAACAAGTATTGCAGCTGCAACAGGACAGGTGACTTTAAGTTTAACCGATACTGAAACTGCAAATTTAGAAGCAGGTCGGTATGTATATGACCTAAATATAAATAGTTCAGGTGGTCAAAAGACTAGAGTAGTCGAAGGACAAGCAACAGTGACCCCAGGCGTGACGAGGTAAATATGGCAACAGTTAAAGCAAGAATACTAAACAACAGTAATATCAGAGCAAAACAGGTCGCAATCGGTAATACCGATACGGTGAACTTATCAACAAAATCAATACAAGAACTTTCAGATGTCAATGCAACAGAGACAGATAAAGGAGTTCTTCAATATAACGCATCTACAGATAAGTGGGAAACCACTAATGTTTTAGACGGCGGAACATTCTAAAAGTATAAATACTTATACAATCAAGGTGTCATTCAGTGAGACACGACCCTCATAGTGAGAGGATTGATATATTATAATCTTTCTCGAATAGTGCAGAGAAAAATTTGCAAATTTTTAATATAAACAACTATTTTTTCAGGAGAAAAAAATGGCAACAGTAATTCAGATTAAACGAAGCACAGGAGTATCAGCACCAGCAGTTAGTGATTTAGCTGAAGGTGAATTAGCTTATGTGCAAGATAGGTCTAATTCGGGTGCTGGAGCAAAACTTTACATAGAATCCGTAGATTCTGATAACTCAACTCCATTGATTCATGCAATCGGTGGTAAATACTTTACTGATATATTATCAGGTTCAAGTGCAACACCAGCCAACTTTAAGGTTGGTAATGGTGCAACTGCTGGAGCCGAGATTCAGTTATTAGAGGATTCAGACAATGGGACAAATTATGTTGCTTTGAAATCACCTAACAGTTTAGGTGGTAATGTGACATTGACTTTACCAAGTGCAGACGGTTCTAATGGACAGGTTTTGGGAACAGACGGAAGTGGAAACCTATCATTTACATCGACAACATCGACTCTTGCTGGTGCAACAGATACAGATATTTCAGGTGCAAGTTCAGGACAAATTCTTGTTCATGATGGCTCTGATTCATTTGATAATGTTTCAATATCAGGAGACGCAACACTTGCATCTAACGGTGCATTAACTATTGCAAACGGTGCTGTGGAAACAGCAATGGTTGCAGATGACGCAGTCACATTAGCAAAGATTGCAGACGCAGTAATTGTCACGGAATCAGAAGGTATCGGTTCTAATGACAACGATACAACTTTACCGACATCAGCTGCAGTAAAAGATTATGTAGATTCACAGGACACTGCTCAAGACTTGGATTTCCAAGCTGATTCAGGTGGTGCATTATCTATTGATTTAGATAGTGAAACTATGGTCTTTGCTGGAACAGCAAACGAAATCGAAACAAGTGCATCAGGTAATACCGTCACAATCGGTCTTCCTGATAATGTCACTATCGCAGGAAACCTAACAGTAAGTGGAACAACTACTACAGTTAACTCNACNACNGTTNNTATTGCAGACCCAGTTTTTGAAATTGGTGACGATAGTTCAGACGATAACCTAGACAGAGGTATAAAATTTAAGTATAACTCTTCGGGTGCAAAAGTTGGTTTCTTCGGTTTCGATGATTCAACAGGTAAGTTCGTAGCATTAGGAAGTGCAACAGACTCTTCTTCAACATTCTCGGGAACAGCACTAGATGCAGTCTTCGGAGGAATCGAAGGAACAGGTCTTGCACTATCAGGTTCAATCACAAGCATAGACGGTTCTGCACCAACAGCAGGTCAGTTGTTAATTGGTCACGGTTCAAATGGTGACTTTGCAGCTGGAACTCTAACTGCTGGTGAAGGTATCGATGTGACTAATGCAGACGGAAGTATCACGATAGCTGGTGAAGACGCGTCAACCTCTAATAAAGGTATCGCAAGTTTTGCTTCGGCAAACTTCACAGTTAGTAGTGGTGCAGTATCGATAACTGCTATTGACGGCGGAACATTTTAATTAACCGTTTATAGGAGGAAAACGATATGGCAACAGTTATACAGTTTAAGCGTTCATCGACTCAAAATGATGTTCCCACAACAAGTGATTTAGCACTTGGGGAAATTGCAATCAATACCTATCATGGGAGAATGTATACAGAGAAAAACGATGGAAGTGCAGCTATAGTTCAGATTGGGTCTAACCCAACTTCATTAACTGTTAATGACGCATATTCTTTTCCAACTGCTGACGGTTCTAGTGGTCAAGTCTTAAAAACAGACGGTTCAGGAACATTAAGTTTCGGAGCTGCAAGTAGTGGAGCTGGTATATCTATTTTTAAATATACTATAACTTCAAATACCACTGCAATAACTGGTAATGACGATGACGGAAACTCTCTTTCTTACACAGTAGGAAGTGAACAGGTTTACCTCAACGGTGTAAAACTAGTTGACGCAGGAACAGACTATACCGCTACAAATTCAACAACCGTCACTTTGGCACAGAATGCTATAAGTGGAGATGTAGTTGAAGTTGTATCCGTGACTGCAACTGATTTAGTTCAAGGGAACTATACAGAAAGTTCATTCTCGGCCACAACAGCAAACCAAGTATTATCAGCAAACGCGGTTGCCAACAAGGCAATCAAGTATGTGATAGTCGCAACACATGCTTCTGCAGGCACACATGCTTGTGAAGTATTATTAGTAAACAATGGAAGTAATTCATATTTCGTTCAATACGGAGATGTGATTTCAAGTTCCAGTTTGTTTTCATTGAGTTCAGATATTAATTCAGGAAACATGAGATTACTCATAACTCCAGTTAATACTAATACTACAGTGGATACATTCCAAATCAGACTTACATAGGGGGATATAAATGGCAATAACTAAAGCTTTTAAACTTGCAGAACTTATCCGTCATATAGAGTATGATTCGACAGACGATGTAATTAAAACAAGTAAAAAAACTCAAGATAAAAATACAAAGAAAGGAAGTGATACTAAAACTTCTACTTCTCAATTTACTCTTGATTCTTTTGCACATGCAACCTACAGGGCTGCAAGATACATTGTTGCAATGTCAGAAGGAACTAATTTCCATTCTACAGAAATAATGTTGATTCATGACGGGTCAACTGTGACAATTACGCAATATGGTATACTTAAAGATACTACACTTGCTTCATTTGACGCAGACATTAGTGGTTCAAATGTAAGACTACTATGCACTCCTGCTTCTACAAATTCTACAACCATAAAATTTGATAGGACAGTAGTAGACGCATAATCATAGGGGGTCAATCGACCCCCTTTTTTTAAATTTCTTTTTTCTTTAAACACCTTATTCTCATAAATAATCAGGTAAAACTAAAAATTGAGGACACTAAATGGCAACTACAAACACTTTTGTTATTGAATATGGAATCAGTGTCGGGTCAACGGAAGTTATCAATAGTTCAGGTAAATTACAAGCAAGTGCAATCAGCACTCTAGATACAGATAATCTTTCAGAAGGTTCGACAAATCAATATTTCACGAATGCAAGAGCAAGAGGTGCAATCTCACTTGCAAGTGGAGAAACTAATTTATCATATAATTCTTCAAATGGAGAATTAAGTTTGCCAACAGTTAATGGAGGCTCGTTCTAATGGCAGATGTAAACTTTAAAATTAAAAATGGTCTATCCGTAGGGGATACCGAAGTATTAGACAGTTCAGGTGATTTAACTGCAGCTGCATTCGGAACCGCAGCCCTAGAAAAAATAGATGACCAAGTCAATACACTATTAACAGCTGGGACAGGAGTATCATTATCGTATGATGATTCTGCTGGAACTCTTACTATCAACGGTCAAGTTGGAGATATAACAGGAGTCACAGCTGGAACAAACTTAAGTGGTGGTGGAACAAGTGGAACCGTCACTTTAGATGTAGAACAAAATTTAACAAACACTACTGCACCATACTATCATAGAGTAGTTGTGACAGTATCTAGTGGTAAATTCCTATTTGACGGTCAATCGTCCTCACAAGCTTTAAGACTAACTCCAAATGTAGTTTATAGATTTGACCAATCAGATAGTTCAAACGGTTCACACCCATTAAGATTCTCTGAATCAGCAGACGGTTCAGAAATGACAGACGGTTATATAATCTATAACAAAGTTGGAACTCCAGGCTCAAGTGGTTCATATACAGAAGTTGCATTTGACCAAGAGTCAAATAACCCAATGTATTTCTATTGTTCAAACCACAGTGGAATGGGTAATTCAGTTATACTCGGTGGTGCAGAGAACACAGATTCACTATCAGAAGGTTCAACAAATCAATATTTTACAAATGCAAGAGCAAGAAGTGCAATCAGTGCTAGTGGTGATTTATCTTATAATAGTTCAACTGGTGTTATTTCATTTACAAATGACGCTGGTGACATAGAGTCAGTTGTTGCTGGAGACGGTCTATCAGGTGGTGGAACATCAGGAGATGTCACACTTGCAGTTCAAGTAGATGATAGTTCTTTAGAAATAGATTCTGATACAGTTCAAGTAAAAGCAAGTGGTATTACAAATGCCATGTTAGCAGGTTCAATTGCAAACGATAAACTTGCTGGGTCAATTGCAAACGCCAAACTTGCAAATAGTTCCATAACTTTAAACTCTAATACAGTTGCATTAGGAAATACACTTACATTAGATACAGACGATATCGGAGAAGGGTCAAGTAATCTCTACATGACTACTGAAAGAGTTCAAGATATTGTTGGTGGAATGGTATCATCTAATACTGAAACTGGTATTGCAGTCACATACGAAGACGGAGACGGAACTTTAGACTTTTCAATNGGTTCAGGTGTAATTTTAAATTCAATGTTAGCAAACTCCAGTATAACAATCGGTGGTTCTGCAACTTCATTNGGTGGTTCNGTTCTTGCAAATACAGATGAATTATCAGAAGGNTCTTCTAATTTATATTTTACAAACGAAAGAGTTGACGATAGAGTAAATGCATTAATACAAGAAGGAACAGGTATCACAACAACATATGACGATGCAAGTAATACTTTAACAGTTGCAACTTCAATAACACAATATGCAGATGCAAATGCAAGACAAGCGATATCGGTCACAGATTCAGGTGGAGANGGTGGATTAGCATACAATAACTCTACAGGTGTTATTACATATACTGGCCCAAGTGCTTCAGAAGTAAGAACTCACTTCTCGGGTGGAACTGGTGTTTCAATCAGTTCAGGTGAAGTTAGTATCGGTCAGGCAGTTGCAACAAACAGTAATGTTCAATTTGCAAACTTAACACTTTCAGGAAACTTAACAGTTAACGGAACAACTTCAACAGTTAGTTCAACCAATACAACAATATCAGATGCATTGATAGAATTAGGAAATGGAACATCAGGTTCACCTTCAAATGACGCAGGTTTAGTCATTGAGAGAGGAAGTTCAGACAATGTGTTTATTGGTTGGGACGAAAGTGCAGATGCAATCACATTTGGAACAGGTTCATTTACTGGTGCATCTACAGGTAATTTAACAATTACCCCAAGTGCAGTTAACACTGGTGCAGTCACAATCACGAATGCAACAAACAGTGGTGGAACTGCAAGAAACATTTATCAGTCAACTTCTGCACCTACGGGTTCAGACGGAGCAGTTGGTGATTTATGGATTCTATACTCCTAATAAATAGGAGATATACAGGATAATTTATGGCGTCAGGTTCACAGAAAGTTAAAACCCCATCAGGTTGGAATGCAACTCAAGGTGCATGGGTCAAAACAGGCCCGTCTACTTGGAAAGCAGTTGACCAAATTTATATCAAGGAACCAGGCGGGTGGAATAATGCTTCAGGTCAAGAGGCAACACAACAACCTTACCCATATATTGCACAGGGTGGTTCTCCATATATTGCAAATGCACAGAATCCATATCCATACATTGCAAATGCTCAAGAACCAAATATAAGAGATGCACAACAACCGTATCCTTATATTGCACAAGGTGGGTCACCTTATATTGCAAATGCTCAACAACCATACCCGTATATTGCAAATGCTCAAGAACCGAATATCAGGAATGCTCAACAGCCATATCCTTATCAGGCGAATGCACAGGAACCAAACATAAGAAATGCACAACAACCTTATCCTTACATTGCAAACGCACAGGAACCGAATATTAGGAATGCACAACAACCGTATCCTTATATTGCAAATGCACAGGAACCAAACATAAGGAACAGACAGAATCCATTTACTTATGACTTTAGGTCACCTTTTACATACGACCACCCAAGTCCATTTACATATGACTACAGGTCACCTTTTACTTACCAAGCACCAGCAAGACAACCAGTGACTTACTCTTACAGGTCTCCATTTACATATAGAAACCCAGTATCAGCACAGGAACCAAATATTAGAAACGGACAGAATCCATTTACATATCCAGCAAATATTCAACAACCGAATATCAGAAATGCTCAGCAACCGTTCACATATCCTGCGAACATTCAGCAACCAAACATTAGGTCAGCACAACAACCGTTCACATATCCNGCNAATATTCAACAACCGAATATTAGGAGTGCTCAACAACCATTTACCTATCATGCACGACAGCCGGGCCAAGCAAGACAACCAGTTCCGTTCTCATATCAGAGTCCATATATCGCTCAAGCAAGACAACCAGTTTACTATCCAGGCGGTGGCGGAGGAGGCGGTTTCGGCTGTTTCGCAATGGGAACTATGATATGGATGGGAGACAATACATACAGACCTATCGAGTCTATAGAGATTGGTATGTCAGTCATGACACTGGGAGAAACACTAGAAGTTGGAGTGGTCGAAGAGATTATGCAACCTAGAGTATGTGAATTATATGATATAGAAGTCAACGGTAAGATTACTGGTGTGACTGGTGGACACCCAATGTTGATTCAAGATAAAGGTTGGTGTGTAATAAACATGGAAGATTGGGAAAAAGAAGTTGCCATGGGTGCAGCTTGGGGTGGAGAAATTTCTGGCCTAATTGAAGAGGGTGATATACTTGTAGATTCATTATCGTTGATTTTAAATAATCAATCAACTGCAAAAATATCAAATATTAACAAACTAGAAGGAGAACATGAGGTCTATCACTTGACTCGTGTAAGTGATAATGCTAACTTCTTTGCAAATGACTTTGTAGTCCATAACATGAATAAGAGATAATTATGCCATCATATCAGAGTCCATTTACATTCCAAGCAAGACAACCAGTTCCTACGAGTTATCAGAGCCCTTATATAAGTCAAAACCCATATATTGCAAGTGCAAGGTCACCTTTTACTTATAACTATAGGTCTCCGTTCACATATCAAGCACCTGCTAGAAACCCATTTACTTATCACTACAGGTCTCCATTTACTTATCAAGCACCTGCTAGAAACCCGTTTACCTATCATTACAGGTCTCCGTTCACATATCAAGCACCAGCAAGGCAACCGTTCACCTATCATTATAGGTCACCGTTTACATATCGAAATCCAGTGTCAGCACAGGAACCGAATATAAGAAGTAAACAATCACCGTTTACATTCCCAGCGAATATTCAACAACCGAATATTAGAGATATACAGCAACCTACTATTAAGAACGCACAAGAACCAAATATAAGAGACGCAAGACAACCGTCTACTTATGATTATAGGTCACCTTCAACTTATGAGAGACAAGGTCAAACACCTTTTACATATGACCATAGGTCACCTTCGACTTACGAAAGACAGGGTCAAACACCTTTCACATATGATTATCAATCTCCGTCAACATACGAGAGACAAGGTCAGACACCGTTTACTTATAACTTTAGGTCACCTTCAACATATCAAGCAACAGGAAGAACTCCTTTTACATATAGTAATCAGAACCCTACAACATATGCAAGACAGGGTCAAACACCATTTACTTACAATCATAGAAGTCCTTCAACATATGCAAGACAAGGTCAAACACCTACTACATATTCTAATCAGAATCCAACCACCTATGCAAGACAAGGAAGAACACCAGTTCCAAGATGGGACGGTGTATTGCAACAACAGTGGCCTGGAACTCCGATTACTAGTTAATTTTAATTAACTAAATACTTTTACATTATGGATACTTTTGAACGAATCAATACACTAGAAAAGGCAAAACAATTTTTCAAACCTTATACTTCTTATGAGGATATGCCTACTAGGCAAATGCAACTAGGTCAACTTCCAATTCCACTTCATAGAAAAGATAGAGACGAAACCGAGGAGGTTTGGAAATATGTCATAGAAGAATGTATGCCTCCTATCAGATTAGTCACATGGAAAGATATAAAACCTTTAATGGATAGTAAAGAGATTATGTCATGGGGTGGATTAGACCATAATGCTTATCAATATTTAAAATTTTTACATGAAGGTTGGACAGAAAAATGTAGACCTCGACATGGAATGAAAGGTGGTTCCATGGATTTTATGACAGTAGAGGGTGAGTATAAAACAATAACAACTCCTTTAGAAATTACAGAAGAAGAAAGAAAAAGATTTGCAAGAATGTATGGTTATCAAGAAGGTAATCAAGACTATATCGATTTACTCAATGGTATCATGGACGAATCATTACAATTAGAACATGAAAATACCATACAATCTATATTTTATCACGCTGCAAAAGCACACTGGTTAATAAATGATATACAAAATAATGGACTCTGGCAACCTATCCAAGGTCTAACTCATTATACAGGAAATCCTGGCGGTAAAAATTCTTTATCTATACACCCAGGCTCAATGAGAAGTAGGTCTTTTCAATCTATGGACTATCCTGATAATACATGTTTAGTCACAGATTATGCAAATTGTTTTCCTAATCACCCTAGTTTATCATGCGAAGATATAACAACATATTGGTTATCTTTATGTTCTAAAGACTGTAAAAATGTAAGTGCAATTTATACAGACCAAAAGAAAATAGAATTTAGTGTTCCTTTACAACAAGGAGGGGGAACTGATTTTAGAAAATATGTATATGATTTCAATAAAAAAGTTTCATTGTTATGTAAAAAGAAACCTTTAAACATATACATTGGTTATGATTCTTCTCATGATAATATCATACACGAAGTTTGTGAAAAATCCATATATGATAGCATAGAAAGGTCAAAAAGTAAAGGCGTAGGAGAAGATTACTTTAACGATTACAAAATAGAAGTTAAATTACTTGACATTAGCAAATTAAAAGATTATAATAGAGAATATGCAAATCAATCTACTGAATTTACTTACAGTAGATTTTTAATTCCATATCTTGAAAACTATGAAGGTTTTAGTATCTTCATAGATAATGATTACATATGGAAAAGAACACCTTTACCATTTTTCTATTTCCTTGACCCCGACAATGCAGTGGCATGTGTTCAGTATGATTTTGAGCACCATGACGAAGTTAAAATGGGTGGAGAAAAGAATGTATCATATCCTAAAAAATTATGGTCTAGTATGATGATATTTAATAATGGACATGAAGATTGTAAAAAGTTAACACCCGAAGTCGTCAACACTGCAACTGGTAAATACTTACACCAGTTTGAGTGGACAGATAAAATTAGTAAAATACCTCATGGAAAAATTGCAACAGAGGGATTTGAAACAGAATGTCTTGATTCACACCATGCAGTCCATTATACAAGAGGTGGGCCGTGGATAAAAGACATGGATTGTTCAGACATAAATATGTTGGAGCAATATTATAAAGTAAAAAGCACCTTACCAAACAAAGATTAGTGTGATATACTGGAGATTATTATGAATGCATTAACTTATTGTGAATTTGGAAATCTAATAATTAGAAAACCAAACGGACTAGAATATAGATTCGACAATGTCGATAAACCTGATTTAGGTTTTGATTTTGATGTTTTAATATACGACCAAATAGAAGTCAAGGTATTAAAATGGGAAGAGGGTAAACCCCTAGACCAACAAGAAACATTACCTTTATCTGAAACAGAAAGAGATAGTATTGAACAATACATTGAAAATTCTGAACCACCTCACGGTGTTAATTTGAATAATCAATATATCGGTGAAATCAATAGAACTGCAAGAGATAATATTTTTCTCCATGCACAAAAACATGGTTTTGACGATTTTTTTGAAGCTGTATATGCTGGAAGAGAAGGTTCTGCTCACCCTTATAGGTCAGATGCAAGAAGGGTTCTTGAATATGCAGATGCAGTTAACAATGTTCTTGACGGATTATTCAGAGAAATATCTGTCACTAGAGAAGATACATTAAAACCTATCGAAGATTATCTAATGGCTTTACCTACACCTTCATTTTTGAAGGACGGAGGATTTAATGCCGAGCGAAACTTATAAATCCATAGAAAGAATCGATTTAGATTCTCCCTTTTATATAACCGAGTTGCCTCTTGGTAATAAGGTATATGTCATAGACAATTATCTAGATTCCTCACTTCATCACGCAGTAGACAATTTTTTAAGTCAAAGGACTTCATGGCAAAAACATAATGAAGTTCAAGGTGACGGTGGAAGAGGTGGTTTACCGAATCACCAGTTATGGGGTGCTTCTTATTTTAGAGGAAGAGAAGTAGAAGACGGAAGATTTATAAAATTAGAATGTGAATCACACAAATATGGAAGTCCACATTTAATGTATTGGTTTGATAGAAAAATTAGAACTGATTTTTCTTTTGAGTGGGTTAGATTTCAATACATGGGAACAAACTCACAAACACATGGTTTAGATGGAAGTTGTCATTCTGATTGCAGTGATGATGACAATTATAATTTATCATTTTTATATTATACTAATACTTTTTGGAATGAAAACTGGGGTGGTGATTTGAGATTTTATGATAGATTTGTTCCTACAGGTGCAAGAGAGCTCATGGATAGATATGAAATAGGAAGAGTCGAATTCAAACCAAATCGTCTCTTAATGTTTGACGGAAGATTACCACACGGTGCAGAATCACCTTCTAAAGACGCAAGATATATAGATAGGAAGTCTATCGTTTTGAGAGGAGACGAAGTTCGTTTACTAGACGGAAACCAAAGATATGCCAACAATTGAATTCAGAACATATAATCCTGAAGCTTTTCAGAGATTCAAACCCGTTGTTGCAAAAACTTATATGCCCGAGTGGTGGAAGAATGCAAAGATTAGAATTGACCACAGAGGAGAGGGAGCTCAAACCATAAGGTCTTGTCCAGCCATGGACGATTATCTTAAAACTGGTTGGTATATTATTACTGCATGTGATATTCCTGTCATGAATGGATATGATTGGGATTGGCCAGAAGAAAGTGAAAAAATGTCTACTAACCCTTATAATTTAGACGGAAGTGATAATTTACAAATGTCACCAACACACCCCGCTGCACAGTTTCAAGATTCCTTTGAATACATGGGTGACGAAGGGCCTGTCAAAGACGCATTTAAAATGGGAAACTTTTGGAACATAACAACACCTCCAGGCTATTCAGTTTTCTTCATAGACCCTTTTTTATTTCAAAATAAATACTTTGCAGTATGGCAAGGTATAATTGATACAGATACTTTTAATTTAGGTATGGATAATGCACAGATTATTTTCTATCCTAAAGTAAAACATTCTTTTGTTATACCAAAAGGGACTCCTATATTACAAATAGTTCCGTTTAAAAGAGACGAATGGAAATCAACATTTATGTATGGAGAGTCTAAAGACTGGTTTAATAGTCATGGGATATCAGAACAATCTATGCAAAAATGGCAAAGGAAACAAGGATTAATAAATGAGCATGGTGGTAATGTGTCAGTAGAGGACAGATTAAATATCGGTGGTTATAGAAAAGGTGGATATCATACAAACAAGGCTTCCTTATATAACGAAGGAGAGAATCCACCACCCGAATGCCCTATGCACAAAAAAGAAGAAGTTCAATTAGAAATGGATTTCAAAGAGAAACAAAGAAGTTTAACAGACTTAAACTGGGACGGACATGAAGAAAGGGATTAGATTATTATTTCCAACCATTTGTTATGAGGAAAACCTTATAGAAAGTGGTCGGATTACAAGTGAATATTGTGGTATGTTGAAAGACGCAATAGACGGTATGAGACAAAAAGACCCTGTAGGAAGACAGATATCAAATGCATATACTGGTTGGCAATCAAATGACGGTTGTGAAAGACACCCAACATTTGTTAAGTTAATGAGAGTTTTAAAAGACATATTGAATAACGAGATAGCAGGATTCCATGGTATTGATAGAGGAAAAGTTCAGATAGACATAGGTAATTGTTGGGCAAATGTGAATGACCACCTTGCATGGAATAGACCTCACTTACATAATGGTTGTTGGTATAGTGGTGCTTTTTATATACATTCAGAAGGGGACGAAGGTCAATTTCTAGCTATTAATACAGACCCAAAAGTCGTATCAGATTATCCACCAAATGCAAGGTGTATAGAAAGTTATGGAGTAAAACCTATCACAGGAAGTTTAATCATGTTCCCAAGTGCCATGATGCATATGGTTGAACCTAACAGAACTGAAAAAGATAGATATTCTATATCATTTAATGTCAATACAAATCATATAGGTAATCAGAGAGACCACCAAGTAGGTCAAATAGATGAAGATTGGAACCTTTTTAATTTAGACGAAACATTCAATTTAACAAAGTAATTTTCATAAATAAGTGTATGGAAATCACTGTATCACCTTATATTCTTTGGAACCTTATAATGACAATTATCATTTTGCCATTAGGTTTTCTTATTCGAAATGTCCTTTCAGAACAGAAAAGACTTGATATACTTGTCAATAAAACAAGGGAAGAAATAGCAAAAGATTATGTCACTAGAGAACAAATCGAAGCAGATTTTGATAAACTAATGGCGTCAATAAACAAAATTGACGAGAAGTTAGACCGTTTACAATCTAAAACTTATTTCCAAGAGTAGTATTAGTATAAATAGTAGTATAAACAGGATTATACTATTATGGCAAAACCAAACTCTAAATCAACACTTAAAGAATACATAAAGAGAAAACTTGGAGCTCCTGTTCTAGAAATCAATGTTGACGATGACCAATTTGACGATAGAATAGACGAGGCATTACAATACTTCCAAGAATATCATTATGACGGTTCTATGCGTGTTTATCTTAAACACCAATTAACATCAGATAATCTTGCAACTATGAGAACAGACGAACAGTTTGTGGAGAGTTCAGCAGGAACACATGATTACGATAATCAAATAGTCAAACAACAAAAAAATTACATTGTATTACCTGAATTTGTATTAGCTGTAAATAGAATATTTCCGTTCAACGATAAAAGCAATTTAAACATGTTCGACCTTCGATATCAATTAAGGTTGAATGATTTATACGACCTAACCTCAACAAATATATTACATTACGAAATGGTTCAACAACACATTTCTATGATGGATATGATATTGACAGGTCAAACTCCTATTAGATATAAACAAAATATGAATAGGTTATATCTAGATGCAGATATTGAATCATTCTCGGCTGGTGAATTTATAGTCATAGAATGTTTTAGAAAAATAGACCCGAATGATTTCACAGACATTTACAATGACATGTGGTTGAAAAGATATGCAACTGCATTAGTCAAGTATCAATGGGCAGAGAACTTATCTAAATTTGACGGTATTGCATTGCCAGGCGGAGTGACATTGAGTGCAGCTGAAATGAAATCACAAGCACAAGAGGAAATAACAAAATTAGAAGAAGAATCTAGACTGAATTATGAACTTCCAGTTATGGATTTAATGGGATAAATAAATGCCTACAAATGTATATTTTAACCATGCTGTTAACACAGAACAACACCTTTACGAAGATTTAGTTGTTGAATCTTTACGATTCTATGGTCATGATGTTTTGTATCTTCCTAGAGAGATTATAGAAGAAGATACTATTTTTACAGAAGATGTTCAATCTAGATATGGTGACGCATATTCTGTAGAAATGTATTTAGAAAATACAGAAGGATTTGAAGGTGAAGGAGATTTAGTATCCAAGTTCGGTGTTCAGATTCAGGAAGAAGCAAGTTTCATAATTAGTTTGAGAACATGGGAGAGATTTGTTTCTCTTGATTCAAACCTTGCAACTTCTTTGAGACCTAATGAAGGAGATTTGATATACTTCCCATTATCAGGTTCAATGTTTGAAATTAGATTTGTAGAAGACCAAGACCCTTTCTTCCAATTAGGAAAATTATTTGTTTTCAAATTAAAATGTTCACTGTTCGAATACAGTGGAGAAGATTTCGATACTGGAACAGCTGCAGACTTGGTGGAAGCAGACCAAGCTTACACAATAGAAATGACTATGAATACTGGTTCAGGAAACTATACAGTAGGGGAGAATGTGAAAGCAACTATCAGTGGAACAGAAAGTATTGTTGGTGAAGTATTACAGTGGAGGTCAGATACAAGGGTTCTCACAATCAAAGACAACACACGAACATTATCTGTTGGTGATACAATAGTTGGTGAAACATCAGGAACTTCAAGAACTATACAAACTATTACAGATGTATTAACATTTAACAACTTATCTTCTGCACAAAATAAAGAGTTTGAAGATAAGGATACTAGTTATCTTGACCTATCTGAAATCAATCCATTCGGAGAACCATAATGTTTGGAACTTTCTTTTACAACGAAACTATTAAAAGGTCAATTTCAGTATTTGGGACTTTATTTAATCAGATATACACCAGTAAGATACAAGATGACGGAACTGTATTGGCAAAAAATTTAGTTCCTATATCATATGGCCCAAAACAAAAGTTTCTATTGAGATTACAAGACGACTTGAAAGCAAGGGACGGAAGCGTGACTTCGATATCTTTACCTCGTATGGCTTTTGAAATGACAGGGTTAGAATACGATTCGACTAGACAACAAAACAAATTAATCAGAACACAAAAAACAAATTTAGAAACTTCTGATGTTGGAAAAAGAGGATTCCAATATCAACCAGCACCTTACAACTTAACATTTACATTATCAATACTTGCAAAAAATGTTATAGATGCAATTCAAATAGTAGAACAAATACTTCCATATTTTCAACCCGAGTATACAGTGACCATGAAGTTAGTAGATTCAATGTCAGAAACTAGAGATGTTCCAATTACATTGAATAGTGTGTCAATGGAAGACCAATACGAAGGGACATTTGAAGAGAGAAGAGTATTAGAATATACTTTAGAGTTTACCATGAAAACTTATTTCTTTGGCCCTGTATATACAGGTGAGGTTATTAAAAATGTTATCGAAAGAGATTATATTAATACAGACCTACAAGCAGGATTTACAACTTCACAGATAGAGGGAAGTGGATTAGTCAAAGAAGTTAAACATTATGAACCTGCGTTTGCAGAAACAACTAATAATGCAGTATCTAACAGTGCAACAGTGACATTTACTAGTGCAATAAATAGTAAGATAGGAGTTGGAGACGAAGTGTTTGGAACTAATTTAACAACAAACCCAACTATTTCGTCCATTGCATCTGATAATTTATCAATTGTATTGAATAATCCAATAACTATATCTGCTGGAACAAAACTGAAATTTGTTGGTTCAGTTCAACCAAATGACACATTTGTTGTTGCAGAAACAGTGACTTTTTATGATGAAGGGACTACTTCTACATATTCAGAGGATAGAACCAGTGACGGTTAATTATGACAAAGGAAATAGATAAAACATTAGATAATCTTCTAGATATCAATTCTGATATCAAACAAGAAACCAAGTTAGTCAAGGTTCCCGCTAGAACAGAGAACATTGAAACTGACTACAAATATGCCCGTGAGAACCTCTACGACCTCGTAGAACGAGGACAAGACGCCATAGACGGCATATTAGAACTATCCAAAGAAACAGAACACCCTCGTGCATATGAGGTTGCTGGTCAATTGATAAAGACCGTTTCAGAGACGGCAGAGAAACTTATTGACATACAGAAAAAATTAAAGGATTTAGAGAAAGAGGATAGTTCTGTCAAGACTCAACACAATCATTTATATGTCGGTTCGACAAGTGAGTTGCAAAAGTTCTTGAAGAAAAATAAAGATGAATAACCGTGAACAGCACTTACAAAGATTAAGACAAGAAGTAGAAAACGATAAATGTCCCATTGCCCCAGCACATGTGAATGAATCACACCCTGCGTGGTTTCTTGCAGTTGAAACCATGAGTAAAAGAGCAGGTGGATACTGGAGAATGATTAGAGACTCACAGAGACAAAGAGCATATGCAGACTTTTTAGCTGCAAATGCAAAAGGTAAAGTTGTGTGTGATTTAGGTTGTGGGCCTGGTGCATTGTTATTTCTTGCAGATTTTTTTGGTGCAAAAAAGTGTATCGGAGTAGATTCACAATTTCACCCTATTGTTTACCTCAAAGGAAGATTACCACAATGGGAAGTAATTCAAGGAGACTTTTTAGATATTGAATGGCCTGAAGCAGATATTTACATTCACGAAATGATTGGAAATAATGTATATCAAGAGGGATTGATAGACCTATGTGACGCTGCTAAAGAGAGAGGTGTCTACGATAAACTATACCCAAACACAGTCAAATTATATGATATCAAATTAAAAGAAGATAAACATATTATGACAGAGGATGGTGGCGTGATAGAGCCATACACAGAAGAGTTTTTAAAGTTAATGGAACCTATCACAGAAGGTATGGGTGCAAAGTTTGCTCAACAAAGGTGGTTTGACCCTAGAGGTAATATAAAAGATATGAAATGTATCTACAATGGAGACTTTTACGGTGGATTGAAGTATGAATTTTACAGTGAAAACTGTTGTGGTTGGGAAGTAGGATTTGACGATAAGTATTTGTTTAGTAATTTTAGAGAACCTACACACTGGTGTTTAGGAAATTATTGGGATTTTCATAATGAATTTAATGATAGTCCTAATCCATTTTCATTCGGGAATCTTTATTAATGGTTAAACCAACTAACGAAGGATATCTAGGAAACACACTCATAAAGAGAGCTGGTGTTGAGACTAATTATGGTGAAGAAGAACTACAAGAATATATAAAGTGTTCTAAAGACCCAGCATATTTTATAGAAAGTTATACTCAAATTATTTCACTTGACGAAGGTATGGTTCCTTTTAAACTTCGTGGATATCAAGAAGACCTTATAAACTTTTATGACGCAAATAGATTTAATGTAGTTCTTGCAAGTAGACAGAGTGGTAAATCAATCACTTCGTGTGCATACTTATTATGGTATCTATTATTTCACCCCGAAGTCACCGTAGCTGTTCTTGCAAACAAAGGTGCAATTGCAAGAGAAATGATTGCAAGAATCGTGACCATGTTAGAGTCTGTTCCATTCTTTTTACAACCAGGCGTCAAGATTTTAAACAAAGGGTCGATAGAATTTTCAAATGATTCAAAAGTAGTTGCAGCTGCAACAAGTTCAAGTTCGATTCGTGGTATGTCAATCAATCTACTATACTTGGACGAGTTTGCATTCGTAGATGATGCAGAGACATTCTATACTGCAACATATCCCGTAATTACCTCGGGTAAAGATTCAAAGGTTATCATTACCTCTACTGCAAACGGTGTGGGTAATATGTTCCATAAGATATATGAGAGTGCAGTCCACGAGCAGTCCGAATATAAGAGTTTTATAATAAACTGGTATGATGTGCCGGGCCGTGATAAAGAATGGAAGGAAATGACCATAGCAAACACATCAGAGGCACAATTTGAACAAGAGTATGGTAATAGTTTCCTAGGAACAGGTAATACATTAATTAATTCAAATACATTATTGGGAATGAGAGCAGTAGACCCTGAATGGTCAAAAGACAATGTAAGTCTATATGAAAAACCAATTGAAGGTCATAATTATGTTTGCACAGTTGATGTTGCAAAAGGAAGAGGTATGGACTTCTCTACTTTTAGTATCTTCGATGTGACAACAAAACCTTTTAAACAAGTTTGCACATTCAGAGACGACATGATAAGTCCCATGCTGTTTCCCGATATTATAAATAAATATGCAAGACCTTATAATGAGGCTCTTGTAATTATAGAAAATAATGCAGAAGGTGGGATTGTTGCAACACAGTTGCATTATGATATTGAGTATCCAAATGTTTTCACTCAAGGACAGTTAAAAGCAGAGGATATAGGAATATCGGTCAACAAGAAAATTAAGAGAATCGGGTGTTCTACTCTAAAAGAACTATTAGAGGAAGACCGTTTATCTGTAATAGACCGACCTACTATAACAGAGCTTATGACTTTTGTCAATAAGGGTAATTCATTTGAAGCAGATAGAGGATATCATGACGATATGGTAATGAATTTAGTATTATTTTCATGGTTTATAACAACTGATTACTTTTATCATTTAACAGATACACAGGTAAAAGACCTACTGTATGCAGAACAACAGAAAATGATAGAAGACGATTTACTTCCAGCAGGAGTATTCGGAGGTCAAAAGAACGAAGAAACCACTTTCGTAGACGATGAAGGTGACCGTTGGTTCTCAAATTCAAATGATGTCGAGATAAAATGGTAATTGTTAGGGAAGGTTTAGTTATAAATAAAACAGTAAACAACTTTTTACATTAACAGGAGAAAAGTATGGCATTTCAAGTATCACCAGGCGTTCAGGTCAAAGAAATAGACTTGACAAATGTTGTGCCTGCAGTTTCCAGTGTGACTGGAGCATTCGCGGGTGCATTTCGATGGGGCCCTGTTGATGAAGTAGTATCGGTTTCAGATGCTGTCGATTTAGTAGATATATTCTACACACCTGCTGACACAGACGCAGGTGCCGAGGATTTCTATGCTGCAGAGAGTTTCTTAAGATATGGTTCATCACTCAAAGTTGTTCGTGTTGCAAGCGCAACGACCTATAATGCACAATCTAGTTCAGATGACGATACAGTTATCAAAAACCTAGATGCTTACCAATCAGGATTTGAGAATGGTGGAGCTGCAGGCACTGTAGGAAGTTGGGTTGCAAAATACCCAGGCGCACTAGGTAATTCACTAAAAGTATCAGTATGTGCAAGTTCAGACGCATATTTCAATGATAATGTGACTACTCTAGATGCAAACGAAGCTGTGGGTCAGACAGTGATATCAGTCACATCTGAAGCAGGATTCCAAGTAAGAGACATAGTCAGATTTGGAAGTAATGTTCAGGAATATAGAGTGACTGCGACTGCAACAGGAACTATAACCATCGAAGCTTTAAACAAACCAGCAGGAACAGGTCTCGTAGAAGCAGTATCTTCGGGAACTCAAGTTCACAGATATTGGGAGTTCTTCAATCAATTTGAAAAAGCTCCAGGCACATCTGTATCAGCAACAGCTGCTTCAGGAAGTGCAGACGAAATTCATGTAGTAGTCGTAGACGAAGACGGTGGAATTACAGGTAAACAACACGAAGTTCTAGAAACTTACGGGTTTGTTTCATGTGCTTCAGACGCAAAAGATTCACAAGGTGCATCTAATTACTACAAACAAATTATTAACAATCAATCCAAATGGATATGGTGGACAGGTCATAGCACCTCGACTCATGCAGCTGCAAATAGTGTGACCACACACGCTGCTTCAGGGTCAGTTGCTTTCGGAAGACCTTCTGCACCAATTAATACTTCACTTACAAACGGTGCTGACGGAGGTCAACACACAGCGGGTCAGAAGTTCGGTGCATATGTCGACCTATTTGGAGATAGTGAAACACAAGATGTTTCATTCTTAATCGTAGGTTCAACAAGAACAGATAATGCGAATGAAGCAGACCACAACACTATTGTTAATCAACTTATACAAGTAGCAGAAAGTCGAAAAGACTGTATGGTTGTTGCTTCACCTAAAAAAGTATCAGTCGTAAATGTTGCATCAGAGTCAGCACAATCAGTAAATGTGATTGCAGACTACGCGAGTGTGACATCAAGTTCATATGCAGTGTTAGATTCAGGTTGGGTCTATCAATATGACAGATATAACGATAGATTCTGTTGGGTGCCAGGCAATGGACACACAGCAGGGATTATGGCTAGAAGTGACCTATTAAGAGACCCATGGTTCTCACCAGCAGGATTCTCAAGAGGTCAATACTTGGGTATAACAAAACTTGCATTTAACCCATCGCAATCGTCTAGAGACGACTTATACAGTGCAAGAATTAACCCAATCGTCACATTCCCAGGCCAAGGAACAGTTCTTTTNGGAGACAAAACTGCATTATCAACACCTTCAGCATTCGATAGAATCAATGTAAGAAGGTTGTTCATCGTATTAGAAAAGGCAATCGCAACAGCTGCAAAAGCACAACTCTTTGAATTCAACGATGCATTCACAAGAGCACAGTTTAGAGCTGCAGTAGAACCTTTCTTAAGAGATGTTAAGAACAGAAGGGGTCTAGTAGACTTCGCTGTATTATGTGATGAAACTAACAACACTGATACAGTTATAGATAGAAACGAATTTGTATGTTCTATCTTCGTGAAACCTGCTAGAAGTATTAACTTTATCACTCTCAACTTTGTGGCTGCAAGGTCAGGAGTCGAGTTTGAAGAAATCTACGGAGCAGTTTAAGGAGTAAAGAATGGCAACAATAGATGAATTTAAAGCACAATTAATCGGAGGAGGCCCAAGACCTAACCGATTTAAAGTTTTCATTCCTCGTAGTGGTCAAAGGATTGAGTTCCTTTGTAAAGCTGCACAGGTTCCAGCTGCAACCCTAGGTGAGATTATCGTTCCTTTTAGAGGACACAATCTTAAATTAGCAGGAGATAGAACATTTGAAGATTGGTCAGTGACCATAATCAATGATTCAGAATTTTCTGCGAGGTCAGCATTAGAAGCTTGGCAACAGGATATTCAAGAGCTTGATTCAGGTGTAGGTATGGCAAGTAATGATTACCTACTATCTAGAGCTTTTGTGGAACAACTGGGTAAAGATGACGCAGTTCTAGCGAGATATGAATTCTTCAACATGTTCCCTAAAAACATCGCTGCTATCGACTTAAATTACGAAACAGTAGATGCATTAGAGGAGTTTACAGTTGACTTCACATATTCTCACTGGGAAAGAGTCGTTTAACCCGAGTGAAAAGACTCCTTTAGAGGAGACTAAATAATATTATGGAAATATTTGGGTTTGAAATAACTCGGAAGAAAGACGAGTTAAGAGTCAAGGAGACACCGAATGCAAAGTCATTCGTGCCTCCTGTTGACGATGATGGCACTCCCGTCATTCAA
>FUFK010041000.1_pt1 | contig 28228 bp, 26 predicted proteins | sample 1021851 | NCBI WGS metagenome assembly FUFK01 (sample SAMEA51879418, study PRJEB19060) | metagenome
ACAAAGGCACGGTCATCTTTTTGTAGTGACACAGCGGTAAACTGTGCGACAACCATTGATTTAAATCCAGTTGCTTTAGCACCATCAGCATGCATACCTTGCATACCAAAAACAGAACGCAATGATATGTTAAAGATATATGGGGATGCACCTGTGACAGTATCAGTTTCTACTAGCACTTGTGCGTTTGCACTACTTAAACCACCAGCAGCACCCGCTGGAAGATTTGGTCTTACAAACGGTAAAAGATATGTNAATTGGTTTGTTGTAATTACACTACTTACCTTTGTAGATATATTATAATCAGGAACATTAACACCTCTAATTTTTATTGGTGTGCCACCTGTTAAATTATGTGGGACTGATGTTGTGACTGTAACTTGCTGACCTGGTGTTGCACCATCTCCTGATTCAATGTTAGTGATATTAAGTGGGTCAGTAGCAAAAGCTCCAACTATTTCAAACTCAGGTCTCTGTGGTGCAAATCCTTTAGGTGAACTTGGATATTTGTTATCAATATCACGACCAGATGCTCGATTAAATGCATTTGTTAGTTTGCTATAATATATGTCTAAATCAGTTAATCCACTAAATTGATCAAAGGTATTAACTCCATCAGCATATTCAAAACATGTTACCTTATGATGCGAAAATGTAGGTTTTGATTGATTATTAACACTGAAATCAGTTGGGTCTGTAAATACTGTTCCAGACTCATTACCATCAAAAATAGTAAACTGCCAAAAATAACAAGCACCAGTTATTCTGAATATCGCTGTCTGTAAACTGTTTATATCTGTAGGATTAGGTACATACTTTGGTCTTACTTTAGTCTTTCTTAAATCAAGTCCAACAATTGAGGTACCTCTAGGTACAACTACACCACCATTTACACTATTAAATTTGTAAAGTATATTATCTTCNTGNGTTAAATCAAANTTNGAATCTAATGTNAGTTCTAAAGTATTNGATGCTCCTGTTGCTGCTCCTGCTGGACTTATTGCTTTTGCTATACCACCNTCATTTCTTATTCCAAAACCAGGTCTATTATCAACTACATGCTCGCCAGGATATAAAAGTATTGTTGTTCTCTCTACTAAGTCGTTATCATTTCCTCTTAGATATGAAAATCTAGCAGCCTCAATGAGTGCTCTCTGTATTGTTTTGAAGGGTTTGGTTAGCGAATTACCTTGATTTTCAATTCCATCGGTTGAATCAAGATCACTTGGATTTACATAAAGAATGCGACCTTCTGTATTCTTTATGAAATTCTCTAGCTTATTAAGAGGCATCTTTTTCTATCTACTATAAATTTGATGGCAAGACCATGCAATACTAGGTCTATTTAGCTTCCTAGTCAAGTCATTATTTTATTATTTGTCCTTTTGAGTTGCTAATTCCTTGTAAACTACTTGGTCTGGTAGAAGTAATTCATCACATACTCTCAATATTCTTATAAATTCCTCCTTCGTATCACACTTGATTAATCTACTATCTCCATTTTCACTAAGTAAGGAGAAGGAACGAGAGCAAATGTCTATCTCAACTCTTAAAATAAAATCGTCCATGTCAGTGTATGAATATTCTATTATATCATATGTATGAAAAAAGTCAATTTACAACTATCTTAATAAAATTTTTTATCTCACTATAATCAAAAACATAACATAAACCCTCTGTATGACCATTTAGTAATAATTTTTGCATACGATGTCTTCCATCTATCATGCGGTATTTGTCATTAAATGGATTCGGTGCATTTTCAGCGATTATAAGAGGATACTTTACATCACAATTACTATATTTTTTACCCCCACAACAATAACAATTATCACCACTTTTATCTGGAAAGTGATTTTTTCCTTTCCAAGCTATTTCATCTAGTAATACTACTTTCAGTTTATCATCACTTAATACTAAATCTTTTAGTTCGATTACACAACGTTCTTTTCCCCCTAGCCTCCAATCTCCATCCATTTCAGTCTTAGATGCAACGTGCCATCTATTCATCATCATCCCAACCTGAAAGTGTTATATTATAAGAAACTGCTATCCTATCTTTTTTTGACTCATTCATACTTACTTCATGAGTTACGTGAGAAGGAAAAGTAATCATCTTACCTGCTGTCGGTGTATAACCATATGCCTCGTGTACGTTTGTATCTGATTTAAATTTATCTACGTATGACTTAATCTCAACATAAGCTGAAAAATTTGACGGATTAATAAATTTTAAATTTCCAGAATTTTCTGGAGTTTTAATCCAAAACACTCCAGACAAGTCTGAGTTTGGATGTGTATGACCAGCATTATAACAATTTGCACCATTAATCATAATCCAGTATTCAACATTTACCTTTAAGTGTTGCTTCAATGTAGTAAATACAGATTGCGATAAACCCTTTCTTAAATGTATTGACATGGGGTTTTCGTCATTAATATTAAAAATAGGAGAGTGCCAACCACCTCTATTTGATCTTTGTAAACTTTTTGGATGTAATTTTTTTTGAGAGTAACAAAAATCTATTAATTCATCTTTACTAAAATCACTTTCCTCAAAGGTATATTCATGAAAAATAGATGGAAATAATATTCTTGCTTGATAATTTTGGTTCATAATATAATCCAGTTTCGATCTTCAAAACTTTCTTTATGTGCAGAATTTTCATCATCTGCAAATGGAAAACTCACAGATAGTCTAGGAGTGAGTGAAATAGCATGATGAGGGTAATACCTTGGTATCCATATCGCATCACCAGGTTCCATAATCACATCTAATATTGGTTCTTCTTTTATATCCAATTTTACTTGTTTTTCAACAGTATGATCTTCTACTTCTTTCCAAACTTTAAAATTAGTTTTACCTTCACATTGTACTATGATATTATGTGATAAATCAAAATGAGCAGCAAATGGATGTTCTATTTCTGGATTGCGACAGACATAGATATGTGCGTCAGTGTGTCTTTGATATTCATCCTCCATACTACTAGCAAAATCATTCAAGTTCTTAGTTGCTCTTGACATATCAGAGAAGTAAATAACAATCTCTTCAAGTAATAATTTTATTAAAGACGGTGGAAAAGTATTTTTATCTTTCATCCAACCATGTGAATACCATTGAAAACTTCTTTTTTGAGGATCAAGAAGATGTACTCTTTCTTGAGTCATTAAGGGTCTAACATTTATAAGATCAGCGAGTTCTTTCCAAGTAAATAAATTTGGATGATAATTTTTTTTGTAATCAACTGGAAATTTACATTCTATAAAATTACTCATTCACTCTAAAATTTGATCAAGTATCCACATATTATCACTTGTGGTGCCGATGCCTACTCCACTACTATTATAAGTCATTCCTATACCCACTTCTGAGTCAGTACCGATTGCAACACAAGTAGTGCCAGTTGGAGGTGTCCAAGTTGAATTATTACCATCCCATATTGAAATATTATAAACAATATTAGATGAGTCAATCATTGCGTATTTTTGAATCATAATTGTTTTTTTATATTATATCATATGTATTATTATCATGCAACATCAAGTTCCAATATATTCAAATATGTAAACGAAACCAGCGTTTCCAGATTGACCGTTTTGAGCATTGGGTGTTGTATTACCATTAGCCCCTCTACCATATTGAGGACTACCGTGTCCTGCTGTACCACCCCTTCCAGCGTTTCCAGATCCATGTTCACCCTCAGAACCAGTGCGTGGTTGTCCTGAAGAACCAGTAAAATTAAGACCTCCTGATGCACCTCCACCACCACCAGTTCCTGTGCTGTATGCACCACCGCCACCATTAGCTACTATTTGACCTTGCCCACTATAACTTCCTGATGGTTGAAAACTCGAATTTCCCCCAGTGCTTCCTGATCTAGGTTGAGATTGGCTTGCTGATGCTCCAGCACCACCACCTCCTACCACAACACTTCCAGTAAAAGATCCTGTTATAGTGTAAGCACCAATACAATATCCTCCTCCACCTCCTCCACCAAAAGCTCTGAAGTCATTATTTTGCTCACCATATAATTCAGTACTACTACCACCGCCACCACCACCACCAATACAGTGAACAGTAATGTGTTTTGTATTTGCTGAAGGAGTATATTGTGAATTTGAAGTGTACGACCTTATATTTTGACCTAAATTAACTGCACCTGTAGAACCTGTTGCACCTGTAGAACCTTTATCTCCTGTTGCACCTACTTCACCTTTCTGACCTTTTGCTCCATCAGAACCATCAGAACCTGTGGCTCCTACTTCACCTTTTTGTCCCTTAGAACCTGTTGAACCACCAGATCCTGTAGCACCTACCTCTCCCTTTTGTCCTTTAGAACCTGTTGAACCACCAGAACCTGTGGCTCCTACTTCACCTTTTTGTCCTTTCGCTCCACCAGATCCACCAGCACCTGGTTCTCCTTTCTGTCCTGTACCACCTGTGCCACCAGTGGCACCTATCTCACCTTTTTGTCCTTTCGCACCACCAGATCCACCAGCACCAGTAGCACCTACTTCACCTTTTTGACCTTTATCTCCTGTTGAACCTGTACCACCTGTATTACCAGTTGGTCCTATCTCACCTTTTTGACCTTTATCTCCAGTCGAACCTGTACCACCAGTTCCTCCAGTAGCACCCACTTCACCTTTCTGACCTTTATCACCATCGCTTCCATCATTACCTGCAGCACCTGTAGCACCTTGCTCACCTTTTTGTCCTTTCTGACCTGTACCACCTGTACCACCAGTAGCTCCTATTTCACCTTTCTGACCCTTTGCACCAACTTCTCCCTTTTCTCCTTTTTGTCCTTTATCTCCTGTAACACCAACTTCACCTTTCTGACCCTTTTCTCCCTTTGTCCCTGAAGATGAATTTAATTTCCACGCAGAACCATTCCAAACAAATGTTAAACCATTTTCTGTAAATGTATCATTCGTACTAGGACTGTTAGGAAAATTTGCTGCCATTTAAGATGGTTTTGTAGGGAAAGTTGCGTTCTCTGGATCAGACTCAGTTGCTGGTAAATCTCTCAAACTTTGACGATATGTTTTCCACTCCGTTTTTTTTGAGTCTGTTAAAGGAGAATCAGTGAATTGTGTCCAGTCACTTTCTCTCAACAAAGTATCACGATAATGTCTAAGAGCACCGATATAATCTGTTCCAAAATATTCCTTTATCGCTGAGAATTCGGCTTCCATTTAATTAGTTTTTAGATATTTATACTATAATAAGATATTTGTTTGATCATTACTAGCTAACCATCCAGTCGCAATATATTTTGCTTCATATGGTGGATTTCCTCTATGTAAGTGAGTAAAAGAACCAGGAAATATTAATACTCTACCTGCTTTCGGTTTTATCTTCTTTTTTTGATATAAAAATTCTGTTTCACCACTATCTTCCAAATCATTAAAATACACTGACCAAACTAAAGTTCGATTAGCACACGCAATATTATTTGACTCTGAGTGCCAATCATGATACCCCTCTGTTGGTTTTGTTTTTTGTAATAAGCAAGTTGTACTATGATAATGAAAATTTTTCAAGAACGGATACCAATTAAGATATTGTTCTAAACAAGCTTTTACTGCACACATTATATGCTCTGATATCATGGGATTAAATGCTGCGATATCTAATTGTGCGTCTTTAACACTTGTATTACTTCTCGGAACAACTTGAATTGACTCATCTAATGTCTTAATCACAAGGTTATTAAAATCATCTAATGTAACATTATCCCATACTCCGATAAAGTCTTCATTTAAGAAAACTTCTGGAGGATTGATTGATTGATCAAACATAATTAAAAATCACCATCTCCCTCCAATTCATTTATTGGTTCATCGATTTTTTTCATACTAATTGTTTGAGATATTCTACTCAAAGTTTCATTCCTGAATGACTCTACAGCAGCACCTGTTTGTCTTTGTTGTTGTGAATTTTCAATCAATAAGGTTGGTACCCAAGTTACTGCACATCCCCATTCATCTATCTCCTGACCAGTCTGAGGATGAGTTCCTCTAATTTGAGTAAACCAAGAGCATTTCAATCCAAGACAATCCTCACCTATAAGTGGGCAAAATTTTCCCTGTTCAAGTTTCATAATTAATTCTTCTGAGCTATTATAACATCTTGATAGGCAACATTCAAGTTAAAGTTAGGATTTGTAAATCCGTGGTTGTGACCACTTGTGCTACCTGCGTTGGATGTTCGACCAACATTTGGTACCTCATTTCTAGCAGTAATATTATAAGTTTCATAAAGGTTACCTGGTCCTGTACCACTACCAGGATAATTATTAGAACTTAAGTTAGAACCATTTCTTAATTGACCAGCATTACCTGATCTAAATGCATAGTGATAGTGACTTGGTATTTGTGACTCTGTTAGTGTATGGTTAGAAACTGAACCGTTACTAGTGGTAACTGTTGAGTTTAAAACATTTGTAAATCCATTACTACCACCAGATCCTACACTTCCAGTCACAATTCTAAGAGCATTATTATTGACACCAGATGTTACTTTTGTCCAACCAGTTGGTGCTGTTGTTTGTTGGAATAACATTCTTGTTCCAGAGGTAAATACAGTTCCTGTGACACCAATTTCTCCCTTTTGACCTTTATCACCTTGTGAACCAGTTCCTCCTGTGCCACCTGTATTTCCTATTTCACCTTTTTGACCTTTTGTAGAATTATCTTCTCCTTTTTGTCCTTTGTCTCCTTTCTGTCCTTTGGTTCCTGTTCCACCAGTCCCTCCAGTAGCACCTATCTCACCTTTCTGCCCTTTGTCACCTTTATCTCCTTTTGTAGAATTATCTTCACCTTTTTGTCCTTTATCACCTTTGTCACCCTTCTGACCTACCTCTCCTTTCTGACCTTTAACTCCTGCTGTTGCATCCTTCTTCCACACGTTACCATTATAAATCCAGTCAATACCATTTGCTGAATAGGTATCTCCATTGTTTGGACTGTTTGGAAAATCGAATGCTGCCATGTTAATATTTATTTAATACTTGATAATGTAAACAAGAGCATAATACGGTGGTAAGTTTGCATTAGTAGCAGAAGAACCTTGAGAGTTAGTTCCTGTATTACTTGGATTGCCAGTTGTACCACTTACAGTATGAGTATGTGCTCCACCGCTACCAGTGTTAACATTTCTCGCAGCACAATCATTATTACTTGCTGGCCAAGGTCTGTAACCATTATTAATAACAACATATTGGTCAATATAAGTGTGCTGATGATTGCCTGGATCATTAGTAGTAGCACTAAATGAGTGAGTATGATTGTTAATTGTATGACTGTGACTTACAAGAGTTGCATCTTTTGATCCACCTGTGTCACCTCTTGAATAACTACTACCTGCACCGATAATAAATCTGTTTCTTAAATCTGGTACAGTTTGACCTGCTCCACCTAGAAGTGTTTGTAAAGCAGTTGTAACTGGTGTAGCACCATTACATAACTGCCAACCAGAGGGTGCTGATGTTCCTCCGTATGCAACTATTGTACCAACTGGTAAACTTGCGTCAGTTCCTGACGCTCCAACTTCACCCTTTTGACCTTTATCACCATCAGAACCACCAGAACCTGGTTCTCCCTTCGCACCAGTTCCTCCCGTGCCACCAGTGGAACCTATCTCACCTTTTTCCCCTTTCTGTCCTTTTGTTCCAGTAGCATCATTACCATCTTGACCTTTCTGTCCTTTTTGACCTGTACCACCTGTTCCTCCAGTGGCTCCTATTTCACCTTTACTTCCTTTTTCTCCTATCTCGCCTTTCTGTCCTTTTTCTCCCTTTTCACCTTTCTGACCTTTATCTCCAGTTTGACCCTTCAATGCAGCAGATGATGTAACTGATACCCACTGAGCACTATTACCATCATTATAATATACATGAAGGTCAGCATCATCACTATCCCACCACATATCACCAGCAACAGGAGTTGGTGATGTTGGAGGACTTACACCAATTGTAACAGATGATCCAGCACCCTTTTCTCCTTTTGTTCCAGCACCTGTTCCACCCTTATCTCCTTTATCACCCTTATCACCAGCAACTGTGGAAGGTTCTCCCTTTGCACCTTTATCTCCATTAGCACCTGTTGCACCTTTATCACCTGCTTCACCTTTCTGACCTTGAGGTCCTGCTACAGTCGATGGAGCACCTTTATCTCCTTTATCTCCTTGACTTCCTGTTGAACCTATTTCTCCCTTTTGACCCTTTTCACCTGGTTCTCCTTTCGCACCAGGATCTGGTATTCTTCTCCATGCATATCCACTCCACCTCCAACTCGCTCCTCCATCAGAGTGCACGTCTCCTGTATTTGGTGAATTTGGAAAATCTATTGCCATGTCAATATTTATTATACAGTTGTATCCATTTCAATACACATAATTCTTACATTACTGATTTGAGGAAGACCATTATTATTACCACTATTCAACTGAACTGCATAATTTCTATTAGTGGTTCCTCCTTTTGTGTCTATAAGTGAGAAAAAATGTTGTCCAGCATCATTCGCAGTGTTTTTAAGAGTTTCAAATCCATCAATATTACTATTATCAGTTGCATCACGTACTCTCATCTGTCCAGTTGCTGATCCAGTTCCATTCCATCTCGAAAAACCTCCAATAGTAATAGTGATAAGAAATACTGAGTTTGTGGAGTTTGGAGTGAATGATGGAATTTGAACTACATTAGTCCAAGAACCACCATTGGAAAGCTGATAATTTCCTGATAATGAAGCGGTTCTTACTTTCTTAAAACCAGAAGTAGCAAGTGTACCTGCTGCTCCTACTTCACCTTTTGTTCCTATTTCACCTTTCTGACCTTTATCACCATCAGAACCATCACTTCCCGCTGAACCAGTTGAACCTGTGGCTCCAATTTCTCCTTTCTGACCCTTATCTCCTGTTGAACCTATTTCACCTTTCTGACCTTTTGCTCCAGCAGAACCTGTTGAACCACCAGCTCCTGTAGCACCCACCTCACCTTTCTGACCTTTATCACCTGCTGGTCCTTGAACTGATGATGCTGCACCCTTGTCACCTACTTCACCTTTTTGCCCTTTATCCCCAGTGCTACCACCAGAACCAGTAGCACCTACTTCACCTTTCTGTCCTTTGGCAGTAGTTCCACCTTGAGCATATTGGATAATATACGCAAGAGAATAGTATGGTGGTAAGTTAGCATTAGTTGCTGATGAACCTTGAGAGTTAGTTCCTGTATTACTTGGATTACCAGTTGTCCCACTAATTGTGTGAGTGTGACCACCTGCATCACTTGTGATTGGTTTCCTATGAGTGCCACCTGTATGAACTTGTCTATAACCACCACCTGTTTGCCATGTACCGTGTGTGCTTGCAAATTCTGCTAATACATCTACGTTGTGATCGTGATCGCCAGGATTATTAGTCGTAGCACTAAATGAGTGAGTATGATTATTAATGGTGTGACTGTGAGTTACAAGAGTTGCATTAGCAGAACCTCCTGTAGCACCAGGTGATACACCTGGATATGAAGTATCTCCTGTACTATTTGATGCACCAACTATAAATCTATCTCTTAAATCAGGAATATTAAATGTAGAAGATCCATTTCCAGCACCATGAGTTGTTCCTACAATAGCGAACAGTGCTGCATATGTAGATCTACTTATCGCTGAACCATCACATAAGAAATAACCAGAGGGCAAAGATCCTCCACTTCCTGACCAAGCAACAATCTGACCAACTGGAGCACCTCCACCCTGTGGTCCTTCTTCACCCTTTTGACCTTTATCACCTGCTGAACCTGTAGAACCTCCAGCTCCTGTAGCACCTATTTCTCCTTTCTGACCCTTATCACCTGCAACTGTTGATGGTGCACCTTTATCTCCTTTATCTCCTGTTGAACCCTTGTCACCAGCAGACCCACTAGATCCTGTAGCACCTACTTCACCTTTTTGACCTTTAGCTGCTGCAGCACCATCAGCACCAGTAGCTCCTATTTCTCCTTTCTGCCCTTTTGCACCAGTTCCTCCTGTGCCACCTGTAGAACCTATTTCTCCCTTCTCTCCCTTTGATCCAATTTCACCCTTCTGACCTTTATCACCAACTTCTCCTTTTTGTCCTTTATCTCCTTTCTCACCCTTCAATGCTGCATTAGATGTAATCGATACCCATTGATTACTACTACCATCTTCATAGTAAACATGTAAATCGAATGTATCACTTTCCCACCATAAATCACCATTAGCTGGAGTAGGACTTGTTGGTGCTGTATCAGATATTGTTACCTGTGCACCACCTGCACTTCCATCACCTTTTTCTCCTTTTTGTCCAGCAGCACCATCATTACCATCAGCACCAATCTCACCTTTCTGTCCTTTATCTCCTTTTACTGTTGATGGTTCTCCTTTTTGTCCTATTCCTATTTCACCTTTCTGTCCTTTAGCACCTGCGACTGTTGAAGGTGCACCTTTCTCTCCCTTATCACCTTGACTACCAGTGTTTCCTATTTCCCCTTTTTGTCCTTTTTCTCCTTTTGGTCCGACTTCACCTTTATCACCAGTAAGTCCACGACCACCAGAGTTTGCCATTACCCATTGTGCTGAGTCACCATCATTATAATAAACATATAAATCACCAGTATCACTCTCCCACCATAGTTCACCATTATTTGGTGTAGGTGTATTGGGTGGATTTTCACCAACAGTAACAGGTATGACAGTAACTGTTGCAGCGATACCTGGATGACCTGATGGATTCTGAACACCAACTCTTGCTGTAACAGCAGCACCCACAAAATTTAATTGAGTGATACTACTTGCAGATGATACAGGAGTTCCCTCATCAAATATAGTAATCGCACCTGGTTGTAAACTACCTCCAACTGGAACCCAATATCTTCGACCATCATATCCAGCAACTGCAATAAGTTGATATTGTGTTCCACCTGGTACACCAGGTGATGTAAGTGGATCTGCTAAATTTGGTTCAGCCTGATCTAACCCAAGATACTGGTATCTATCTTCGGTAAGTTTATTAGAAGGTCTAAGTTTTTGTCTACCGCTAAGATACTTTGGCATATTACGATGTACTATTCTCTAGAATACTTGCGATTAATTCCATTTCTAATGGAGCAACAAATCCACCAGAGGTGCTAACTCCAACATCTACTATAAGACCATCAACTCCCCTTGTTGTTACTGATAATACACCATTATTTTTTTCTGAATTACTAGTTGATGCGGGGTCTGTTGGTCTGGGATATGCTTTTTCTGAGTTTCGATTATCCATTGTGCAAGTGAATAATAATGAGTAGTCAGCGATAGATATCGTATCATCTTGTTCTAAATTGTGAGGAACACTTGTTTGTAAATACACCCTACCACTTTGAAGATTTGTTATATTATGTACGTCAGTTGTAATGCCAGATCCATTATATACTGCATCAATTACATTAAACTTTGTACCATTTGCAGGGTTCCCATCCTGGCTATTCACTACAGTGATTGCACTTGGTCTTGCTCTCTCAAAATAATGTATCGCTGGATTATATCCGTGTTTATATCCCTTAGATGTTCCTACAACAGTTGAAAATTCCTTTGAATTATTTACCACATCCACAGTATAAGATTGCATAGGGTCTGGGAATATGGTTGTAGTGATACCTGTATTTGCCTCACAAGTAAATGCAATACCCGATAGTGTTATCGGATCTCCTGCACTAAAGTTGTGAGCTGACTCTGTAAAGACTGTTGCAACACCTGATGGTTCGTGATACGTTACATTTGATATTATTCCTACCCCTTGTTGTGTGCCTTCTACAAATATTCGATCTATAACTTTGGGTGTCTTTTCTAATACTAATCTNCCATCAATTAGTATNACTGCATCATTAGGNGGTATCTCTGCATCTTTNATAACACGAANATCTCTTGTATTTCCTGTGCCTCTNGACTCTCTTCTCTGAACAAATGTAACCTTTGGNTAAGTTGTTCCNATACCAACGTTTGCNACNTGTGTATANANTAANANTGCAGATGTNCCTGTTGGAACCTCATACAACTTTTGCAGACCTGGTGATACAGGAACTGCAATNGATACAAATTTATTGACTGGTGCGATTGCCATATTATCTCAATGCTAATATCAGTGGTGTAAGCTGTGCTTGGATTGCNCTGTTAAAATCTCTTCCTCGAATTGTTGATGTAGTCTGGTCAATCGTTAGACCATCACCAATACGGAAGTTACCTTTTTGNTCTGTNCTTGTAAATGGAACTTGACCACCATTTATAGCAATCACTTCATTCTCAGGAACAGGTTTTCCACCTTGGAATGGGTTCGATGTATTTATGTCAGTACCAGCACCGATATATTCAAATGAATGTGAACTGGTTATGATACGACTTAATCTTACAAACTTGATTGGAACTCCACTTGCAATCTCAAATGGAATAAATTCATTGAAAGTAACTGTAGAAAGACCAGTGACTGCTGATGTTTCAGTTGCTTCACTTACTGTGAACAAAATTGGGTCAGTAATAACTTGGAATGTTGCACTTCCACTTGATATGACTGTAGATAGATTTTGTGTAGGTAAGAAGTTTCTTCCACTATTGATAACATCCACTGATGTGATTGTACCAGCAGCACTCACATTTGGTGAAAACTCAGGTAGAATTGACTCAGGACCTTGTGGGTCTTCATTTAGTGTAATAACTGGTGGTGAAGTAGGTAGATAATCACCAGGATTACCACCATTAACTACTTTGATCTCTCGTATCAATTGAAGTGGTGCAGTGATAGTTGCGTTTGACGGAGAGTCATCATAATCACCCATATCAAGATGGAAATATACACCCTGTCCATCAAATGGCTCTCTGATTGAACCAGTGCTATCCTTTGTATCAATTGATATTATGGTATCAACCTGTGCATCAGTAGCGGTGGTTGTTACACCAGTAAATTCAATGTCACCAAATCCATCTGCCTTCAGACCAAAGTTACCAAATGATGAGTTTGAGTTTGTAAGGTCACACTGTCCACCCGAAGCAACTGATATACCAACATCACAACCGATTGTGAATATTGAAACTAACTGAGCGTATCCATTATTAGTAATTGAAACACCAATACCTGCTTCATTATATTGTGTATATGAGTCACAAACCATTGACTTCAAGTCTTGACCTAAATTATTTTCACCATAAAAAGATGCATTAGCATGATCACCATTTATTTTCATACCTATACTACCAGTCATAAAGTTTGTACAGTTTCTTACATAAGGTGATCTCCATCTACCAGCAGCACCTTCATTTGCGGGACCTAATGCAGTATATCCTGTAACTGCCTGAAAGTCTGTGCCAGCACTCACACTTGCCTGAGTTGGTGGAAATGCAACACCACCACAATTAGGGTGATTAGTTACAATCGAAGCACCAGCAAAACTTAAATTTTCGATTAGACATCCTCTTCTTACATGAAATACGTCTTTATTTGTATTTTGTGGAACCACAGTTACTAATCTTAAATCCTCACCAGTAATTGCAACATCAGTTCTTAATCCTATAGGATTATTTTCAATATAAACTCCAGACCTCACCTTAATTGTATCTCCTTCTTGTGCAATCGCAGCTGCTGCTCCAATTGTGAATTTAGCATCTCCCTCCAGTAATCCACTATTTGTATCACATCCATTCTTAGTAACATACAATGTTCTTTTTGTCTGAACACCTGATGGTCTCCAAGAAACACCAGTTCCGACTGATGCTAAACGATAATCAGTCTTACAAACTCCAACACCATTTGAATCGTTTATATCTAATAAACTTGCATCTAATTCTAAGTTTCCTTCAATTGTTGCTTTTTGACCAACATTTAAATTTTGTGCTATTCCCACACCTCCATCTACAACCAATGCACCTGTGGTTTTAGATGTTGATTGAGTAGTATCATCTACATCTAATCTTCCTGCGATTACTCCTGAACCACCTATATTAATATTTTTTGCGAGACCAAGACCTCCATCTATAACAGCAGCACCAGTAGTAGTGCTTGTTGACTCATCAGCATTATCAACATCTAATCTACCATCTATGACTCCAGAACCACCAATGTTGAGATTTTTTTCAATTCCGACCCCACCCTCAACTATTAATGCTCCTGTGTCTTTACCTGTACTTTCAGTTGTTCCCTCTATCTTTGTGTCATCACCAACAAATAATTTCTTAACTATTCCAACTCCACCATCAATCTGTACTGATCCATTATTAATACTTGATGCATCTGTTGCATCATTAAATGTCGCTAATCCATCAACATCTAATGTGTCGTTAAATGTAACTGTCCCATCAACATTTAAAGAACTATCAAAATCAACATTATTTGTAACATGAACTGTTCCATTTACGTCAAGTTGAGCCTGTGGATTATTTTCGTTAATACCAACTCTTGACATACGATAGATGGCAGCACCACCTCCACCAGCACCTTGGAATCCCCAGAAATCTTGTGTGAATATTGTAGAGAAACCTGTTATCTGAGTAGGATCTTGTGCAGTTGCTTCAATAGTATCAGTTCCTGTTCCAAAACTATTACGTTGCTGAAAATTAAGAACAGTAAATGATTGTGCAGCACCAACACTTGGTACATATGTTCCATCATTCTGTAAGAATACACCCTCAGTTTCAACAGGAGTAAATGATACCCAACGAATACCATTTGCATCTCGGTTCATGAAGAAACCATTTTGACCTGGTGAACCTGATGAGTCGTAAATATTTCTTGCTACTCTTATACTTCCATCAAAATCTGCCTTTAGTTCACCGTGTATCGCATTGTTTATACCAAAATCACCAGGACTTGCAGTACCAACTCCTAGAGTACCGACACCAGTTACTACAAGAGAATTAGCACCTGAGTTTATCTGAAATCTTTGTGCTGGTCGAACTGTTGCGATACCAACAGTATTAACATCAGTGACTATGAATGTATTATCACCAACTTGAAATAAATCTTCAGGTTGTGTACTGCCAATACCGACCCGACCTCCTATTTGACCCTCTGCATCATTTGTAGATGATATTGCTACGAATACAGTTCCAGAGGCACCAACATTGTGACGATGAAATACCGTAAGGTAATCCATATCCACTGGTGCGATGAATGTAGAAAAACCTGAAACAAAAAGATCATCCTGAATTGTAACAGAATTAAATGTTACACTAGCAGAAGATGAAAAATCTATATCACCAACTTCTATATTTGCATATAATTTTCCATAAACGTATACATCATTAGTAAATTCAGTGACATTACTAAATTGATTTGTCTCATCATCATAACCAGGACTTTCGACAGGACCGTTTATGAAATTAGGCATTAACCAAATCCTCCAAAATTATTCAGAGCATTTTGTAAACCACTTGTATCAAGCGAACTTAATGAACTAATATTTTTTTGTAATTCAGCAGTATCAATATTTCCAGCAATATCCTTTAATTCATTTTGAGCTTTTGATGATATCTCATTAAGAGATTCTAATTGACCTCCTGTAAATGCGTTTGATATCGCTCCCGTTCCAACTTTTGTTCCACGAAATGCAATGCCACCAAGAGTAACATTTCTTGGTGCTAGATTACCTGTTAAGGCATTAGTTGCAAGATTTGGTGTATCAAAGAATATACTACTTTTCCCATGTATTCTCACATTCTTTTTTGACTCTATGTTTATATTTTCATCAGCATCAATTTGAATATTTCTACCTTTTATTTTGACAGTGCCATTTTTCATCGCAGTGATTGTGACACCACCATTTTTACCAACAATATTGACACATTCACCAGAAGTTTTTGTAATACCACCAGTTATAGTAATCGTATCATCATTAAAAAAGTTTAATTGACCGTCCTCTGTTAGAGTAATGGCAGCAGTTTGATCATTCTGCTCCATTTGCTGACCAAAAATAGTTCCACCCCCGTATCCGTAAGTCGGATTACCAGTTTGAAATTTAAATACAGGATTTTCATCAAAATCCCATAGTGACCAATTTTGTAAATCTTCGGGTCTAGTAGCCATTGTTTAAAAAGATGTATTAATATTTATTAGTAACCTGAGTATCCTCCACCTGACCCATTTGATCCCGAAGACCCGCCACCACCAGAATCGTTATTATCAGGAGGAGTGTAACTCTGTCCAGTCTCTTGTTGACTTGATGTATCAGTTGTTCCAGTTTGAGAAGGAGCACTTGTTGTAGTTTGACTTGGTGTAGTGGTGTCGGAAACATTTGTTTGTACCTGTGGTGAAGAAACTGTGGTCATTGGAGTGGTAGATGTGGTGGATACCACAACTCCTCTTGATGTTCGACTTTCTTGAGGAGTATCATATATTATTAAATCATTACCAGAGTGTTTAGCACCTGTCATTTTTACACCATTAGACATTACATGAAAAGGACCATAATATGGTTCACCATTTATAAATCCAACGATACCATCACGAGGACTAATACAATCAATAATCTGTTTAATTTCACCCTGATATTCTGGTCTAGGTGCTATCTGGGGTTTTATGATTGCTCCAAATCCTGTTTCAGATTGTATAGTTAGTTGAGGTATATCCTTCACTGGAAGCACATTTTCAGTTGCAGGATTTGGAGGAATCACATTTAATATTTTTCCATTTGTATCAAGTATTTTTGTATAAACATTGCCTACATTATCTTGTATGATATCATCATCTTGATATCCTTCACCAGGACTGATAACTGCAACATGATCTACAGTATACTCTTTATCACCAACATTTTCTTCAATGACAGGGTAGTTCTCACCAGGTGTAACAATATAAATGTCAATTACCTGTTGGTAAGTTGGTGATTTAGGATCATAATCAATAATAGCTCTAGCGTTTGCACCATAACCTCGATTACAATTGTCAGTTATTTCAACAAGTGGAGGTACTGTATAACCTTGACCAGGATTTGTAAGTTTGATGCCTATAAGACTTCCAGTCTGTTGTGCAAGTGCATCACCTACGAGGGCACCAATAATTGGTTCAGCGAGTGTACCTTGTCCATCAGATCCAAATACTTTTATCTGCACTCCTTTACAGTTTAATGGAGGTCCTGTATAGCATTCGCCAAGTATGCTACTAAATCCTTCTGTACTAACACCTGGATTTAAAAAATCAAACTGACCAAGTAATCCAGCAGCGATACCACCAGGTGCACCTGCTGCCTCTTGTAATGATTGTGCAGCGTTCGCTAAACTCATAATTGCTTCACCTGCCACACCTGGCATATTCATCGGTCCTTTACCTAAACACCATATGCTAGACTCAACCTCTGCTGTTTGAGGTGCTACACATTTTATTGCTTCTTGGAGACCAAGTAGACCCTCTGCCTTTCCTCTCAAGTCACTTATCATATCAAAACCATATAAAATTTTACCAACCCCACCAAGTTCTGGACCTAACGCATCACCTATACCTGAAATAACTTTATTAAATATTGCTCCTGAAAACTGGTCAGCGATACAAGGAGTAAAATTAACAACATTATCTAAAAAGGATGTAAGTAATGATGTGATATCGGGCAACATACTATTTCCTACTGCTTCAATCACACATGGTAATTTTTTCTGTAATTTTGCAACAGGACCTAACATCGCTGTTTGTGCTGCTGTTCCTGCTTTCTTTGCGATTGAAGTATTTTTTGTCGCTAGTAATACTAATGTATAAACCTCTGTATATTTTCTTTTTAAACCACTATTTAATTTACCACCTAAAGTTGTTGCAGCATTTTTAGTTAAGTCTCCTGTAAATGAATTTGAGATTCCAGTTAGTTTTTTTGAGGTCTCTGCTATTATTTTTGCCCTTTCATTACCAGTTGCATTCTTTGCAGCTGATACACTATTTTTTAATTCAGTTTGCATCTCTGTTTGAGCATCAGTTCCAGCTAATGCAACACAATCCCCAACTGCACTTGATGTAGAGCGATACTCTTTACCAGTTGTTTGTTTTAGTTGTTCTACTTTTTCCTTATCTAAATTTACAACAGGTGACTCTGTATCTTGACTATCATCACCAGTTTCATTTTTTACAATCGTCTTATTGCCAGGTTCAGTTTCAGGTGTATAACCAGAGAAAGGTACAAATGGGGACTCAGTTTTTGAATTTACAACATATCGTGAATTACCAATTACACCAAAAATCACAGGTAGTTGGGCATCATCACCATCCATGAAAAAACCAACAACTATATCACCTTGATTTACTCTAATTGGTTTCTTAAACCCCGCTTTACCTGATCCATTATTTGTTGGTAAAATTACTGTTGCCCAAGGTAAATCTTCATCTTTTAGTTCAGATGTATTTTGAGGATGATACCCCATGATACGAACACGAACACGATTACCCCATGCATTAGGTCTTTTCTTAAATTGTAATAACCATGTTCTAGAAGGTGGTATTTGACCTATCCACCACCTAAAACCATCTCTCCCAAGAAAATTACTTTTAAGTAAATTATTTTCAATCATTTATCTTTCTTCCCCATCGTATCTCTTATTAATTTAAGTTTGGTAAATGAACCTCTCCCTTCATAATAATGCACTAACTCCTTTATCATATATAGACCACTTTGCTCATCGTCAATGACTTTAGTTTCTTCAGTCGTTATTTTGGCAAACTTCATTTTAATTATACTTCCACAACAAAGATTTGTATTTAAAGGAATTGTAGCCTCTAATTGTTGNGTNAAGATNGTATTATATCTCATCATNGCTTGAGAATGATATTCCATTGGATCAGCATTTTTTGCTCTCGATCTAGAACCTTTTCTCTCAAGAGTTCCAAAGTCTAAAACACCAGTTACAAACCTACTCGGAACATCACCTAAAGATTCATTTTTCTTATCCACTGGTGGCAAAAGTATTTCAAAATCTTTACCTAAATTTTGCATATCCTTCGCATAATCAGATACTTTAAATAATCCTTGTTGGGGAGTTGTAAATCTTCCAGATATTGGATTATAATACATTCGATATGTGCAATATGTACCCCTCTCTAAGTTTTGTATAAGATTTTGATTATAAGTTGTAGTATAACTTAAAATTTTAAAATCTTTATCTGCTGCCTGATTATCAATTATCTTCGGAGAATATGTATATTCAATTTCATATGGAGGTTGAGCAATCAAACTATCAATAGATCTAAAATGATAACCCTCTTTAGTTTCAAAGAAAAAATATCCTGCTGTCGCACTTTTTCCAGACACNTTACCTGGAACAGATTTTGCTGCTAACCATGTAATAATAGTAAATGGTTTTTTTAAATTACCTATGAACCCATATGGGTTTTGAGTTTCATCAGCATCTACTTCTTTATCAGATAACAAATATTTTTTTACTATCTCCTTTACACTATCTGAAATGGGTTCAGATGATGGAAATTTTTTACCAACTCGTGATGTTTCATTTGTAATTGCCTCTCTAGATACTAAATTTAAAGTAAATATTTCTTTTTCTGCTTCAATTATAACATTAGTAATAGATGCAACATATAATTCATTTCCTTTTTCCTCAGTAAATTCTAAATCAACATTATTTTCAGAGTTTGCTGGTATTTTAAAACTAACCTTTTCACCACCTCTCAAAGGCAATCCATTGTAGATGGATGTTGTATCACCATCTTCATCAGTTATAACATTACCAGTTGTTGTAATCAAAACTTGAGCAGTAATCATAGGAGAGAAAACATTTTCAAAATAACTGAAAGACACAACACCACCTCTCAAATCAATCGTTTTCGTTCCATCATTTGATCTGATAGTAAATATTTCGTATAAACTTTTATCTTTTGCTGCCATTAGTTCTGTTTATTGTTCAAACTTTGTAAATCAAGAAGTGTTTTCTCGCTAGTATTACCAACTTTAACATATTTTGTATTGGTTCCACCAGATGAAGTCATTGAGTTTGGTGATCCTCCAGTCTGATTATTCACCTGCACTATTGTTCTTCTTCTCCTCCTTCTTTGTTGTAAATTATTTCTTGATTTTTTGACTGGTGTTACTGATAATGATTTGTCTTTACTATCAACAGGATCAATCTTTCCTTTCTCATCACCATAATCAAATTCTTCTGCTTTATTTTGTAATGCACCTTCAAGATTTGCGTCTCCTCCAGTAACATTAGCACCCGATCCAGCTGGTGGAGTTACTGCCTCTTCTTCACCACCTACTCCCTCAACATTTTCTGCATCATTTAATACCTCTTCAAGTGTTTCATCATCAGTCGCAGTATTAACTCCTTGAATATTTTCGGCAGCATCCTCTTCAGCATCTAATTCTTTTTCCCTTTCTATATCTTCCTCAGTAGGTTCTGTAAAGAATCCAGCTTCAAGATTTTCAGGTAATTCTCCACCCTGATTTAGAATTTCAACTTCTTCAGCAGAAAAAGTTTCAACTTCATCTTCCTCTTCACCCTCTTCTGGTGCTGTAAAATCACCACCTGTATCAGTAGCACTCTGAGGATCACCCGTATCATTCACACCTATGTCTTCAGCAACTTGTCCAGCGTTTTGAATATCTTCGTCATTTGCAATCAACTGTGCTGACTCTATGAAGTCTTTATTTAATTTTGTTAAATTATTTTGCCCCTCTTCAAAAGTATCTTTTATCTTCTTATCATCTTCAGCAAAGTCAAATCTTCTAAAAATATCCAAGAAATTATCAATACCTGTACCTATGCTTACAAGAAAATCTTTCATACCTGTAACAAATGCCCCTAGCACACCGACAACTCTTTGTATCAATCCAAATAATTTTTGAAATGCGGAAATTATTTTAGGTAAATTAGTAATCGCCCAACCTAATAATAAAATACCTATAAAATCAAGTATTCTTCCTAGAAATCCTCTTGTACTTTTTTGTGCTAAACTTCCTTGTCTTTTAGTTACTCCTGTAATGGTAGATGCTTCCAATTCATCCTCACGTTGCTTTCTTAACGCATTCTCTCTTCTTCTTTTAAAAAATTCTGCGTCTTGACTTATTAATTTACTTTTAAATTTATTTCCCTCTCTTGTTTGTTTTAGAAGTTCTCTTGATTTTATTCCAATCGCAGTTAATCCCTCACTCAAACTAGACACAGACTTACGAATACTCTCAATGCCTATTGATGATTTTCTTAAAGAATTTCTACGATCAGATACAGACATTAGTTACCAGCTCCTGTCACAGATGTTGTGTATAATGTATGAGGGTTATTCGTATCAAAGTTAATTGTTGGCAGTGCATTTGATGATTTTTGTGGTGGTGCACTGACACCTTGTCCACCACCAGTAGCACCTCCCATCGGTATAGTAATTATCTCAGGTTTTTCTTCTGGCACATCACTTATTTGTGTTGCTTTATCTCCGTTTTTGTTTATTGGAATCACATTGCCAGCAGCATCCATGCTTGCTCCAGCGTTTAATGCTTCAATCTCTGCCTTTGTATAAGTTTTTTCAGACTTACTTATTTCCATACCACTGCTAGAGACTTCCACATTCTTTTGAAGTTCTTGATCTTTCTTTCCAAATAATTTTCCAAGGAATTTTTTCGCAAAATTAAACATTTTTTTCAATAAAAATTCACCTAGTAATCCACCTATTAATCCTCCCAGTATTGGTATTGGAATAAGCATTTGCCCAATAGCAGCACCAGCAGCAAATCCAGCGGTGCTCAACAATGCATTTCCTATACCTTCACCCATCGCAAGAGCAAATATAAATGTTCCTATCGGACCTCCAAATCTCTTTAATACAGTCCCTAGTCCTCCCTTCAAACCAACTGTTCCTAACAATTTTGCCAACATATTTTTGCCAGGTAACTTTTTGAATAGATTTTTTATTGTATTTTTTAATGGGTTCAATCCCATTCTAGCTGGATTTTTCATTGCTCCAGCACCTGTTCCAACTGTGGGAAATAATTTTTGATTTACTTTACCAAATTGTTTTTTAACTGTTCTTTGAGCACGTTGAAATAAATTAGGTTTTGAACTAGGTATTTGTGTCTTTTTAGGATCAGCAAACATTTTATTAGTGCCACCCATCATGCGGTTAAAAAATCCAACACCTGCTTTTGCTGTCGTCTTAGCAGCTTTCTTCTTACCAAATCCACCTAAAAATTTAAAAAGTAGTATATCTTGAACAATACCTGATATAAACGCTCCTATTCCTCCACCAGCTAATATCCCACCACCAAGCATTGCTGCTTTCTTTACAAGACCTGCGAGTAATACTCGAACTCCATTCAGTGATACTTTTAATAAACCACCAAATGCAACTCTTGCAACATTACTTACAAATAAACCTAATATTCTTAATGTATTTTTTATACCAAGAGTAATAGCAGTTAAGGTACCCGCTATAACAGCTAATCCACCTATGAATTTTGTTTTTAGTTCATTTATCTTATCTACATTTCCCTCAGATAATGCTTGTATTAAATCAATACCAGTGCTTGTTAACCATCCACCTGCTAATATTAAGAAGAAATTTTGTAATCTTCCTAATACTCCTTGTGTCTTAACACCAACTCTTTGAAGAGGTTGTGTTAATGACTGTTGTATTTTATTCTCTAATGCACTCTCCTTTCCTTCTCTTAAACCTTGCTCTGCTAAAATTCTTTCACGATTTTGTTTTGCTGCTTCTCTCTGTCTATCTAATTGATCACTAAGAGTTAAATTTTCACTTACACCTTGTAGACTATTATCAAAAGATCTTATCTGACCTGATATACTATTTAATTGCTGTGATATGGATGTTAATGAGAGTGATTGCTGTTGCAACAAATTTGTTGTAACAGGATCTGGTTGTGATTGTCTAGGTGCACCAAAAAAACTAGAAGAAATATTTCTCCTTACTGCTCTTATTCCTCCTATCAGTGGTGAACCAAACTCATCCATTACGTTCTTGCTGTGCTTTTAAATTTTCTTCTTCAATATACTGTTGGAGAAGTGAAACATAAATCTCTCTCTCCCACGGTATCATATTTTCAAGCTCTGTTAAGCTATATTTATGGTGCTGCATCAAGGCAAAATTCAATTTATAGTATGACACTAAATCCTCATGTGCCATACTTATCCGAAAAAATTCTGCAGCCCCTCAATTACTATTTCACTTTCAACTTTTGTATTAGGATTTTTTACCTTAACTGTATGAGCAAGTTTAGGCATGGTATCAAAGAATTTTTCAATATCTTTAAACTGAGCAGAATTTAATTGCTCTAAAAATTCAGTTAACTCTTTTTTAGTGCAGTCTGCTTGTGTCCATGACTCTTCCTCAGAGTATACTTGATCAATACAAGAAGCAATCAATTCAAAGGTATCATCAACTTTAATATCTTGAGCATTAAAGTTTGATTTGATAAACTCATTTAATGAGGGATATCTCATTTTTAAAGTGTATGTATCATCCAATTTTATGTTTGGATTATGTTCATCAGATTTTTGAACCTTGATGTCATCAATATTAATAGCCATCGGCACTTGTGTTTTACCATCGTCTGGGCAAGTAACCATGACTTCAATCTGTTCTCCAACAGATTTTCCACGAACATTTAAAAATAAGTATTCAATATCAAAAGTAGATAATTTTTCAACTTTTGTACCTCTTGTTAAGATACAGTTTGATAATATACTCTTGACTGCATTAGCAATTTGTTTTTGATCTTGTGATTCTAACGCAATTATTAAAACCTTCTCTTCTTTGACTAGGAAAGGTCTGTATTTGATTTTCCTATCAGACGAAGGAAGCACCAACTCATAAGTCGGTGTTGCAATTTTTGGTAAAGGCATAATATTCTAAGCACTTCAGTGTGATTATTTATAGGGGTTTATGGGGAGATGATTCTACCTGCTCCACCTAAAGATTGACCTGATAAACTACTTACTTGTCCAAGACGTTCAGATGCTGTTCTTTCTATTAAACTTCTCTGCCCCTCTGAACTTAATGGATATGAAAGTGGATTCAAAGTATTAAGGTCAACACTTAAACCATCTCTCTGACTATTACCTCTACCAAATACCTCATTGAATGCTCTCTTTAAATCTCTTGCAAGAGATGATGACTCACCACATATGTATCGATCAAAGCTAAATGATGCTGATGCTTTTAATACTTGTGAGCCATTATATGACACTCTAGTAGAATTAAGAGCAAGAGGAAATAATCCTATAAATCTATATTCTAAAAATTGTTTGTAGTTTCTCTCAAATTTCACTATCCTTGTATCATTTGACTTATACTCACTTGGATAATGAAGTTGATAAAAATATGCATCGTCAGCAGGATTACTTATAGCACCAGTGATATATTCCATCCAATGCTCCAAAAACTTCATTGATTTATATTCATTATCAACATAAAATTCTAAACTAATTTGAGTAAAATTACGAGTATGTGCCATTCTCTCAATCACACCCTGATAATCACCACGAGTATCAATAGATGCCATTGCACTACCTGGTAATACTGCATCACTGCATAATAAACCTGCATCTTCCACAACGAAACGATCATTTACACCTTTTCTTCTAAGGTATGATCTTAGTCCACTACTATCTCTACTATAAGGTAATGCAAATTTGACTAGGTATTGTGATGTTTGTGCAACATTCTGAAATCTAGGTAAAAAATCCGATATTGGTCTTGGTCTTGGTGCTGGCACTCTAAATAAAATTACATATCATATGTATTTAGATGTCTTATAAGGGAAAATACTACCCCTCATATCCTAGAAAGTATAAAGGTGATCCAACAAACATCATTTATAGGTCACTCTGGGAGCGAAAGTTCATGGTGTATTGTGACAAAAATGAAAGCATATTAGAGTGGGCAAGTGAGGAGATAGCGATACCATATCGCTCCCCTATAGATAATCGAGTTCACAGATACTTCCCTGATTTTTATATGAAAGTCCAAGAAAGAGGTGGAAAAGTAAAAAGATATATGATTGAAGTGAAACCAGCAAAGCAAACAAAACCACCTGTGAAACCAAAGAGACAAACTAAAGGATATATTCTTGAAGCATATGAATATGCAAAGAACCAAGCAAAATGGAAAATGGCACGGGAGTTCTGTGCTGACCGTCAGTGGGAGTTCAAGGTAGTTACAGAAAAAGAGTTAGGAATATGAGTCGTATTGACCCCATAATGAAAAATCTAGTCGGGAATGAAAATCCTGATGATTTAGCACAAGATATATTAGAAGTGTTGACCGAAGGAAGTAATGTCCCAGAAGAAGGAAGTTACTATGTTTTTGTATATCAACCTAAAACTCCAAATATAAGATATGATGCACATCCACTTGTTGCAGTCACAGATGTATTTCAATGGGGATTTCGTGGCATTAATTTTCACTGGGGACAAGTGAGGCAATATACTTTTCCAGAAGTAGTTGGAGGTTTATATAAAGTTGATGAAATGGAACTCAGAGACTTAAGAACTATTCCTTTTGGTAGAATACGTCTAAATAGTTGATACAAGTATAAAAAGGTCGATAAAAAATGTTTCAAGGAGGATATAATAATTTTGCAGCGAAGAGAGCTGCACGACATGGTAAAACCAAGCAATATAAAGAATCACTAAAAAATCAGAAAACAAACGATAATAAGCAACCAGAAACCAAGAATGATACAAAAAAATCTGGTGCATCAAGCAAACCAAGACACATGCCTCATCCAGCACAAATGGTTTATCCCGCTGCAAGAGGACCTAATGAATTAACTGGTGACACATTATTAATTAAATGTCTTAAATATATTCCACCAAAAACATCATCTTCATATGAATATACCTTAAGTTACGCAAATAAAAAAGGAACATCTGCTGGTGGAATCAATTATAACAAAGGTGATTTAGAAAGAATTGATAGTGGAAAAAATAAAGGAAAAATAAAAACAACAATCGCACCCAACACTTTCAAAATGATTAATCAAGGTGCAAGTGATCGAATGAATGCTGCTGCATTAAATGGCACGGAAAAATCTATATTTTATGTTGAACTACCAATACCCCAAGATGTAAATGACAGTAATACCATCACATGGGGTGATGACTCACTTAATATCCTACAATTAGCTGGACTTGCTGCTGCTCAAAAATTTATGGAGGATCCTGGTCAAGCATTTGATGAAGTAAAAAATTTATTAAGTGGTGGAATAGTTGATGCAATAGGCGGTCTAGGAGATGATACAAAATCTGCGATAACAGCAGCGATTAGTGGAAAGGCAATTGACCCCACTGGTCAAAATATAAGTATGAACAGTGCAATTGGAAGAGCGACAGGGATGACACTTAACTCAAACTTAGAATTACTTTTTGATAGTGTTAATCTTAGGACATTTCCTTTCACTATAAATTTCTCACCTAGAACAAGGGCTGAAGCTATGACAGTTAAGCATATAATTCGTGCTTTTAAGAGTGCTATGGCAGCAAAGAAAGGTACAAGTGATGCTGGTCAAGGTGGAATATTTTTAAGAGCACCAGATGTTTTTCAACTTCGTTATCTTCATCGTGGAAAGGATCATCCTTTCTTAAATAGTTTTAAGCATTGTGCATTAACTGGTATGCAAGTAAATTATACGGGTGCAGGTACATTTGCATCATATAGTGATGGTACTCCAGTAAATATCAAAATGAGTTTAACATTCAAAGAACTTAATCCTATCTACTTTGAAGATTATGAAGGATTTACACCAAACGATGGAAATGGAGTTGGTTTCTAATGGCATACTTTAAACATCTACCAGANATNTTATATCAATCACCACTTTCTCATAAGAATTCAAGTGGAGATTATATTAATATAAAAAATATATTTCGTAGAACAAAATTAAAAGATTATCTTGCAGGTAATGTTAGTTTGTTCAATAAGTATATAATAGAAGATGGAGAAAGACCAGATACTATTGCAGAAAATTTATATGGTAGTTCNCAGTATGATTTTGTNGTNGTTTTAGTTGCTGGCATTACAAATATAAATCAACAATGGCCAGTTCAAGACTATCAGGTTTATGATGTTGCATTAGCAAAATATGGATCAGAAACAAAAATGAATGAGGTTCATCATTATGAGACTTATGAGATAAAAGATAGCAAAGGTCGTCAAATTTTACCACCAAATCTAATTGTTGATGATAAATTTAAAATAGATGGTAGTTCACTGCGATATCCAACAAATAGATTTACNTTAATCTCACAAGCAGGAAATACNCAATTAGATGATAAAAATGAATATACTGTNGCAACTGATAATATAGCTAGACCAGTTACAAANTTTGAACATGAAATTCAAGAGAATGAAAAAAATAGAGAGATAGATGTTTTACAAAAAGGTTATCTNACAACCTTTATCAACGATATGAGAGATATTGTAAGGTATGATAGACACTCAAGATATATTAATGGAAGATTATCATCAACAGAACTNACTGACTTAGCGACATAAAAAAGGGGGTCGTTTGACCCCCGTGTAATTATTCTTCCGCAAGTTTTTGGAAGTACGATAGTGCATCGTCATCATCTTCATTTACTGAGGATGGTGTTGTTGATACAGCAGCAGTTACTAATTCTTCTGCTTCTCCACGATCAGTATCTTCTTCTTCATATACTGGTGCAACAGTTTTCTTATTTCCAAGAACATAATCTAAACGAGTTTTTAACTCTTCATATGTCTTGAACTGGTCTGGTGCAACAATCTCAGAAAGTGAGAATTGCTTCTTCCAGAGTGCTTCCATTGCATCATCGTCATCAAGTAATGAACTTTGTGCAGCGAACTCAGAACTATCATAGTTTCTGTATCCTGCTACGTTCTTTGCTTTTAACTTGAAGTTTGCACCTTGCCAGAAATCGAATGGATCGATTGCTTCCTCATCTTCAAACTCAGGTTGCATCGCTGCAGTAAGTTTGTCAAAGATTTTCTTCCCATACTTGTATAGAAATACTTTACCTTCGTTCTCAGGATTTGCAGGGTCTTTTACAACATATATGTTGGAGACGTAAGTTAACTTACGCTTCTGCTTTCTTGCTGTTTCTTTTCCAGCATCAGTTCCATTGTTCCAGAGTAATGAGTTATACTCGGAAACTGGGTCTTTCTGTCCAAGAGTAGTGAGTGAGTTCTCAATGAACCATCCACCAGGACCTTGGAATGCGTGTGAATATAGTTTTACAAATGGTAAATCTTCACCTTCGG
>FUFK010043480.1_pt1 | contig 28222 bp, 28 predicted proteins | sample 1021851 | NCBI WGS metagenome assembly FUFK01 (sample SAMEA51879418, study PRJEB19060) | metagenome
GCTTCTACAGCCTGGCGATAGCCCAGAGCGAGCANATTCCAGCAGACNCCAGCCATAGCTAATCCCAGCTTTTCGCTTGTGGAGCATTTGCTGTAGGGGCGGGCGGTAAAAACAGCCACAACTTTCCTGACACACTATGACATACCCTTTCTTATACTTTTTCCTTAAACAATCTACAAAAGTGTTATAATGTTTCTGGACTTATAAAAAAAACTAAAAACTAAAAAAAATATTCAAACTATATTTTTTCTAACACCCTTTCTCACATTTCATACCTTTATTTTTTTTTTCAGATAGTTTTCAAATTATTTTTAGTTTTTAGTTTTTACTTTTCGGCTGTTGGAATCTACTCCTTCTTCCAATTTACTTCCCTATCAAGCAAGTGTTGCCACCCCCTATCAGCAAGGTTGTATTTCCTAACAGCACGTTTTACTGCTTCGTGTCCCAACAATCTACCTATAGAACCCAATGCCATTCCAACAATATTGTGTGCGTATTCTTCTTTGTCAATATTTGGTTCGTGGCAAGCTATCGTATTCACCCAATCACGAACGTTTCCTTGCTTGTTCATAAAGAGGGACATACAAATATTGAATTCGTAAAGACCGGACTTTGTGTGTTCATACGACATCGTGTTCTTTTTCATTTTTCTCAAAAAAAAATCAATTATTTTGTTCCCAAAAAATCAATTATAAATATATCAGAATAGAGGTTCCAAAAATTTTTAGCAATTGATTTTTTTTCGCAAAATTTAGAAAAGAACGATGACATTCTATCCCACGGAACTCCCTCAGCGACTCAGAACTGATGAGACTCCTGAACGTGTTTCGTGGAAGATAACGTCGTTCAGGGAGAGGTTTATGGAGATATTCTGTCATTATTGGCACGAAGATGACCCAGACTACAACACTCGTGGTGCTCAGAACACGATAGATGTCAGATACGTAAATGGTGTGATACATCTTCTGGATGAGTATTGGTTAAAATACGACCAAACCGATGACGACTACAGAACCTTCACAGATGCTGAAAGGAAGTGTTATAAAGATTGTTTGGCATTATTCAGGGACTTTCACGGATATATTCGTATGAGGAGACATATGAATCAGAAAGAAAAGTCGTTATGGAGTGGAAGAATCATCAAAAAGATGTGGAATGATGGGTTTATTTGCGACTTAGTTATTGATTTCTTTGAATATTACAACAGACCATTTGATAGAACTTGTAAGGACTATATGAGTTCAGACAGGTGGTATGTCGGAACTACTGATTCAACGGACTCGGAGACGGACTCGGAGGATGGGTCGGAGTCGGAGACTGAGTTATGGGAAGACCAACTGGGTGATACTGGTCCTGTTCCTCCTCAGTATGATGGNGATGGGATGCCACCACCATTTCAGGATGAACCTCCTCAGTATGAGGAGTAGGTATGTAATTGACATAAGGTATAAGAGTTGGAGGTAGAATCATATTTTTTCCATTTTTTGATTTAGACAAACATCTTTTGCTCATATAATGTTTATCATACAATTCTTTCATAATCCACGATCCGCATATATTACATTTAAACCTATCATTATTCGTTCTTTTTCTTTTCATTTTTTATTCATAAACATATTTAGAAATTTAAAAACTTTAGAAACATTATGACATATGTTTAAATAAATATGTATATAAAATGACACAAAACTACACATATCTCAAATTGAGAGACACACTATTCAACATCAAGGAGGAGCAAAAAAGTATTCCAGTATTAGAATTTGAAAATGTATGGAGATTTAGATTGGAGACACTTGCACAATACAAACGACTTTTTGACGAGGACATAATCGTTAGTGGTAGTTATTACCCACGATTGAAGACGTCAAGACAACAGGGATTACGTGCTTGGAAAGAAGTCAAACGAACCCATTTCAAGAACACGGAAAAGGTTGAGTATGATATCAAGTTTTTAGATTCATTACTCAAACGAAAAAGAATACCAGAAGTTTATTTCAATACCATTTGTTTTTTTGATTGGGACTCAGAAGTTGATTATGACCTCAACCCTGATGGGTGGGAGTTCAAGTATTTGGAGACTACGAATGTAGAACCTCCACCACCAGTAAATGATATCAATAAAATTCAAACCGATGAGAAATTCAAGGTGGTGTTAGATTATATCAAAGAAATGTGTTTCACGAAAGCTGAGACGATGTCCCTCGTGATTTTTATGCTCAGTGCGTTATGTTAATTTAATATATAAAAAAGTATATATTAAAATGGTAAAGAAGAAGATAGGGAACTACACGTATGAAAAAAGCACAGCCAAGGGTAAGAAACTTATGACGACAGTGCGAGGTAAGAAGGTCCATTTCGGCGACAAGAATATGCAACAATTCAAAGACAAAACTGGCATTTACAAATCCAAGGACCACGGNGACGAAAAACGAAGAAAGAGTTTTAGGGACAGGACAGCTGGTATAAAAAATAAATCTGGGAAACTTACGAAAGATGACCCAACAAGTGCCAACTACCATGCGAGAAGAGTTTTATGGTAAAAATATTTACTATATAAAATGGTTGAAACTAACAAGCAGAAATTCAACAAAAAACACGGACAACCCAAAAACAAATCCAACTCGTTAGCAGATATTTCCAAGTTGTCAGGATACAAAAAGTCTGGTCTCCAAACCATCTACAATAAAGGCGTAGGAGCTTACAAAACCAATCCTGGCTCGGTGAGACCTTCCGTCAAAAGTCCAGAGCAGTGGGCGATGGCTCGTGTGTATGCCGCTGTAAATCCATCAACCAAGGCACACAAGGTAGATAAGAAACATTTAGTAAAAAAGAAAAAGTAAATCTAATTAAAAATATGTCAAAGGAGTATGATTTGACTATCCTTACAATTAAAGACCCGCCACTACCAGACCCAATTGAGCAAGACCCCAGACTACCAAATGTCAGTGCTGGTGCTTGTATTTTGGATGTGGCAAAGCCAAGGTCCGGCAAGAGTGTTCGTCTTGTCAATTATTTGCTCAATCCTAATTTTTATGCTGAGAAGTTTGATGAAGTGTTTATATATTCACCTACGATGAGTAAGGGAGACCATTCAACACGACATTTGTATGACAGATACCAATCCACGATATTTACCGAATATAGTGATAAACATTTACAGAGTATATTAGATTATTTAGATTCCATACCCAAAGAACGTAAAGGCAGATATGCTTTGATATTTGATGATTTCATTGCGTTCGCCAATATCAAATACAATTCGTTGTTGTTTAAGATTGCATCGTCATATCGTCATTACCTCAACGGAGGTTTGCTCGTTTATAATACACAGCAACTCAAAAAATGTCCTCCGATTGTCCGTGCAAGTGTAAATTATGTCATCCTCTCGCAAAATTCAAATGTGAAGCAGGTAGAAGCAATGGCAGAAGAATTTGGGTCAATATACGGCACAGAAAANTGGTTGGACCTGTATGCAGAAGCAACAGCAGAACCCTACTCGTTTATGTATATGGATTTATATGGATATACTGGCAACAATAATGGTCGTCCGAAAGCCTACAAAAGATTTGATACACTTATGTATGAAGCACCAATAAATTATTCCAAGAAAGCAAAAACATTAGATGAAACTTTACCTAATTTAAAAGAGGATGATACTGACGACGAAAATTAATGGAGTTTATAAATTCCATAAGATTGGAGTTTATAAAAAAGATGATTATCTTTCAAGACGGAGAAGAGATAGATGTCTTTGATAAATCACAGGTAATGCGACAATTCAGAAAGGAAATATGTCATTTGTTTTTGAGGATATATCTTAAATTAAAACAATTGTGGTTCCGATAATTGAATCGTAATCTATCAGGGCATAATATTGATTGTTGTTGTATCTACCAATAAGAAAGGATGGCATTTCATTTTTCATTCTAATCCATACTATGTTATATTTAATTTCATTACATATATCTTTCATATATCTTCTATGCACATCCCTACAAATGATATCTACTAACTCTGGTGGTAATCTATCACTCAACATCTTCTCCATCTTTTTAATAGTCATTTAATGAGACAACTTTGATTTTTTTCTTTCCACCATCTGTCTCAGGTTTGGGTTTCCGGTATGATTTACCTTTATCCACGGCACTTTTTTTGTAGTCGTTGAAAATGAATTTGGGGTCAATTGGTTTCTCCTTTTCCAAAAATTCTTTCTTCGTGAGTTTATCCATCTTGTCAAGACTGGCGGCACCTTTTGTTGCTTGGTCTAACAATTCATCCTTGTGATAGGTGGTTTTTAGCATTTTTAATTAATAATTTTTTATAATAAATATATAATATAAAAATGTCTTTGGTATCCTTATCAAGTAATTCAGCAAAGGTTCAATATCTAACACAGAGACCATTTGATTTTTCAAACCACTTTCCACAACCAATAATCTTAGAACCTGATAGTGAAGTGTGTCTGACGAATCTAACTTTCGGAAGTCCTGGCGACGATAACTACGAAATACGAGGAAGTCAAAATCCATCTATAAATGATGGCAATAACAAATTTATGATTTCATTTGGAGATAAAGGTTATTACGGACAGGATATCATCCTACTCCGTGATGGTTCATATACTGGAGCACAATTGGCAACAGAAATTGCTAGGGCATTGAACGAGCAGTGTAAATTTGAATACTACCAATTTTCGTGTGTGTTTGCTCAAGGTAATCCTGTGGCAAATCCTCCTGAGAATGACACCTTTACCATTTCTTACACCGAACGTCCAAATTACAGATTTGCCGATCTGCAGGGGAAAGGAACTTGGACTAAAAATCGTATTGATAATATTGTAAGTGATAACACAACAATCACAGATGGTGGAACACTCGGTGGTTTGACACATGCTTGTAGTAAAATTCAAATTATTGACGCTGCTCAACCCAGTGCGAATCCAAATCTCCGAGCGGCAGTAGCACAGGCATACGGAGCACAAAAAGGTATCCCATTCTACACACAGGACATAGGAGGTGCATTTGTTGAAGGCACTGTGCATTTTTTCGGTCAGGGAACATCACTAACAGGAGACCCAGAAGTTGAGGAAAAGATTATTGGTATTGCATCACCAGCACAACTTGGTCGGTGTGCATATGATAACAACATAGAGGATGATGCAGATATAGATTACGATGCATATGGTAATCCTATGATGCAGTTTTATTGCAGGACATTCCGAAGTGGTTCAGGAGTGAATATGTTAGATATCGTGTATGGAACACCAAATGCATATGATGCACAACAAATTGGTAATAATATCCGTCCAAGAATACTACGAAGAGTCAATCTTACTGGAATCATAACGGCAAAAACAGATGTTCTAATCGTGAGAATAAGCACCTTTTACAGAGCAAGAGCATATATCGTTCAGTTATTATCATCTACAACTGGTGATTCATTCAGTTTGGTAGCACCTGCGACAGGCGGTAATAACGACCAACAATTCTTGGATGGTTCAACTGATGACAAACAGAAAGTATATACCGAAACGATGTTTGGTTTGGCAACTGGGGCTGCTGACCACCCTCCAGCATTTACTGGTTGTGTCTATTCAACTATCGGTGTTCCAACAAATCCTGCCGTCACAGGTATAGGTTCAGCTCGTGAAACGGCTTCCATATACAATAACGGACACGTTCCTCAGATTGCTCTATCCGTTCCATTTATAGAATTGGATAGGAATAATGATGATTTAGACCCACAAAATGTGATTACCGATTTGAACTTAGGAAATGACACAGGAGACTCACCTTCCACTTACCAAATGGATTTGAATGCAGGTCAAGGAACTACTGCCACTAACAGATATACAATCCAGTTCAATAACGATAATACAAATGGTTATGACGGAACAATCAGTATTGCCGTTGCACCTACAACAACGGATGATAGTGCAGTCCCAACAGCACAAATCAACGGAACAGCCTACAAAAAGACATCACGACAAGTCAATAAGTGGTTATTGTATGCAAACAACACTGCTCCACAAGCAGGCGCTGCATCAATAGGACAGATAATCGTTTCGGCAAATCTCAATTCGGTGAATATCACATCCACAGGATTTACAGCAGGTCATCCGTTTATTGCTACACTTATTGGTGATGCACCAAGTATCATTACCGAACCATCATTTTCATTAGTTTCGGTGGTAGAAAATACAAGAGACTCACTCTTATTTAGTGATGGTAAGAATATGAGAAATGGTCGTTATCAGTTTTATATGAATGGTAATACACCAGATGAACGAGGAGGAACAATTCCCGGCTTACCTTACGGAGATGACCCAGAGGACAGAATCGGAGCGGCACAGGAAGCGGCATCAGGTGCGGTTGCCGCTGGTAGCACTTTGAACGAAGTATTTAGTGGTAGATTGGGACGAATCACACAGGAAGAAGTTGATTTGGTTGGTGAGAATGCACCGATGAGACGTTTAAGATACGAAGAACAACTTGAAGCTAGTCTCGGTAGAACCATCGGTTATAGTGAATTGTCATTCCAGAATGGTCTTGCCGACAGAGATATTGTTGGAACATTAGAACCACTCAGAGATGCAAGTCAAAAGGAACGAACCGTGCACGTATCCATTCCTGAACTATCAAATGTAAAGTCTTTGGAAGGTGAGAGTAATCAGAGATACAAAACAATCAAGGTCATACCGAAGGATTCGTTTAGTGAAGACCAGTCAGCATCCCTACTCACCTACGAAGCAAATTATGAGGATTATATCAAAATCAATAATGGTCGTCAAGCACAGATAAATGAACTATCAGTCCAACTACGACAACCAGATGGAACTCTTGCCGATTGGGTCAAGGGTGATTGCAGAGCTACAATCAAGTTCCGTGAATCACCAGAAAAAGCTCAAATGAGAATGTTTGATAGACTGGCTGAACGATTGACCCAACAACAGAACCCAGGGCAAGAAATTCTTGTCAAACCAAATGATTTCGTTGGTTCATAATTCTACATCATCATCAATCGGAAAATTGTCAAGTAATAGTAAAAAAAATTTTTTCTTCTTTTTATCACTCCACTTATCAAAATTTCGTTTCCATTTATTTTTCATACTTTTCCATTTCATTTTAATTAAGATTTATCTTATTTAAAATATGACCCTATACAAACGACTCAAAAGGATGATTTACAAACCAACAAAACCAGTTAAAGTTTTATCATATAGTAGATGTTTGGATGACAACTCACCCACACGAAGTAGATACTAAATACTTTTTCTGTTTATCAACTCTTGGTTTGACACCAGTATCATATAGTTGTAGTAAATCATCTGGACTATCTTGTGTTCTTGTCCTACAAAAGATTAGGTTTTTATTCGCAGACCACTGCAGTAATTTATTCCAACCAAACGTAATATCTTTAAAACCTGAATAATCTACCTGATGATGAATCTTTTTGAACTTTATACATCCCTTTACGATATCAGGATGTTGTTTAATCAAACTATCCAATTTCTTTTGTAATCCATCTCCCTGATAAATCGTAGATGTATTACCACCCTTACAACTCATCGTCGTGCATTTAGAACCAGTAAAGTGATTGAAAATACCAGTCCCACCACCAGATTTCAAAACCCTGATTGATAAATCTGTATCTTCATTATATTTACCTCTCCAAATATAATCACCCTTCCACTCATCGTTCATCATTTCTGGTATTTCATTACTTACAAGAATGATACTATACACCCTCGTGTTCCTTTGACACAATACCCTCCTCTTTGAGATTTCAGGACAAAAAGATGTATAATTCAATCCTGACAACCAAACATTTTCGTGAGCATCAGTCCATTTCTCAACCGACTTGAAACACATACTACTATCACACCTATACCTACAATTCTTGAACCACCTGTAAAATCCATCAATATTATCATCAATGCACCAGTGCTTCCTGTTTCCGTTTTTCAACGAATGTTTCCAGATAAAATTTCTGACAGGGATTGAACCACCATCATCTTTGTAAATACCTGATGTAAATGTTTTCTTGTCCTCGTTTGTAAATTTCAAAAGTCTTTCAACTGGGACACCAGCATTTAGATATTTGTCGTATTCATCTTCTTCCACAACCATAAAATAATCACAATTCATTCTTTCAATTGATTCCTGTGTGAGTCTTCGTTCCCATCTACCTTTACTGATTATGTAAAGGGGATATTTCGTGTTATCATTACCCTTTTGAACGATATTGTTTTTCCAAACTTTATCCTTGTTTCCCAACTTTACACGTTCAGGATACCAAATACTTTTCTCCGTAGGAGAAATATAAATATCCAATACTTTCCCTACAAGGTCTCTATCTACATTATCCACACAATACAACAGATAATGCTCCCACAAGTCTTCATTATATTTCCATTCTACATTTTCTTCCCATACAACATTAATACCTTCTTTTGCTAATGGTCTTTCAATCTTTGGTGTGATATCTACGAACTTGACACCAAATTTTTCAAAAAGGAGTCTTTTGAATTTTATGTGTGATTCTTCGTTCAACATACGAATGTGTATAGGTTTTACTACCTTTGGGTCAAATTGTTTCTTCGTCGTATTTATAACAATTGATGAGGAGGATACCATTTTTATAACTTTTTCTTTAAAAATATTTAAAAAATCAAATACTTTTATGTTATAGTGTCTTATCAATCATCTTCCCAAGCTATTTCGTTTGATTTGAGCGTAACGGCTTGGTAATACCTGTCTCGTTTCGCATCCACGACCATATCACCATATAATTTCCAACCGATTTTTGTAAATTTATTGACCTCCTTGATAAATTCTTGTAGATTGCTGTGAGTGATGACTGAATACATATCGTAAATTCTCTTACACGTGATATTTGTTTCATCCATATTTATAATACAATTTATTTTAAATGATAATTTTCTTGAGTTGCTACTGAGTGTCCCATCTTTCGTGCAATCTTACGTCGTTTTCTACTGGTTTCGTAATCAATTTCAAACGTTTCCGTAATGTAAATATGACGGAGCAAATTCAAGGTGATGTGTTTTCCTGTCGGTTCAAAAACTTTCGTTATAAAAATCCCTAATGATGTTGGAGACATTTTACGGCCCATATCGTTTAGTAGTAAATGTTTTGTGGATTTATTATGTTTTAACCAAATTTTTAATACAATTTTCAGTCTCTTCCCTATCCTCACCCTATGTGTTCCTTTTTTATGGCTTGTTTTATGTTCCCCCCACGAAAATATTTCAGGTTCTCCTTTATCTAATACCAAATAATTTTTCTTTGAATCGTAATCGTAGTCTGACTTATCAATAATATCCACACTATAGTTCAGACGGAACGGAGGATTCTCATCATCACCCAGATACAAATTTGCTACAACCCACTTTTTCATTGCTTGGTGGTCGTCGTGCATCTTACTTTGATACAACGGAATCACAGATTTCAATTCTTTGAGTGTCGTCCAGTTTTTTTCCTGTTTTTCACTTTTTTTGTGTTTGTCAGTATCTTTTGCTATTTCCTTCAATAATTTGTTTTGTTCGTCTTTATAGTTTTGATGTTCCAGTTTAAAGGATTTCAATACAGCTAGAATGGATGACATTACGGATTTTCTCGTGTTGATATTTTTATACTTGTTATTCACAAATTCCATCGTTTTGTCAAAATCCAAAAGGAACTCGGCATTTTCACTATCAGGGTCAAGATTTTTTCGTAGAATTTTATACTTTATCATATAGACCTTCTCAATACTATTGAGAGAGAGTTTTGATTGGGTCTCAGGATTCACATAATCAATCAATTTTTGTTTGACAATATCCATATTTATAATAGTTTTTTATTATAAATATGTTAAAAAATCAAAAGGATGAAACTGCCCCTGACACCTGTTGTGCCGAGTCAATTGTTGGGATTGAACTTGCATACTTTGATGTCAGATTTGTATTGACCTGTGGTGAGAGATTACCCAAATTGGTTGGTGCTGATATACTCGGTGCACTGTGATGGAACAGGTGGTAAAGACCATCTGCTACACTCACTATACCAGCTACTGCTCCCACTGCTTCACCTACTGGACCGAATAAAGCACCGATTTCTTCATCCACACCTGCTGATTTTACTAAATTTGACACAACACCTCCACTACGTTCTTCAAGAAAATCACCAGCATCGGTTCCCAGTTCTCTCTCTGGTGCCGCTACTGGACGTGCTAGTTCTGGTTCATCTGGTTCTGCGATAGGTTTGACAGGTTCGTCTGGAACGGCAGGTTTGATTTCGTCTTCGTCTGGTGTTGGTGCCGCTTGTTTTACCTGTCTTACCTCAGTTTGATACGATGGAACAGGGTCAGGTTCTGCAAGTGCAGGAGGTGGTCGTGTTGGTGCTGGTGCTGGACCACCTGTTGCCTGTAATCTACTCTGTATTTCAGCTTGGATGGATGGTAAATCATTTGCATCAAGTTGTCCTGAATCTACTTTTTGTTTTAATTCATTTTTATTCACCCTGTCAAGTTGTTTGTATTGTTCTCGTATATCTTCAATTGTTATCTGAGGTTTTGGTTGTGCTCTTGCTGTAAATTCCTGTGCCGCTCCCCTGACACCCAAACGTTGAACGTCAATCGGTTCTCGTGAAATATTAAATCTATCAACTGCATCTATGTCTGCATCTGGGTCTTCACGTCTGATAAATGCTTTTCTTGGTTGCGGATCAGCACCCGAACCTGTCTTGCCATAAGTTATACCTGCTACGGTTTCTTGTAATGGTGCCGCTTCTCGTCCGACTCCTTGAGCGGCATCTACCAAGTTCCTATCCACAATACTATCAAGGTCAGCATCGGTCAAATCCTCATCTCGTTTGAATTTAGGAGCACCCTCATCAACTGGTGGTGGTAAAACACTATTCTCAGGTGGAGCCATGATATTTACCTCAGTTTCTGGTAGTCTCACTAAATCTTCATCGTTGAATGTAGGATTACGATATTGTTCGTCTGGTTCAACGTTTCGTGGTTCCTGTCCTCGTGCTATTGGTTCTGCCGTAACTGGTGGTGCAGTATCTGGTAATAAACTTTCATCTAATGCTGGTGCTCGTGTTCGTCGTAATTCTCTGACATCACCGACCTCCTCAAAAGGTTCGTTTTTCAGTCTCCTGACTCGTTCCAAAACATCATCAGGTAATGATGGTGCATCTGGTTCTGGTTTTGGGACACCATCAAAACGTGGGTCAATCTTTCTTACACTGGCTTGTGCATCTCCATATATTTTTGAATATTTTTGATATTGCTCATATGCTTTACTCAACCCAGCCATAGACATAATCTCACCGATGCCACCTTCGGCAAGGGCACTGAACTTGTGTGAGTATTCATCAGCTCGTTCTTTCCACTCTTCCAGATTCTTGGAAAGACTATCACTCACTCCTGAGTCCTCAGCTTGTTCTGAGATATTAACTTGTTGTGATATCATATCGTTATACTCCTGAACCATACCTGCGTATGCCATTTTTATAATATAATATTATTATAAAAAAATTATCCCTTAGTTTTTTCTTGTTTTATCAGGTGTTCCACTACCGAATTATGCAGGTAATCCTTTTTTATCAGTCCGTGTTTTCCGAGTTTATGATTGGATTGTAATGCTCTGTATATTGTGCTTCTGGAAAGTTTGAAATGTTCTGCTACTTGTTGGGCTGTATAAAAATACATCCTATCGCCATTCGTAAGATATACGACAAAATGATAATAAGTTTTATTGGTGCTCCTTGGTCTTCGTTCAATCACCATTTTATATACCTTTTTTTTTAAAACATTTTAAGATATATTGTCTCAAGAACCGAAGTAGGTATGAAGTTTCTCGTCATCCTTAGGTTTATTAATCAAGGTCTTTTTGATGTCCTTGGGTAGTTTCAAATCTAATGTCTCACCACCCACACTCCAAATCACCTTTTCAGTCTCAGGATAAAGTTCCGACATTTTTATTACAAAAAAATAAAAAAATCAATTTTGTTATCCTAAAAATTGAAATATAAAAAAAGTTGAACCTCTACTGAATTTACTAAAAACTAAAAAAATTCAGCAAAGTCCTAGCACTTTTTCTATATTCCAACAAGCCAAAGGTTTTGGAAGTTTCAAAATAATATACTTTTCAAAATTTTTTTAGTTTTTAGTAAAATAGAATATTTATAACCAAAATAGTGTNGNGATAACAAAAATAGTCTTACTAAAAAATGAACTAAAAACTAAAAATCATCACAAATCAAATGGACGAACTTGTATCCAGACCAAACACGGAGTTGAATTATCAGTCATATTTGGGTTATTTGGACTCAAAATTCCCATTCTCTGAAGTTCTCTATTATTCATTATTTTATCTTTCATAAGTCCAACCTTGACTTTTCTATTTACTCTCTGTTTGTATTCTCTAATAACATCTTTAAGTGTAATGACTGGAACTCTATTTTCTTCTAACCTACGATTCTTCTCTTCTTCTGACAACTCAAGTTGTTGGTATGTGTTGATAATGAAATTATAAATATCATCATTTTCTCTGATTAATTCGTTTGTGGTTTGTTGGACGGATGGTGGAATATACACATCATCAAACTCACTATTCATAATCATATCAAAGAAACAGAAACAATACTTTTCGTATGTTGGGATATTCTTGATGTCTTTTGCTTCAAAGAACGTCTTATCATCCACCAACTCTTTCCTTTTGGTAAATTGATTTGGAAACGTGATTTTTATAAATCTTTCATACATAGCATTTGTAGGTGCTTCGTTGAACTCGGGCATATCATTACTCTCACAAAACAAACAATTCGTATTTATAGTTTTTACTTTATTACTATAAATCATTCTGGCATTCAAGATGGGATTACCTGTCAGATTTTTGACTTTATCAATCTGTAATTTTTCATCGTTGGAAGGTTCAGAACAAATCGTGATTCTTTTCTTATTCATACGAGCAACCATAGGATTCGTTCCTCCACGAGCTTTTTCCGTGAGTAAAGTAGCATCGGCTTGGTAATAAAACACATCAGTAATAAGGTAGTTCAACAACGAATTCAAGAACCCCTTACCATTTCTTCCGTGTCCTGACAAGATTGTAAAGTATTCCAACAACTCACCATACAACCCTTTCCTCAAGACTGAGAGATAACATTTTCTGTTTTCTTCGTCTGGTAAGATTGTTTTGAATAATGCTTCAAATTCGTCTTTAACCTTTTTTGTAGGTTTTTTGTAATTGTGATTCGCAAATAACGTGATTCTGTCCTCCTTGGTGATATTGACTGGTTTCCTCTTATTAAGGTCAAAAGTTATATTCTTGAAAGAAAAGTAGTTTGGTTTTACAAAATCAAATTGAAAATCTTGTTTGTGTCTTTCCAAGATTAATCTAATCTGATTTGAAATATTTTCCTTACCACTCCTACTACCAATTTTCTTCCTAATACTAACCCATTTTTTCTTCTCAGTCAAATCGTCTTCAGCAAGTTCCTTTTCCCTCTTCCCCTTCCACTTTTCTAACTTCTTCTTACATATGGGGTCAAGAGTATCCATAACAGCAAGTTGTGTGTATGGTAAAGATTTTTCATTATCACATTTCCAAAATTTAGTAGTTTCATCATATAAATATATACATCCATCTTCATCATAAACAATATTATCACTCAACAAATCAATCACTTTCTGTCCCAAATCCCAATCGGTGATATCATCAATATCTTCGTCAATTTTGAAATACTTTGCAATAATTTGTTGATATTTCACAGGGTCGGATAATTTAGCATAATGATTGATTGTTCCACCATCAAATTTATTATGCTTAAAACTATCAATCTTCTTTACTACTTTTTCATACGAATCGTAATTATCACCCCTCTGTGAATATTCATCACAGATTCCGTAATCACCTGTAATCTTGTATATTGATAAAATCAATTCCACCCACGATTGATAGTTAGACCAGTATTGAGCATCAATCATTTCTAACATCTCAATCTGTTGGTTCTCCAACGACGAATTTTTTATGTTTTCCTTGACATCAAGTTCCGTGTCAATATCATCATCTTTTACATAATCAGTAAATACACCACACAAATCTGGTTTCATACACGTTTGTCTGTCCGTCATCGGTTCAAACAACGTGGTGTAAATCAAATCTACTTTATTNTTATCATCAATTTTCTTCCAAGTTATTTTGTTTTTACATTTATCCATCTCGTGTTTCTTCAACCAAATGTGTGTTTTACCTCTTCTGGATTTTGTCATAAATCCTCCGAAAGTATCTAATACCCAAGAATTGAATTCTTGATGTTTCTCTTCATCAATAATGTCATTATCTACGACCACGAACGGACTATCATCAAGTCTAATCATATGACAATTTTGTTCCGTGGTGTTGTTTTCATCACGATAGACTCTCAATTCATCAACTGATTTAAATTGCCATTCTGTTGGGATTATGGTTCTTATCTCCTTTTCACCTTTATCATTTAGTTGTATATTTACATTCAGATACTTGATACCATATCTACTGAAAAACTGAGTCTTCGTTAGACCTATCTGGGTTGTTGAACCATCAGGATTCATTATGACATTTCCACATACAAAACCTGAGACATTCATACCACTTTGATGAGACATTTTATTACATTTTTCTTTAAAAAAATCAAATTTTTCTATATTTTCTATTTTATCTAAAAAAATTGTTTAATAAAAAGATGCCTAAACCAAAACTCATCCAGTTTGGAAGTGGAGAACCAGAACCACCAGTTCAACAACAAGAACCAGACGTATTTACAAAAAAACCAACTCAACCAAAAGTTGTCAAAAAAAGTGATTTGGAAGTAAAAGTTCCGGAACAAGAACCTGAACCAGAACCTCAATACGAACCAGAACCAGTAAAACCGAAGAAGAAGATTAGTGAGAAACAACGTGCCCATCTTGCACGAATGAGGGAGAGGAAGTTGGCAAAAGCACAAGGGATTGTGCAAGAGGAACCTGCTGATCAGCCTCCTCCTCAAAAACCAACTGCTTATAAAAATGTAAATACCTCACAGGTTCAACCTCAACCCAGTTTTGACGAGGACAAAGATTTTGAACGATGGTTGCATAATATGGATAAATTTGATAAAGTTATGAAAGCTCGTCAAGAGAAGGAACGTAAGAGGTTGGAAGAAGAACAACGAAAAGAAGCAGAAATGGAAGCAAGAATTCGTAAAAAAATTGCTGAGGAAGAAAAGCAACGAATGGGAGTAAAACGAAATGCTCCTCCACCGACAAATTCCAATCCAATTTTACAACAACCAACTGAAAACAGATTCGGAGAATATAGTAAGATGTTTGGATACTAACAATAAAATAAAATATTTTTTTATAATAAAATTGTATTATAAAAATATGTCTATAAACATTCAATCGGTAGAAAAAGTTGAAATCTTACCCTCCAATCAGCCGAATGACAATACTTACAGCTTNCGTGGTGGTAATCCAATCATCACACTCCAGATACCATCACAGGCAAAATACTTGAAACCATCATCACTACGAATCAACGGAACTCTTAAAATCACAGGACAAGCAGTTGCTGGTGGTCCTCAGGGACTTCCTGATAACCTCCAACTCAAAGGTGGTGGTGCGGCACGACAACAGAAACTTTCATCTCGTGTAGGTGTCAATTCGTGCTTCCAGAATGTTGTTCTCGTATCAGCTGCGTCAAACCAGTCGTTAGAGAGCATCCGTAATTATGGCCGTCTCGTAGCATCTCTTCTTTCATCAACTCACTCCAGTCAGGATTTGATGACTGAAAAATCGTGCACTGCTGTGTTGAATGGTCTTGATGCATCATCCTCTCTTATGGTAAATAATGCAGTTCGTTTCTCAGTTCCACTTTACGCAGGACTTCTCCAAGGCACTGGTCTCATCCCACTATCACAGAATGGTGTGAATGGACTCCAAATCAACCTTGAATTAGCAAGCGACCAACAGCTACTTACAGGAACAGAAGCATCTACTGGTCTCGGAGCATTCTACGAGTTGAGTGATATTTCACTTACAGCAGATTTGATGGTGCCGGATGCTGAGGGTATGCAGATGCTTTCAGGTTCAGGGAGTGGTTCGTTCTCATACAACTCGTGGAGTTCTCTCTACTCTGTCATCAATTCAAGTGATGCAACCCAGACTTACAATCTTGCAAACTCACAGGTTCTATCAGTTCTGCACAACTTTATTCCAGTTTCTCACACAAATAACTACGAACAAGATGGATTTACAACTGGTATGCTACTAAATGCCGTTGGTGGTGCTTACACTCAGTCTGTTGATTTGAAACGAGTCTCGTTCTCTCGTGGTGGTGTTCGTCTTGGACTTGATTACGAAATGGATTCATCAGTCCAATCATCCGAGGGTATTCCAGAAACTCAGGTTCTAATGAATTATCTATCGGCATTCCAGACAATCGGTCGTATGTTGAATAGTCGTCAGTTGCTCGGATATGGTGGTAAGAAACTACGATTTGATAGACCTGCTAATAAAACAGCTAATCGTAATGTCGGTGTAGCGGCAGATGCTCTTCGTAATTTCGGTATCGGTTTAGATTTAGACCCCATTAGTGATGTGGGTGTAAATTTCCGTGGGCAAAGTTATTCTACACGTATTGTGAGCACACTAAATGGTAATTCACCAAATGCAGTGCACACTCACCTACTTTCAAAGAATACACTAACTTACTCACCAAGTGGAATTATGGTTCAATCCTAAAAAAAAACTAAAATATTTTTTTATAATAAAATTGTATTATAAAAATATGTCTTTACCAGATGTCCTTAAAGTTCAAACTCTACCAAGCATTGAGAATATGGATATCCAGACTGAAGTGCTGGACCCCATAACTATTTCAGATACAGAATGCGTATTCCAAATACCAAAAAATGGCATACTTGATGGTGGTTCTATGGTATCCCTTGCAGTAAGAACAGCCGCTGGTGTAGCTGATGCTTTCTTTCCAGTAAAAACTGGTATTTATTCACTTGTCAAATCTGCCCATCTTCTTGTAGGTTCAAAAGAAGTTGCTTCCTGTGAGGATTGCGGACATTACGAGACGATGGTTTCACAATTTACAACACCAGAGCACAGAGCATTTGTTGAGTCAGTAAAATCAGGTCGTGTTATGGATAGATTTGTTGAGATTGACGGAGCCACAGGTCGTCTTATGCCACAGGATTTAGATTACGGAACATTTGCTAATGATAACACTGCTCGTGCTACGGTTCCAGCAAATCTCAAACCAACCGATAATGATTCAACCACACCAGTATTTTCAGTTCCTCTGTCATCACTCATCCCTATGATGCGTAGTAGGCAGTTGCCTCTCTTTGCAATGAAGGAAAATGTATTCCTCCGTATTGTTTTCAAGACCCAGTCAGGTATTGATGACGGAACTATCTGTTGTTTCACCGAGGGTTCAGGTTCATCAGGTGTCGTTGTCCCATCACGTGTGAATATCAAATTCTATAGCGACCATTTGTATTATGAGGATAACACGATGGAACAAGTCAGAGCACAAGTATTTAGTGATACTGGTCTCTCATATCTATATGAAGATTCCATCCTCACAATTGCACAAGTCCCTGCCACTGCAAATCCTGCTGGCGGCACAATCGCCGAACAATCGGTGGAAAGAGATATTGCCGTTGCAGGTCGCACAGTTCGTTCTATGATGGTTGCCGAAAAATTCACCACTCTGGGTGATAATGCTGGTGTCGGTCTTCTCGGTGAGTATGTATCCAACGATTTACAGACTGATACAGCATACAATTTCCGTGTAAATGANCAGAGAGTATATGACCGAGATGTGTCAAAACCTTCTCACAAATTTACTGAACTTGCACAAGTTCTCAACTCACCTCTCCAAGTTCCTTCCCAGTTATACTCATTTGACGTGGATTCAAACAAGGATGCTGTGGATAGAGCACTTAACCAAAACTCTGTGTATATCGGACAGATTGAAAGTTATCAACTCCCAACTGCTACAAATACAGCGGCAGGTAATGACATCCGTGCTACTGCCCATTATCTCGGTATTGATATGACAACAAGTGGATTCAACGTTCTCGGAAATGGAACTAAGGTCGGTTCTAAACCAATCATTCTCTCCAAGACTTACAAACGAACCAACGGAAAACATCAGGCACGTGAGATTCGTGTGTATGCAAATGTTGAACGTCTAATTACAATAAAGGGTGGTGATGTCGTTGTGTCGGCTTAATGATTTCCTAATATTTGTCCCAGTTCTAATATATTATGCAACTTTACCAATTGCATGGTATCTAATAGAATATATATTTCAAGAATGATACATTATATATAAACATATACATAATGTTTTAAAAAAAAAAGTTTTGTTAAAAAAAAACTATATAAAAATGTTTTCTGCTAATAACCAGAATCAATATATTCCAAGCAAATCTGTCGCAATCAAACCAGAAGTCGTATCAGCTGTTGGACCAAGTGATGAAATACGTATTCATATCCCATCTTTTGTTGGGTTTCTGGCACCAGAACAGACGATGTTTAAGGCAGTTTTGACGATGAAGAATGCTCGGGGACAGATTGTTCCTGACCCAAAAGCAGGCGGTGTTCATTCACTCTTCCGTCAGGTTCTCTATCGTGATGGTGGTAATCAAACCACTCTTGAACTGAACGAGGATTACAATGCATACAAGGCACTTTTGAACCACTACACCAAATCTCCATCGGTTCTCAACAAGGACGAACTTTTTGCAGGAGTTCAGGAAGTGCCAGGTGATAATGCACAGGATAAGACACTTTACTACGGAACACACACAATCAGTGCAGCGGCAACATCTACCAACCCTGATACAGCAGTAAGAACTGCACATAATGTGATGGTTCAAGCACAACTCCATTCAGGTATCTGGAAACAAGGCAATATTCTACCAGTATCAGCAATGAACGGAATGCGCATCACTTTACAGACAGATGACTTTCTTCGTTCCTGCACTTTGGTCTCCCTTGATGGTGATAAAAACCACCACCAACACGTCAAACTAACCACTCATGCCAAGGTTCAAGGTCAGGAGACTCGTGCCAATGCCGATGCACCTGCCAACAACGGAACTGCGGCTAATGGTTATGTTATGATTACAGATAGAAGTTTTGCTGATAATCCATTTGCTGTAAATGATATTCTTTACATTAGTGATGATGATGCAAATTTCACCAACGAGGAGGCACTCGGCACTGTCCTTGGTTTCTTCCGTGGTGGTGCAGGTAATAATTTCCTCTGTGTCAATTACAATACTAACAGAAATGTTGGTGCTGGTCTTGCTGAAAATCATGCTGTTGGGTCTCGTATCTACTACAAGGTTGCTGATCGTGAGGTAGGTGCAACTTTCCACACTCTTGCCGATATCAATACCAATAACAAGTCTGGTAGTTATGAAGCACCAACTTATGAACTTAGTGAGATTGAAATGATTTGCCAGTCAGTCCAACCACCTCCAGCTTATGTTGAGGGTCTCCTTCGTGCCGCCAATTCATCATCTGGTATTTCATTTGATATTATGAGTTATGAACTTTACAGACACAATCAGTCCAATACAACTGGTCTTATGCAGGCACAGATTCCCACACTAATGAAACGTGCAAAAGCGTTATTCACACAACCTCTTGCCACTGCAACGGCATCTGCTAGAAGTATTGGGGCACACTCACTTTCTGGTATTACTGACAATGCACAGACTTATGAGTTTATCCACGGAGTCAAACACATGCCTTCACGACTTGCACCTCTCCAGAGATATTCCCAGACCGTAGCCGCTGGGACTGGTCTCGTTCGTGCAGAGGCACTCCATATGTCAGAACTCCAAAAGGCAATTGTAAATGTCGGTGAGAGAGTATTGAACCTCCAAGAGATTTCACACAACTTCGCAGTGTCTCGTTCTCTAACTAAATACGGCCAAGTTAAAGATTTGAGTGATGAGACTCTTTCGGTTCGTATTGATTACCTCAACGGAACACAACAGAAGATATTTAACAACTACGTTGTCGGACTTCGTAGAATCAACGTGTCATCACAGGGTGTAATGGCAATGTTCTAAAAAAATTTTTTATATAAAAAAATATATATAAAAATATGCCGGGTCATTACGGAGGTGGTAAAGGTAAGAAAAAGGCACCCAAAGGCACTCATCGTATGCCAGATGGCACACTAATGACAGGTTCAACTCACACTAAAGATAGTAAGCCAGTAAAGAAAGCAAAAGGTGGAACTGGAAAGGGTTCAAAAGCAATGAAAGAAAAAATGGCAAAACTACGTGCTATGAAGAAGAAGAAGTAAGTAATCCCTTGACGAATAAATCCTCTCTCATAGATTTACCTAATGATTCGTATAACATCAGTTCTTTTTTCATACATTCATTAGCAATCTCTCGTTGAAGTTTATTCCAAGTGGATTTGTCCCCTCTGGGTAATGCTACAGTGCTCCAATATTTGATACTTTCAATAATCCCAGCTGTATCTTCTTTTGTTGGTTCCCAGTTTTCCCACTCCTCATAGGTCATTTTACGTGGTTCAAGTTCATAGTCGTCAAATTCTTTTTTTGTGTATTCTAAAAATCTTCTATCTAAAATGGATTTGGCTATTGATTCAGTATCCATTTTATATTATAAATATTAATATAAAATCAAATGTAATTAAAAGATGGAGAGTAAGTATGTAATGTTAGAATGTAATCGTCTTAGGAGTTTAGAGGTTCAACAAAAGGGGGAACACGGAGACATCCACAAGAACAAATGGTCCAACCTTGTATCCCAATCAGGAATCCTGATAAACAAGGGAGATACAATTTCGGTGCAACAAGTTATTGTTAATACAAAAGGTGCAACCGACCAAGTGTTAGAATTTACAGGAGACACAAACAATAATGGATTTGTAGATAACAAAACAAGATTAAATTATTCATTTTATGTAAATAATACAGGAAGAAATTGTGTCCCCCTACCTTTCATAGACCACAAATGTTATAAGGGTAATGGAGCAACCTCAGCACCTACCCTGACAAATTTAGACCCAACTCAGAAAATGCCCACAATCAAAACAGANAACGGACCTGACCCTGCTGTAAATGATGTCCAAACGATGTTGTCAAGACGAAGTTTAGGAGAATTTTTATTCGCTCCGAACTCGCCAGGAGCACCACAAGGATATCCTCAGTGGCAAGGTGGTCCATCAAATACGATTGATATTTTTGACAAAGTCTCAGACCCATACAAAAATTATTACAACGGAGATTACATTTTTAGATTATCAGTCTCACAAACAGGTATCGGAACAACTGCAACAAACGGATATTTTCCTGGCAACAAATACCCAGCAATGAAGAAAAAAACTACAAATTCATTTGTTTTAACTAACCCTTCTGGTGCGGCAGGACAAAAAGTATTGACCTGTATTGAAGACCCACGAGTTCAAGTTGGTGATGCACTACAAGATAAAGCAATAACAGGACCACCCACCAAAACATATGGAATCATTGCATCAATATCAACCGACGGAGTAAATATGACAATTACTTGTGTAGGGAATCTGACACACACTTTACCAGAAACTGCCGGAGGAGCAGATTTACCAGTCTTTTGTAATACCAATCCAGTCCCACCAGCAACAGACCCTGGCTTGACAACTGGTATTGTGATAAAAGTTTTGACAACATCTGGTGATGCATCCGACCCACCGAATCAAATAACAGCTTGGGAAGTAGCAGAATGTGATGTGGATAAAGGTCATTTAGTCAGAGCAGGAGACACGATTATGTTGAGTGTCAATCCAGATGGGATTATTGACCCAAACTTTATAGAACCTACTGCTTGGGCAGAATACACCATCCATGCTACACCAGACAACAACGGATATATGAGTGCCAATACAAACAGGATAGATGGTGAGAGATATTATTTGATGAATAATTTTTACACAGGATTAGCAAATCAAACAGAGGAGACAATTGGACAGGCAACTACACACGGAGATTTATTAGACTTTGCATCATTACAACCAACGATGGAGAAGAGAGTTAGTTCAGTAGATTTAGAAATTGAACCATCCTTTGCAACCCCTGACAATATTGGTTCAATCCTGACAGACCAATTACATGCACCGAACAAATTGAGTTTAGATAATCCAAAAGATGATTTTTATGATTTTACATATAACAATTACGATTTCAATCAAATAGTTCCGTATGGACCAGATTTGGCACTCACGACCAAATATCAGGACACGACTCAACTTATTCCAGATAACAAACCAGTTATTGTATCTACACCAACTTACAAACCCTGTGTAGCAAATATGTATGGATTCGGTATGCCGGAAGTTGTGTTTGACCCACTAACAAACGAACTACGTCAATCAAACCAAGGTTCGTATGCAGGTATGAGAAGACGATTTTACAACTCTGTTGCATACAGGGATATGAATCGTGTGTTGGCATTGAAAAACGCTTTTTATAATTTTGAGTATCAAAAGCCGATCGGCCAGAATGTTGAATACAACCGAGATATTTATATTGGATTACAATCAACTGAATATGCGAATCGTGCCGATGTAAATTATGGTGATTTTGGAAATATCAGGAGAGGTGAATTAGGAAGTCGTGTGTGTATGTTGAATCATTTTCAAGCTACACAGGTAGGACTATTCAATTCAAATCTCGTCGTCTTACCAAAACATTCATTAATTCTTACAAATATGAAATATAATTCAAGTAATATATCAAGATTGGCAACATCATTTAGAAAATGTGAAGAATATCTGGGTGATTTATCACAAAAAGTAGATATCACAAGTGATGATTACAAGAATAATTTATGTGTCAATCTGGATTTAGGAATGTATTGTGATGAGAAAAGCACAGTTGAACTACAACAGATAACAGGTAGTGGTCTGGGTCCAGATTTTACTTTTCCACATCATCAACGAAATAAATTTGCCAACAAGTTAGAAGCATCATTTACTTACAATAATGCAACGATTGTTCCAACGGATAATGAAAATGATGGAAACCCTGCAAATTATTTTAGATGTCAAGGATATCAAAAAGATTTTACTGGCAACGATTCACAACAATTATCAAGTATCTGGGTAAAATCACGATTCCAAGAGGGATTCATTTACGAGAATGCGATAGACCCTTCTTTTGTAGGGGATAAGATTGAAAACATAGACGGATTTATACAAGCACAAAGACAAACGACAACACCATACTTTGCAACACAATACAGGNNATATAATTTGNATAATGATNNNGCNCCTGGNGATTANNNATTTATNACAATAACTCAAGACGACCATACAACAAAAATACCTTTTGGTGCCGACTGGACTTTTACCGAATATCTACGAAATGGTATGGAGGTAGAATGCACACACGGAACAATTGATGGTAATTCTATTGTAGGGAAAAGGTCAAGAATCAGTAATGTAAATTTACAAAACAATACAACAGGTGTAGCATTTACGTTAGATACACCATTTGGTTCTGTTGCTTTCGGTGGTTTGGGTGGAGCACAGAATGTAAAAATTAGAGCAATAACACCACCAGAATCAACATTTTTTACAATGCGAAATTGGACTGATAATGGANTTGATACAAGAGATTTGGATTACGCAATTGGTCTGGCAAGAGAAAACAACCTAGCAGTTGTTCCTATATTCCAACCTGTTTTAGACCCACAACAAAGAATTGGTGGATTTCAACAAGACCCAGAAGGTGATTTTTTGGATGAAGTTCCGTTGATTGCATTTGTATCTAATTATGAATTAGGAGCACAAACAAAAGGTATAGTAGATTTTGATAAAGTAAATTTAGGAAATCCTAACAACAAGTGGCAGGTAGATATACAAAGTTCCACACAGGGAACACAAATTGGTTTTGACCCATCATTTACAAGAAACCCAGCAGTAGCATTAACAAACGTTCAAGTTGGAAACGGAGACCCAGCACAAGTTCAAAGTTATATAAATTCCTGTTATGTTGGAGCAGTCAATCCAGAAATCAAATTTAATCCTGATTTATCACGTTTTGAGTTGTCAGGTCTCAATACACCTATGGTTCAGGGTAATGGATTACCGAGTGATATACCACAGAATCTAACAGCAAATGAAACACCAGAACAGCAATGTTATCAAGTTCATCAAAGGAATCGGATTTGGCAATCACGACCAAAATTAGTTGGGGACATTACAGGAACAGCGGCACAATCTAATGTGTATAATCAGTTCAATACCACACAAAAATATCAATCAATTATGGACTCACAATCTGGTATAGCAATTGAGTCAATCGGTTTATTCAATAATGTGGGTGTTGAAACACAAATACAGCCGGGAGACTTTGCATCATACGAGAATACTTTATTGTCAAAGTTAGGATTTTCGTTAGACCAATTACTTGTTCCTGTTGGGAGAGAACAAGCATTCTTCGTAAATAATTTTGTATTCCAAGATATATTTACTTACGAAAAATCACTCAATAATTTTGTAAAACCACTAACAACTGGTGCATTCATATCCTCGGCAGAGATACAACCACTATCANTAAATGAAATGAGTATGCCCCTTTTTGACTTGGGTATGGATTCAGTTATCAGAAGTGCAAACCCAGATTGTAGTCAAGCATCAATTACAGCATTTGGATTGCCAGATAAATTAGATTATCCATATCTTGTAATCTACTCATCAATTCCAGAGGGTTCTTCTAATACAGAATTCATCGGTGGTAGTGATTCTCAATCCCTCATACCTGCTGTAGCATATCTTTACAGGAACGAAAACAACGGAGACTTTTTCTACGGATTGGAAAGTGATATTACATTTACAGCAATCAAAGACTACGTGTTGAGTCAGGTAGATATTGATATACGAAAACCAGATGGTTCAAAACCAAGTCTGGCACCTCACTCGGCAGTAATCTTCAAGATTACAAAACCTCTCATAGTTCCTGACCCAGAACTAATATTGAAAGGAAAATAAATTTTTATAATAAATTTGTATTATAAAATGCCTACNACNTATGGTGCATACCAAGATGCTTTACTNAACCATCAATCTAACGTAGCAAATCCGGCAGTCCTCCACAATCATTTAGCGGCAAGGACAACAATATCAGACCATACAACTGAAAAAGCGTTATTGGCAGATTCGGACGGACACTTGAAGGTTCAATTACACGACGAACATTCAGGACACCTAAACAATACAACTGGAATCGGTGATGGAACAACAGTGCTTCGCACAGTAGATTTAGGATATGATAGGGCAAACGGACAGGGTCGTTCTAAACTTGTAGATTCAGCTGGACGACAGGTTGTCAATCTTACAGGTAATACATCAACAGATGGGACAGGAACAAACTACCATCTCAAAGCAGATTCAGGAGGTCATTTGAAAGTTGATTTACACGAAAATATGTCAGGAGCATTGAATAACACAGGTTCTATCGGTGATGGAACAACAGTGCTTCGCACAGTGCCTCTTGGATATGATAGGTCTAATGGTAAAGGTAGGTCTCTTTTAGTTGATGCTGACGGGCACTTGCAGGTTGATATCGTTTCTGGTGGTGGAGGTGGTGGTGGTGGTGGTGATGCATCGGCCGCCAACCAATCTACGATGATTACCTCACTGGCAACACTTGAAACGACACTAACAAACATAGAAACTGATGCAGCTGCTCTTGAAGTNTTACAGACAACTACCAATACTAAACTCGGAACTCTTGAAACAGATGTTGAAGCAACNAATACTGCTCTTGCAACAATTGACGGAGTTTTGGATAACATCCTCGTTGATACAAGTGCGATAAAGGTAGATGCGGCAGCCCTTGAGGTATTACAGACATCTACGAATTCCAAACTGGATACAATTGACGGAGTGTTGGATAACATCCTCGTTGATACAAGTGCGATAAAGGTAGATGCGGCAGCCCTTGAAGTATTACAGACATCTACGAATACCAAACTTGACACCCTTGAGACGACCCTTACAGCAATTGAAAGTGATGCAGCGTCAATCAAAACAGCAGTTGAACTTTTAGATAATGCTGTATCTGGTAGTGAATTACAGGTGGATGTTGTGTCATCTGCTCTACCATCTGGTGCCGCTACTGAAAGCACCTTGAGTGCCGCTGAGGTTCATCTCGGTAATGTAGAAACCAAGCTGGGCACTCTTGAGACAGACGTTGAAGCAACGAATACTGCTCTTGCAACAATTGATGGAGTCCTTGATAATATTCTTGTTGATACAAGTGCAATCAAGGTAGATGCGGCAGCCCTTGAAGTCTTACAAACCACAACCAATACCAAACTTGACACCCTTGAGACCACATTAACAGCAATTGAAACTGATGCAGCGGCAATTGAAACACTCATCACCTCAACTAATAGTAAGATTGATACTCTTGATACCGTGCAGGATAATGCATTAACTAAACTTACTGAGATTGATACAGCAATTGACACAATTGACGGAGTGCTGGATAATATCCTCGTTGATACAAGTGCGATAAAGGTAGATGCGGCAGCCCTTGAAGTATTACAGACTACCACAAATACCAAACTGGATACTCTGGAAACGACACTTACAGCAATTGAAACTGATGCAGCTGCTCTTGAAGTATTACAGACATCTACAAATTCAAAGTTAGACCATTTAAGTGATAACCTTGATACNATTGAGACGACACTTACAGCAATTGAAACGGATGCAGCTGCTCTTGAGACATTACAGACATCTACCAATACCAAACTTGACACCCTTGAAACGACTCTTACAGCAATTGAAACTGATGCAGCTGCTCTTGAAGTATTACAGACAACTACAAACAGCAAACTTGATACTCTTGAGACAACNCTTACAGCAATAGAAACGGATGCAGCGGCAATTGAAACTCTCATCACATCAACCAATAGTAAGATTGACACTCTTGATTCCGTGCAGGATGACGCATTAACTAAACTTGGTGAGATTGATTCAGCAATTGATACTCTGGATTCTGTGGTTGATGCTATCAAGGCAAAAACCGANTTGATGGCTATTACNACTACTCAGTGNCANAANAANGTCTCCATCTCTGGTAGTGGTGGTAGTGATACGAACTCTACACTAATTACATTAGGACATAATCCAAGAAGTATAACCATCTTNGCACGAGACCATTCTGGTGCNGGTTCAATCTCAGGTNNTGAGATAACAATATCACCGATGGTGTCTATGGATAATAGCAACTTCTTTGATTTATCCACAGCAGTGTCAGCTGGTGGTGGTAGTGCCAATCAAATTATTGTTAGTGAGTTATTGAGAGAAAAGATTGTAGTAATTGAGAATTGTAGATTCCCCTTCTTAAAGGTGAAAATTACAAATGGGGCAAGTGGTGCCATCAGTTTTACGTCTCACGTGTGTTTCTAAATCTGGCTAGCAATTGATTTTTTTTCTAAAAATTAGAAAAAAGACTACGAACAACAAGATGTCTTCCAACTGCTGTGCTGATTGTAATAAAAAATACCTCGTATCAATAGAGATAGATGGAATAAATTATTGTTTGAAATGTGGTCCAAAACACGAGAAACCTATTCAAATTTGNNAAAGACTACGAANAANAAGATGTCTNTTAANGAAAAAATCCNTNCAGCCGATNTTATTANAAGATTCTTCACTCGTGGAGCATGGAAGATTCCAAAACCTTTTGATGATGAGGATGGTGTTATGTGCTTTCACACAGAGATGAAAAATTATTGGAATAATGAAAACTACGACGAAGAGATTTGGAAATATTATGATAAATCTAAATATTGGTTGAAACACAAGACCGACGATTACTTCTTGTTGATTAAAGAATAACCAACAGCCGAAAAGTAAAAACTAAAAACTAAAAATAATTTGAAAACTATCTGAAAAAAAAAATAAAGGTATGAAATGTGAGAAAGGGTGTTAGAAAAAATATAGTTTGAATATTTTTTTTAGTTTTTAGTTTTTTTTATAAGTCCAGAAACATTATAACACTTTTGTAGATTGTTTAAGGAAAAAGTATAAGAAAGGGTATGTCATAGTGTGTCAGGAAAGTTGTGGCTGTTTTTACCGCCCGCCCCTACAGCAAATGCTCCACAAGCGAAAAGCTGGGATTAGCTAT
>FUFK010045148.1_pt1 | contig 28216 bp, 29 predicted proteins | sample 1021851 | NCBI WGS metagenome assembly FUFK01 (sample SAMEA51879418, study PRJEB19060) | metagenome
ATGATCGGAGCCCCAAATATTTATAATTTCATCAAAACCTCTATCTAATTTATCTTTATGATAAGCAACATCAGAAGCGAAGTAGGTTTGTCTTCCATCTGTTCTTATTAAAACTCTATCCTTATCATCGCCAAAATCAGAAGATTTAAACCAGATATTTCCATCTCGATTATCAATTAGATTATTTGTATTTAGTTGTTGGACAGCTGCATCAATTTTTGAGTCAGCACCTAGTAAGGAGGATTCTAAGAACCAGTTATCAAAAGTTACACCAAAATCTTCAAGNTCTTTTTCTATTNTTGAAAGAACANTCTCTAGCGATATTTTTTTTATTGATTGCCAGTCTTTCTCNCAAGCNGATTTGAGATGCGAGATGATTTCATCTATTTTCTCTTCTTNATCCTTGGGAAGATTTTTAAAAAGATCATNAATATTAACAACTTCCTGTAAATTAGCATTTTTTGCAATTTCCTTTATATATTCTCCTCTGTAAGCACTTTCAGGAAAAATATTATCTTCTATGTTAATGGCTCTTAAATATACACTAGCCGTAAGAATGTCTATTTGCCTTCCCGCATCATTGACATAGTACTCCTTTTGAACTTTGTGGCCTTTCTTTTCAAGTAGTTTTGAGATTACATCTCCATAGATGGCTCCTCTTCCATGACCAACATGAAGAGGACCAGTTGGATTTGCTGAGACAAATTCGACTTGAATTTTTTTTGAATCCTCTTCCTCTTTGATAGTATTTTTATCAAGGATATCTTTAATTATTTTTAGAGTACCAGAATGATTGAGAAAGATGTTAATGAATCCAGGACCAGCAACCTCAATAGAGCTTACTAAATTGAGCTCCTTCAAAATATTTCCAATCTCAAGACCGATTTCTTTTGGATTATTTTTAGTTATATTTCCTAATATCAGAGCAACATTACATGTAAGATCGCCTTTCTCAGGGCTATCAGGTATCTCTATTTGGAACTTTGAAGAAGCAATTGAAACCTCATCTTCAGAGAATCGCTCTTCAATATGGGCAAGAATCTTATTCTTTATTTCATCAGCTATCATTAGCTCTTCCCAAATATTCTGATGAACGAGTATCTACTTTAACAACTTCGCCTTCCTCAACAAAAAGAGGTACTTGAATTGAAACTCCTGTTTCAAGAACTGCAGGCTTTTGAGCGCCAGACACCGTATCTCCTTTTACGCCAGGCTCGGATGTTTCAATCTTTAAACTCACAATCTTTGGAACATTAATTGCTATAGCTGAGTTATTCCAAAGCACTATTTCACAAAGTTCCTCACCAATGAGCCATTTTTTTGCATTAACCATAATCTTTTCATCTAGCTCTATTTGTTCATAGGTAATGTTATCCATAAAGTACCATTTTGTTTCATCCTTATACAAAAATGCCATTTCTTTCACAGTAACATCTGCAAGCTCAACACTTTCATTAGATTTAAAAGTTTTTTCAATAACATTTCCTGATAATAAATTCCTATATTTAATTCTTACAACTGCTTGACCTTTTCCAGGCTTATGAAATTCATGACTAAGTATTGAGCATGGCGCACCATCCAGAAGTATTTTAGTTCCTGTTCTAAATTGATTTGTTGGTATCTTCATGGTTTACAATATATCTACTCATTTTAATTGGGAGTCATTAAATGAACAAACTCTTTGTAGAAAAGCCAAAAAATATGATTATTAATTTAATTATTTCATTTGTCGTAATTTTAGCAACAGTTGCCTTTGCTGGGCTTTCAGGNTCAGACCTGGTTATTCAAACAGCTTGGTATATTTTAATAATTCATTGGGTTGCTTTTTTACCAGCGTTAATCTTTAAAACTGAAAAGTTTTATGATTTAACTGGATCTATTTGCTATGCTTTTGGGTCTGTTTTTGTTTACTATCAGACATATGGAGCAACATTCTCACTAAGCTTATTTATTTCTATTGCAGTTCTGATTTGGACTATAAGACTAGGAAGCTTCTTACTAAAACGAGTCTTAGATGCAGGGGAAGACAAAAGGTTTAGAACAATAAAGACAAGCCCAACTCAATTCTTTATGACATTTAATTTATCTGCGCTATGGGTAGTTATTTGTTCATTATGTGCTCTTACTGCAGTCTCAAATGGAGTGGTCGCAGTTGAACCAATATTTTACTTAGGGTTATTTATTTTTATTGCTGGTTTTTCTATAGAAGTTATTGCAGATAATCAAAAAACGCAATTTAGAGCAATTCCAGATAATGCAAATAAATTTATTACAACAGGGCTTTGGTCTGTTTCTAGGCATCCAAACTATTTTGGTGAAGTAGTCTTATGGGCGGGAGTAGCAATTATGTCCTTACCATATCTTGAAGGAGTGCAATATTGGACCTTGATATCGCCAATTTTTTCTTTTGTACTGATTTATTTTGTAAGCGGTGTAAGAATGCTTGAGGCAAGAGCTAATGTGAAATGGGGAGAAAATACAGAATATCAGAAATATGTTAAGAAAACACCTGTATTTTTCCCTAAAATATTTTAGGTTTTTATTCAACAACCAGAGAACGAAGATCAAATTTTTTTTTTGAGGTTTTATAATCACTTGTTAGAATATATAAACACCACTAACTGAGGGAGCGTGTTATGTTGACTAAAAAACTTACCTTTGTGTTTATTTTTNTGGTAAGTACTTCATTTTTGAGCGCNAGCGAAATGGAATCTGTCCTAGAAGTAGGTAGAGAAAATTCAAGCCAGAGCGCTGTTTCACAAGAAAAAATTGATAGTACCGAAAAACAAACTGATAAGATTGTAAATGAATACAAAGTTGTCGCAAAGCAGGTTGAGGGACTTAAGCTTTATAACGAACAAAAAAGAATTCAAATCCAAGCACAACTTGATTTAATGGATAAGCTAGATGAGCAACTAGTCCAAGTTGTTGTAATGCAAAGACAAATTCCGCCTTTAGCTCAAAGAATGCTCGAAGGCTTGGAACAATTCGTTGCCTTAGATACTCCATTTTATATTGATGAAAGAATGGAAAGACTTGATATTGTAAGAAGCTCGCTATCAAATCCAAAAATTACGGCCTCTGAACAAGTTAGACAAATACTCGAGGCTTATAATATTGAGGCAGAGTATGGTAGAAAGATTTCTTCATACGAAGATACGATTGTTATCGATGGAAAAGAGATGGTAGTTAATGTTCTCGTAGTTGGAAGAATAGGAATGTTCTATCAAACTAAAGACGAGCAACAAAGTGGGGTTTGGAATAATGAAACAAATGATTGGGAAGAGGTCTCTGGCTATAGAACTGCTATCAGAGATGGTATTAGGATGGCTAAGAAACTTGCCCCAACTGATATGCTCTTGTTACCAGTCTCTAAAGGGGGTGCATGATGAAATCTTTAAGATTATATATTTTTGCTCTCTTAATCTCGACCAGCTACACATTAGTGGCTCAAGAAGAAGCTACTGATGGTGAAGCGCCATCAACAGTTCAGCAACTTCTTGAATTGGTAAAAGAAGGCCAAGTCAGAGAACAATCAGAAAATGCCCAAAGGGAAGCTGAGTTTTTAGCTAATAAGAACCAGCAAGCATCTATCCTTGCTGCTGAAAAAAGAGAGCTTGCGAGACAAGANAGAATTGCAGATCAGCTCGAAGCTGAATATAAGAAGAATGAAGAAATCTTAAGAGTGAAAGAGGAAGCTTATAAAAAAGAACTAGGTTCACTTGTAGAATTATTTGGACATCTTCAAAGTGCTTCAGGTGAGGCTGCAGTTCAGTTTACTGGCTCATTATCATCCGCTCAATTTGGCACTGAAAGAGTTAATTTCTTAAATGACCTGACAGCCAAAATGTCGGAGACAACAGAGCTGCCAACAATTAGAGAAATTGAAGGTCTTTGGTATGAGCTTCAAAGAGAAATGATTGCGGGTGGACAAATTGCATCTTTTCANGCAAGTGTGATAGATGTAGATGGTGAAACTTCTGATTGTGATGTTGTCCGAGTAGGACTTTTTAATGCTGTTTGCGATGGAAAATATTTAGAATTTGCAGCTTCTAAAGGACAATACGCATTTTTGCCAAGGCAGCCTGAAGGAAGGTATACAAGAACAGCTAAAAATATTGCTTCAGCAGCAGCGAGCGAGCAAGTAACTTTTGGTATCGATCCCACTGGGCCTACAGGAGGAAGTCTTCTTGCAAATTTAATTCAAACACCAAGCTTAACTGAAAGATTGGCTCAAGGAAGAGAGATCGGTTACGCGATTGTTTTCGTTGGTCTTTTAGGGACTCTTTTAGCTTTATATAAATTATATGTTTTATATGTAACTGGTAGAGCAGTAAGGAAACAATCAAAATCTAAAGCTCTCAACTCTAACAATCCACTTGGAAGAGTCTTAAAAGTCGGGGAAGAACATTTCTCAAAAGATATAGACACACTAGAGTTAAAGCTCGCAGAGGCTATCATGGCTGAAAGGCCTGATATCGAAAGATATATTGGTGTCGTAAAGATTATTTCTGTTGTCGCTCCACTAGCAGGACTCCTTGGAACAGTTACAGGTATGATTGTTACTTTCCAACAAATTACTCTTTACGGAACGGGCGATCCAAAACTAATGGCTGGCGGAATATCGCAGGCCCTTGTCACCACAGTTCTTGGATTACTTGTTGCTATTCCAACAACTTTACTTCATTCATTTGCAAACTCATCTGCGCGTGAGATTGTAGGTGTTCTTGAGGAGCAAAGTACTGGAATCTTAGCTGAAAGAGCAGAAAGTAAATAATGATTTACGCTATAACTGAAACTTTCATTTCCATCAGAGACTTCATGGAAGCCGGTGGAAGCGTGCTTTGGTTAATAGCATTGTTGGTACTTCTAATGTGGGCTTTAATATTCGAGAGAATATATTATCTTTCACATGGNCATAATGTATTTTTAGATTCTCTTGTTTCCAAATGGGATTCAAGAACTGATAAAACTTCATGGCACGCATTACAAATTAGAGAAAAGTTTTTAGCAGAAGCAAAATCTTCTATAAACAGGAATACGACACTTATAAAAACCTGCATTGCGCTTGCTCCATTATTTGGTTTGTTGGGAACAGTGACCGGAATGATTGAAGTTTTCCAGGTAATGGCCTTCAGTGGGGGTGGTGATGCGAGAGCAATGGCTGGTGGAGTTTCTAAGGCAACTCTTCCAACTATGGCAGGTATGGTCGTATCTCTATCGGGAATTTTTGCAATGATTTATATATCAAGTGTGAGCGAGAGACATAATGGAATTCTTGAAGAAAGAATTAAAAGAGTTTAGGAGAGGTTAAAGTGAGAAGAAACGCAATATCTACAGCAGTTCAAGAGGAAGAAAGCGAAATTAATATCACCCCAATGTTGGATGTGGTTTTTATAATGCTGATATTTTTTATTGTTACTGCAAACTTTATTAAAGAGCCTGGTTTAGAAATAAATAGGCCTGATTCAGACACAGCTGAAACTCAAGAAAATGCAGCTATTCTTATTGCGGTTGGCCCAACCGGAGAAGTCTGGATGGATGGAAGAAGGATTGATGTAAGACAAGTTAAAGCTAATGTTGTAAAGCTTTTGGCTGATAATCCTCAGGGCTCCGTAGTAATTCAGGCGGACGAAAAAGCAGTTGCTGATACCATAATAAAAGTTATGGATGGTGCAAGGGAAGCCGGTGTTACAGCAATATCTCTTGCTTCCGAACCAAAGTAGGTTTTTTATGAGTGGATTATTATCTAATATTTTCATTCCAATTAAAGTTGCCTACATTAAGCTATTTGAAATTAATAAATACTTTGCTGTTTTAGTTCTATCAGTAACAACAACTTTATTTCTATTCGTTTTAATGGTTGCTCTCATTTCACTTGGAGACAGTGGATTAAAGGAAGATAAATCTGTTAAGTTGGCAGATATCGTAATGCCTGAAAGAGAAATAGATACTTTTATGGATGATGTAGATAAACCCGAGGAACCTGAGGAGCAACCTGAAGATATCGCACAACCAGAAGTAGATCTTCAACCAACTACTGGAATTGACGTTAATATTCCAAAGCCCAAGGCAAAATTTACAGCAGGTGGAAGCTTTTTTAGAGACGGAGAGTATATACCTCTTTTCAAAATTCAACCACAATACCCAAGAAGAGCTCAAGAGCGAGGCACTATGGGATTTGCGATAGTTGCTTTTACAATAACTGAATCAGGAACAATTGAAGATGTAGTTCCTGTTGAGGGTTATTGCACATCGAAAAATCCAAATGATCCCGAGGCACAATTGAGACCATGTTCAATTTTTAATTCGGCATCTTCCAGAGCAGCACTTAAGTTAAAATATAAACCAAAAATAGTAGATGGTAAGGCTGTTAGGGTTGAGGGAGTTCAACACAAATTTACATTTATAATGGAAGACTCATAAATATGTTTTTAAGAATTTTATCTCTATTATTTGTTTTTAGTTTAGTTACGGTGCCCTTTGATCTGGGAGCACAAGATCAGAAAGTAACATATAAAAAAGCTAGAGCACTTCAAACATCAACTGCAAAAAAGATTGTTAAAGTAGTAGAGGCTCTTGAAAGAGTTGATGAAGAAGGTAAAGAAGATCCTGATTTCGAAACTGTAAAAGAGATCCTCAATGAGCTATTAGATAAAAAGGATAGCCTAAGAAGCTATGACAGATCTGTTATGTGGAATTACTGGGGATACGTTTATTTTTCAGAAGAAAGATTCTCTGATGCAATGAGGGCATATAGAAACCTATTAGCTGAACCAGAATCAACAATCCCATTAAGAGTTGCCTCTTTGTATACACTTGCTCAACTTAACTTTGTTAATGAAGATTACGAAGAGGGTGTAAAAGTTCTTCTTCAGTGGATGCAAGAAGTAGAAGTCATCACTGCTCAAGGTTGGTCTCTTTTAGGCCAAGCGTATTTTCAACTTGGCTCAGATAAGAAATCTGAAAGTGAAAAGCTGGATTATTATGAAAAAGCTCTTGAAAGTATGTTAAGTGCCGTCAAGACTGCTGAGATTGAAGAGTACAAACCAAAAGAAAATTGGTATGTTTTAATGGCAGCATGTTACAGCGAACTTCAATCCAGGATTGGAAAAGAAGAATCTCTGTATAAGCAGTTAGATATATATGAGATTTTGGTAAATTTATATCCTAAAAAGATGTACTTTATTCAACTTGGCGGAATTTATGGACAACTTAATAGAGAACTGGATTACATGATTACTCTTAATGCAGCTTACCAAAAAGATTTACTCGATAAAGAATCGGAGTACCTCGCTTTAACCCAACTACTTCTTTTAAATAATAATCCATATTGGGCTGCAAAAGTTTTAGAAGCTGGAAGAGTTAAAAAAGTACCAGTCATTGATGAGAAAACAAAAGAAGAGAAAATTGTTCCTGTCGTAAAAGATAATGAAAAAAATCTGAAACTACTAGCAGATGCATGGAGAATGGCTCAGGAAATAGAGCTTGCAATACCTATAATGGAGAAAGCTGCAAAAATAGCTAAGGATGGACAAACATTTATAATCTTGGGGAGTCTTTATCTTTCGGAAGATAAATTAGAAGAAGCTGTTAATGCTATTGAGCAAGGTCTTAAAAAGGGGAAAGTAAAAAATGCGTCACAAGCAAGATTAACTTTAGGACAAGCACACTTTGAGCTTCAAAATTTTGATCAAGCCAAAAAAGAATTTAGGATTGCTGCTCGTGACGATGATAAGAAGATTAAAAAGACAGCAAATAGTTGGATTAAATATACTGAAAACGAGGAAATTCGAGTCAAAAATCTAGCGTTAAGAAGAGACTATATTCAAAATCAAGGGTAATACCTAGATAGCCATTTTTGCTTTAATAGCAGGATGGGGATCATATCCGTCAAGAATAAAATCATCAAGGTTTAAACTTTTTAAATCCTCTAAACTATTTATTTCTGGGAATGTTAGTTTAGGNAGTGGTCTNGGGTCTCTTTTTATTTGCTCTTTTACTTGATCAACCGAGTTTAGATAAATGTGAGCGTCACCAAAGGAATGAATGAAGTATCTCGGTTTAAGGCCCAATATCTTTCCAAGAACATGCATAAGTAAAGAATAGCTAGCAATATTAAATGGTACTCCAAGGAACATATCAGCACTTCTTTGATACATGTGGCAATCTAAACTTTGGTCGCTAGAGACATAGAATTGCGCTAATAGATGGCATGGAGGAAGAGCCATTTTATCTATCATCGCCACATTCCAAGCACTTAGAATATGTCTTCTGCTGGTCGGGTTATTTTTAAGGGAGTCTAAGAGTTCTTGAATTTGGTCTTTATCACCCCACTTTCTCCATTGAACTCCATATACCGGACCAAGCTTTTTTACCAATGATGAATTTTCATATCCTAAATTTTTTCCTTGATTATCTGCATTATCTGTCCAAATAGTAGGGTATTTATCTATATCGGTTAATTCATCTCTGTTTTTGTTATATCTTATCTCCGCTAGTCTTCTTTCATCGTCAGAACCCTCTAGAAACCAAATAAGCTCAGACACGACACCCTTCCATGCNAGTTTTTTTGTGGTTACTGCAGGGAATCCATCCCTTAAATCAAATTTAAGTTGATGCCCAAATGAAGAAATAGTTCCNACATTNGTTCTGTCTTCACGCTTTTCTCCATTTTCTAANATGTNAGANAGCAGATTAAGATATGATTTCATTTTTATTTTTAAAAGTAACTATGAATATTAAACCAATAAGGATCATAGGAATACATAAAAGTTGACCCATTGTAAGAAAATCAGAAAAAACAAAACCTAGATGTGAGTCTGGCTGCCTAAAATTCTCTATAAAAAATCTTATACTTCCATAAAAAAACAGAAAAGATCCAGCAACTAACCCTCTTTTTTTTGTGTATTTATTTACAATCATTAATAGGATAAATAGCAAAGGGCCTTCACCAAAAGATTCATAGAGTTGTGAAGGATGTCTTGTAAGGCCAAATGGATCAGTTGGGAAAATGAACCCCCAACTTCCATCTGTAGCTCTTCCATAAAGTTCACCATTTAAAAAGTTACCAATCCTAACTAAGCATAGACCTATAGGCATACTTAGNGCNGCNGAGTCTAGAAGTCTTATAAAGTTAATCCTATTTTGTTTTGAAAAAATAAACATCGAGATGATTACNCCAATTAGCCCTCCATGGAAGGAAAGACCACCCTCCCAAATATAGAAAAGCTTGAGAGGATTATTTATAAGCTGATCAAATCCATAAAAAAGCATATAGCCAATTCTTCCACCAATCATTGCTCCAAATATTAATCCATATAAAAAGACGAGATCATTTGCCTTTTCTTTAGAAATNCCAATTTCTTTTGTGATTGAGTTATTTGCAAGATGNAGATAAATAAATATTGCTGAAAGNATCCATGTAANTGCATAGTACTGAATAGATATACTCCCAACAGAGACCAGGCTTGGGTTNTTGAAGAAGTCTGATAATTCAATAATCATATAAAAAGCATATAGTAGCTTACTGAGAGAATAAAAATACTAAAAAGAACTTTTAATAATTTCTCACTTATCTTGTGAGCCAGATAAACACCAGCTTGAGCACTAAATAGACTACCCAAAGAAATCCCTAGTAAAGCAGGCCAGTAAATTAAACCAATAGATTTCTCCAATGCTTGATCTTCCCCAAGTCCACTTAAAATAAAACCAAGAGATGCAAACAAAGAAATTATTACTCCGCAAGCCGATGCTGTCCCTATACTATTAACCATTTTTAAACCAGCATAATTTAAATATGGAACAGTGAAACTCCCACCGCCAATTCCTAGTATTGATGATGCAGCTCCAGTACCTGTGCCATACAGGATAGTGCCAAAGGAAGGCTTAAGATTTCTTGCTGGCATATTAACATTAATAAGTATTTGAAGAGCAATAAGAAGGTATGAGACACCTATAATTACTTTTAAAGTTGAGGCTTCTATAGATATTGATAATACTGAGCCTAAATAAGAACCAAGAGCAATACCAATGGAAAGTTTGCGCCAAAAACTCCAATCAACACTACCTTTTTTATTGTGAGCAAATGCAGATGCAAATGCAGTAAAGAATATAGTTCCAAGTGATGTTGCAACACAAATATGTATTAGTAGATCAGACTCATATCCAAGATAAGTAAGAACAAATAGCAATGCTGGAACAATAATTACACCACCACCAATTCCAAATACTCCAGCAAGGACACCTACAAATAAACCAAGAATAATATAGATAAGTATTTCCATTATTTACTAAACTCCGACTTATATGCTGGCTCAAGTTCAGTTAGGACTTTTTCATAAATTTCCCTTTTGAAATCTACTATTTCATCAAGAGGCTTCCAATAATCAACCCAATTGAATTCATCAAATTCAGGGTTATTCTCATTATTTAAATCAATCTTAGTTTCTTCAATCAACTTAAACAAAAACCATTTTTGCTTTTGGCCTTTAAAACTTTCCCATAGAAAACTATTTCTTTTATATTTTTTAGGAAGATCATACTTATACCAATTATCAGACTCTTTAATTAACTTTACTTTATTTTTTTCAATACCAACTTCTTCAAATAATTCTCTTAGCGCAGCATCAAATATGTCCTCATTTTTATCTATACCGCCTTGAGGAAATTGCCAGTTGGTGGAATTTTTTCTTTTACAGTACAACAATTTCCCATCTGAATTGGCTACAATAATACCAACATTTAAACGATAACCTTTTTCTTTAATATCCATGACTGTTAATAAAAAATTAGCAATTTTTGATTTAGATCATACCATTCTTAAATGCAACTCGGATCATTCCTGGCTGGATTATCTTATAAATAAAGGATTTNTAAAAAGAGAAGAATATTTTGAACAAAATGCTGAATTTCAGAAGAANTTTAGAGAAGGNNATGTTAACTATAAAGACTATTATGAATTTACTATTCAATACCTTAAAGATAATAGNGATGACTATATNTCTGANATTAGATCAGATTTTATGAAGGANATTATTGAACCNTCAATTAATATTTATGCNTTAAGNTTAATTCATAAGCATTACGAAAAANATGAAGAGCTACTTCTTGCTTCAGGAACAACNTCAATAATTGCTGNCCCAATTGCCAAAAGATTAGAATTTAAAAATGTTGTNTGNACAACATGTGAAAAAGAAAACAATATTTATACCGGAAGAATNGAAGATCCTCCNTCGCTAGGAGAGGGGAAGTTAAAAAATGTGCAGGCATGGATGAANAATAANGGGTTCTCAGATTTTAATGNNACAACCTTTTANTCTGACTCAATCTTAGATATGCCTCTCTTGCAGAAAGTAGAAAAACCNGTGGCNGTTAACCCAGATNNTGANTTNNTTAGAGTNTCTAANGACCNTGGCTGGGAAATTATAGATTTACCTATCTAAAACTCGTCCATATCTGGACAGGTACAAAATAGGTTTTTATCACCNTAAACGTTNTCTATCCTCTTTACAGGCGGCCAATACTTTCTTGCTTTTAAGTAATCCANTGGNTATGCAGCTTTTTCTCTAGAATAATTATGTTNCCAATTATCACTGCTAAGNTCTTCTACAGTNTGAGGTGAATTTTTTAGAATATTANTTTCAGAATCCNCATTNCCCTTTTCAATTTCCTCTATTTCTTTCCTAATAGAAATCATAGCATCACAGAATATATCTAATTCTTCTCTCGATTCACTTTCAGTAGGCTCAATCATAAGAGTGCCTGCAACTGGCCAGGACATAGTAGGAGCATGAAAACCATAATCCATAAGCCTCTTGGCTATATCATCAACATCAATATTTGAGGACTCTTTAAAGGGTCTTGCATCTATTATGCATTCGTGAGCAATTAAGTTGTTCTCACCTNTATAAAGTATTTGGTAGTAATCGCTTAGGCGCTTTGCAACATAATTTGCGCTTAAAATGGCAGTCATCGTGGCTTGCTTTAAACCCTTTGATCCCATCATTGCAATATACATCCAACTAATTGGAAGAATGCTGGCACTTCCAAAATCTGTTGAGGATACAGGACCTACATTTTGAATATTTTCATGATGCGAAGGCATAAAATCTTTAAGTTTTTCAACAACTCCTATCGGGCCGACTCCAGGCCCACCTCCGCCATGAGGAATGCAAAATGTTTTATGCAAGTTGAGATGAGAAACATCACCACCAAACTCTCCAGGCTTTGCAATTCCAACAAGAGCATTCAAGTTAGCTCCATCAATATAAACTAACCCTCCATGGTCATGAACAATTTTACAAACTTCTTTAACATTACTTTCAAAGACACCATGAGTGGAAGGGTATGTGATCATAATTGCTGATAAATTGCTTTTGTGAAGAGATGNCTTTTCTTTTAAGTCCTTAAGATCAATATTCCCTTCCGAATCACACTCAACAGGGACAACTTTCATTCCAACCATCATTGCTGAGGCAGGATTAGTACCATGTGCTGATCTTGGAATAAGGCAGATTGACCTATTATCATCACCATTATTTTTATGGTATGCATCAATTGCTAGGAGACCTGCATACTCTCCTTGAGAACCAGCATTCGGTTGAAGTGAAATATCATAATATCCCGTAATACCCGACAACATTTCTCTTAAGTCTTTAATAAGAATTTGATAACCTTCTGTTTGATCNATCGGACAATATGGATGCATATTTGCAAATTCTGGCCAGCTTACTGGNGCCATTTCCGAAGCTGAGTTTAATTTCATTGTNCAAGAGCCAAGTGGNATCATTGATCTATCGAGNGCGATATCCTTATCAGATAGTCTTTTAATNTATCTCATCATNTCTGTTTCNGAATGATATTTATTAAAACGCTCNTGTTTCATAAAATCAGAGGATCTAACTATTTCTTTATTAAGACTAGCTTCACCANCTTCGGAATCATTTGATNTAGNCTTNCCTGAGAGCGCAAAGACTAGATCANNAATNTCATCNGAGGTTGTGGCNTCATCTATTGANATACTAACNAAATTATTATCAAACCAATTAATATTTATTTTTGCATCGAGTAGACGAGTTTTTATTTCCGAAATATCTCCTTTTAANCGAATAGAAAGAGTATCAAAAAAGTTATTATTTAGAATTTCATGATCGCNAGACTTAAGAGCATTAAAAAGTTTACGAGTTTTTTTATGGACATCATTAGCAATTCCTATCAGACCATTTGGACCATGATAGATAGCAAAAAAGCCAGCCATCACAGCAAGTAGCGCTTGAGAAGTACAAATATTGCTAGTGGCTTTTTCTCGCCTTATGTGCTGTTCTCTTGTTTGAAGTGCAAGCCTGTAGGATAGATTTCCGCTAGCATCTTTAGATGCNCCNATAATTCTTCCAGGCATCGANCTTTGNAAACTCTCATGTGTAGCCATAAATGCAGCATGNGGNCCTCCAAATCCCATTGGNACTCCAAACCTTTGNGATGANCCTATAACAATATCAGCACCAATTTCTCCTGGAGGTNTCAAAAGAGTCANGGCAAGAAGNTCNGTNGCACAAACNAGCAAGGACTTATTNTTTTTNCAGTAATCTGANAGCCTTGAAAAATCTTNNATTTCTCCAAATTTNTTTGGATATTGTATTAANATTCCAAAAAAATCTTTTTCATTAAAATCTTGAGGATCTCCNANCTCAAGCTTAATACCAAATGGNTTAGCNCTNGTTTTAAGAACNGANATAGTCTGCCNGAAACAGTTTTTATCNACAAANAAATAATTAGATTTATTTTTCGATACTCTTTTTGCTAGCATCATAGCTTCAGCTGCGGCTGTAGCCTCATCAAGAAGAGATGCATTAGCTATTTCCATTGAGGTTAACTCACAGATAGTTGTTTGGAAATTTATTAGCGCCTCTAATCTTCCTTGAGAAATCTCAGCTTGATATGGAGTATATGAGGTATACCATCCAGGATTTTCAAATACATTTCTTTTAATGACCTTAGGAGTAACCGTTCCATAGTAACCCTGCCCAATATAAGATCTAAAGACTGAATTTTGTTTAGCAATTTTATCAAGCTTTTTCAGAGCCGCCATCTCTGATAATCCCCCACCAAGATCTAAATAATCATCTTCTAATATACTTTTAGGTACAACATCCTCAATAAATGCATGCATATCCTTGTAACCAAGGAAATTTAGCATATCTTTTTGGTCATCAGCACCAATACCAATATGCCTATCAACGAAAGATTTAATTTGACTCATTTATGATTTAATTAACTATTACCATCAAGCATGGATGAATATTCTTCAGCAGTCATAAGACTATCTATGCTTCCAAGATTTTCATCACTAACTCTTAATTTGAAGAACCAACCATCCTCATAAGGAGAGGTNTTTACAAGCTCAGGGTTTTCTTCAAGAGCTTCATTTACTTCAATAACTTCACCAGANAAGGGAGTATACACTTCAGATGCAGCTTTTACAGATTCNACTACAGCTGCTTCATCGCCTGAGACGAACTCATCTCCAATTGCTGGTAATTCAACAAAGACAACCTCTCCAAGCTCATTCTGAGCATGATCACTGATACCAACTATAACAGTATTATCATCCACTTTTACCCATTCATGCGAATCCAGAAATTTAAGATCACTTGGAGTTTCATTCATATCATAATTTTACCTTTTCTTATAAAAGGTAGCGATAATATTTTTACATTTAGAAGCTTATTTCTTATCAGCACATTTGCATTTTCACTGATATCCATCGGTATCCTAGCTAAGCCAATGCTTTTCTTCATATACGGCGAAAAAGTACCACTTGTAACTTCTCCCTCAAAATCATCTTTGATAATCTTTTGACCACTTCTCAGAATTCCTTTTTCATTAAGTAAAACACCAACAAGCTTAATCTTGTTGGTATTTTTAATTTCAAGAAGCTTTTCTTTAGCTATAAAATCTCTTTCGATATCACTAAAATCGATAACCCAACCTAAATTAGACTCAAAGGGATTATTCTTTATGGTCATGTCTGTGCCATTGAGATTCATCCCAGCTTCAACTCTCAAAGTATCTCTTGCACCCAAACCAATTGGAGGAATGCTCCTAGAAATACATAAATCCCAAATGTTTTGTAATTCTTCAGGCTCACCAATAACCTCAAAACCATCTTCCCCTGTATAACCAGTCCTTGAAACGAAAAGTTTATTCCTTTCAGTAAATGAAAAACTTTTATAGTTTGAAAGCTCTAGTTTAAGGATATTTTTAAGAGCAATCTCAGATTCTGGTCCTTGGATAGCTAGAATGCCTAAACTTGGTTTATGATGGAACTCACAATCAAATTTGATAATATTTGATTCAAAGAAGTTATTTACATCATCAAAAGTAGAACAGTTTGATACGACTCTGAATTTTTCATTGTTAAATTTATAAACGATTAGATCATCTATTATCCCGCCTTCATTATTCGTTATTACACTATAAAGTGCAGAACCATCGTCAATTTTATTCACATCATTTGTTAACACATGTCTCATAAATTCTTTCGCTTCCACACCACAGAAATCAAAGATATTCATATGAGAAACATCAAAAATACCAGCACTATTTCTTACAGAATTATGTTCATTAATCTGAGAGCCATAATGTATGGGCATTTCCCATCCTGAGAAATTAACAAATTTTGATCCCAAGCCCAGATGAGATTCATATAGAAAGGTTCTATTCATTATCAACTCTATTATTTAATATCAATACAAGAATTAAACTTAAAAGAATCATGGCTATGCTGGGAGTTGCAGCTAATTCCCATTGACCCTCTGAGGTAAAATTATAAATCTTTGATGACAAGGTATCGAAACCTACCGGCCTCAACAATAGTGTTGCAGGCTGCTCTTTAATCACTTCTATAAAAACAACTAAAAAGCCTAACAACAGAGATGGATATAAAGCTGGAAAATATATATTCCTAAAAGTTTTCAATAAGCTTTTCGAATAGATCCTTGTTGCAGAAAGGGTCTCTTCGGCCATACTCGAAAGGGCAGCATCCAAATAACGTATTAAAGGAGTTATAAATCTTATTACCAAACATAAAAATAATCCCCATATGCCGAATACTGTTACTGATAAATCAAAGTAAAAGCTAAAGACTAATAATAGAGAAACTGCAAGAACAGAGCCTGGGATTGCATAACCTATTGTCGATAGATTAAAAATAATTTTATTTGAGCTTTTGAAGCTCCCCAGTGAAAGAATTATTGCAATAACTGAAGCAGCTAATGCAACTATAAAACCTATGAAGAAAGAATTAAAAATTAGCTCTAATGGAATATTATTTTTGATATTTTCTGAAGACCAAACTATAAGTTGTATAAATGGAAAGATGAAGGTTATTACAAAAACAAATGAACAAAATAGGGCAATTGAGAAATTAAATATTTTACTAGGCTTAATTAAACTATGATTTGCTTTCCCAGCACCTGATGACTTCCTACTTTCAGAGCTTAGTTTACTGATATACAAAATAATCATTGCTAATAAGAAAAGCATAAGAGATATTTTTGCTCCAGATATTAAGTCTTGATAACCAAACCAAATATTAAAGATGCCAACAGTTAGAGTATTAATACCAAGTGTTGCAACGCCTCCAAAATCAGAGATAGTTTCAAAGATGCATAGAACTGTTCCAGCTATTATCGCAGGCTTCAGAGACGGGAGAAGAATAAGATAAATTGTTTGGAAGTTATTTTTTCCTAGAGACTTTGATGCTTTGAATATAGATACTCCAGTTTTTCTTAACTGCGCCTTACATAGAAGGAACGTATAAGGATATAAACCGAGAGACATTATTAAAGCAGACAACACGATATTTTCTCTAATAGAGCTAGAAATGAAGCTGATTTCTTCAGCAGCCCCAACAAAAATAAAAGCATACACATAGATAGGAAATGCTAGGGACAAACATAAAGCCCATGAAAAAAACTTTCTCCCATAAAAATCGAACATTGTCACAAAGATTGAGCAAGGAACAGCTATCAGAGAAGTGAATATTGCAACCAGCATGCATAACAATAAAGTGTTAGACGTCATCTTAATTATCAAAGATGTTGTTACATATTCATTGAGTGGCTGAGTGAAGCCTAAAAAAATAAAGGTAAGAAATATTATTGATATAAATATCAGCCAAGGATATGACAGAATTTTTAATAATCTTAGATGCTGCACTATATTTATTTGTTATCTGAGTCTGCTAGAACTTTTTTTGATCTGGCTCCCATTTCTTGTAACTCTTTTGCTTGATTTGTTAGATTTCCCTTACCGGTGCTTAACTTCTTTTCTGCTTCATTTATCGCATCTTGAGTAGCATTGAAGCTACTTTTTACCTTTTCAAAGTCTGTTTTAAGGCCAACAAGCTTATCAATCATTAGGCCAGCTCTTAGAGCAATTTTTTCGGCATCTTTACTCAATCTATCTTGTCTCCATAAACTTTCAGCGACTCTAAGGATTGCTATCAAGTTAGTTGGTGTTACAAATCCCATTTTACTTTGCATGGCGGTTTTCTGAAGGTCCCAATCATTCATAAGCGCAAGAGACAAAGCTGATTCAATTGGGATAAACATTAAAATATAGTCAGCTGACCCAAGCTCTTCAATACTTTTATAAGACTTAGATGAAAGTTGTTTTATATGAGTCTTTAGGGAGCTTAGATGTTCTTTTAGATGTTTTTCTTTTTCAGACTCATCTTCAGTATCAACATACCTTAAGTATGNTGTAAGAGAGGCTTTTGAGTCGATAATGATACTTCTATTATCTGGCATAAAGACAACAGCATCCGGTTGAACAGTAGATCCATCGCTAGCAGTAAATTTTTTTTGGAGCACATAGTCTTTATCTTTTCTCAATCCAGATTCCTCAAGTGTTTTTTCTAAAACTTGTTCTCCCCAGGCACCTTGAGTTTGGACATTTCCACTCAAAGCTAAAGCTAAGTCTCTTGCTTCTTTGCCGATATTATCAGTTTGCTCAATTATTTTTGATACGTGATCTTTAAAACTTTCTTTTGATGCAGCCTGTTCTTCTTTTAAGCCAACAATTTCTTCATTTAGATTTCGTAGTTGTTCTTTAAAGGGCTTAAGCGTTAAATCGATTTTCTCTAAATTATGCTTTGAAGAGCTTTCATTCTTTTCCTGAACTACCTTGGAAATTATTTCCTCAATATTTGAGTTATGATTTTTGCTCATCCTATAAACAAACCAAAGCACAATTCCAACTAAAGGGATCGCTAACAGAAGCTCTAAGAAAATTAAATTTATATTTTCATTCATATGCATTATTATTTCATTAAATTGATAACACTCATAATGTGATGGAAAAATTACTTGAAACTTTTAAAGCACTAAAGCAAAAAAACTTATCAATTGATCTTACTAGAGGAAAACCACATTCCGACCAACTAGACTTATCAAATAACTTAATGACTCAGGCTGTCGATCCCATTGGAGAAAATGGTGTTGACTTAAGGAATTATGGAGAGCCAATTGGAATTATAGAGGCTAGAAAACTTGGTGCAGACATTCTTGATAGCAAAATAGATTTAACAATCGCTGGAGAACAATCAAGCTATCTTCTAATGACTCAACTTCTTTTAGGAAGATTTCTCTTTGGGCTAGATGATGATCCATGGAAAAATGATAAAGAGCCAGCATTTCTGTGTGCCGTGCCTGGATTTGATAGGCATTTTGCAACTCTAGAAGGCCTTGGTCTAAAAATGCATACTGTAAATCTCTGCTCATCTGGTATCGATCTTGATGATCTAAATAAGAAACTTTCCAAATATCCAAATATAAAGGGATTAATCTGTGTTCCAAGGCATTCCAACCCTTCTGGCGAAGTATTTTCTGACGAAAACATCACAAACCTTTTAAAGATTACCAAAGAATATAACTCTAGCTTTATTAACTTATTTGATCATGCTTATTTAATTCATGATTTCGATGAAACGCGAGTTCAGACACCAATCCCTCTCTTAGCAGATGGTTTGGGTGCTTTAGACAATGTAGCTGTATTTACTTCTTTCTCAAAAGTTACTTTTGGCGGAGGCGGCATGGCTTTTTTAACAACTGGCGAAAAGAATTTTAAATTAATTGAAAGAGTAAGGAACATGATGGTAATTTGTCCAGATAAAATTAATCAAAGAAGACATGTTAATTTCTTTAAAAATAAATCGAATGTTCTTGAACATATGAAGAAGCATGCCAGTTTTGTTAAGCCAAAGTTTGAACTTGTTAATAAAAAACTTTCAAATCTACCCAGCGNNGTAGGTGAATACACAAATCCAACTGGTGGGTATTTCGTAACCTTCTATTCAAAAAAACCAATTGCCAAAAGAATTGTTGCACTGTGTGCAGAGGCTGGACTAATGCTAACACCTGCAGGCTCAACTTATCCTTACGGCAATGATCCAAATGATTCAGTCTTGAGGATAGCTCCAACCTATATTGACATTGATGAGCTTGATGTCGCAATGGATATTTTTGTATTATCAGCTCAAATTGCTCACTCTGAAATCTAAAAACCATATAGAAAAATATTACTTTTTATAATATTCTTTATTAATGGACAGTGATAATTTTTTAGTTGTTTCCAGCAATTCAATCGAGAACAAAAATATTGAAGAATACTTAGGCATAGTTGTTGGAAGTACAGTGAGAGCAAGAAATGTTGGAAGCGATTTCTTCGCTACTCTGAAAAATCTTGTTGGTGGTGAGGTTGTTAGTTACTCAAGGCTTTTAGAAAGGGCTAGAGATCAGGCATATGAAAGAATGATCCAGGAAGCTAAAGAAAAAGGAGCGAACGGAATTATCAATTTCAGGTTCCAAACATCTCAGATTGTTCAAGGTGCCTCAGAGGTAATGGCCTACGGAACAGCTGTAAAAATTTCATAAGCCTTTTCAAATTTAGAGGATAGTTATGAATCAAACAGAAAAAACTGCATTTCGTGAAAGTATTATCATTGTGTTTATAGGGCTATGTATTAATTTCCCACTTCAAACTTTTTTACTTTGGATAACAATAGATAGGTGGCATTGGTCTGATCCATTATCAATTTCAATTTTTACTCAATGCGTAATTACCTTTGTAGCTTTAATTAGGATTTATACGATAAGAATGAGGTTCACAAGGGGTAAATTCTGAAAATAGCGATTATTGGATCAGGAATATCTGGTCTCTCTGCAGCTTATTATCTCTCTGATCAGCACGAAGTAGATTTGTTTGAAAAAGACTCTAGGTTGGGTGGGCACACTCATACGCATACTCTTGAGCTGGAAAAAAAAATAAGAGTCGACTCAGGCTTTATAGTAATGAATGATAGAAATTATCCTTTATTAACAAAACTGTTCCTTGAATTAGAAATTGAACTTCATCCAACCTCCATGTCTTTTAGTGTCGATACAGAAAATATTTCATGGTGCTCAGAAGAATTTAAAAAATTTAGATTCTTTAATAGCTTAAAAAAAATAAGGATTTTTCTTGAAATGGTTAGATTTAATAATATTGCATCAAATGTAGATTCAAATGGATCAATAGAAGATTGGTTAAGAGAAAAAANATTCTCAGAATTCTTTAAGAAAAATTATGTATATCCNATGTCTGCATCAATTTGGTCTTCATCCCAGGAATCAATTAGTAGATTCCCAATGAAATCATTTTCTAGATTTTTTAATAATCATGGATTGTTAGATCTAATTAANAGNCCNCAGTGGTTTTCNGTCTTGGGNGGAAGNAATACNTATATAGAAAAACTAATTAANCANTCAAAAATAAATAATNTTTTTAAAAATGCAAANNTATCGATAAAAAGAGAAAAAGAAAAAGTATTTGTNCTNAATAATGATANANNAAATCAATATGATGTAATNATTTTTGCCTGTCATGCTAATCAGNTTGGNGCANTNGTTGATGATATGTCCTCTGANGAANANGAAATATTNTCTATGTTCGANTATACAACTAANAATGCTTTGCTTCATCATGATCAAAACCTGATGCCAAATGAAAAATCTCTTTGGTCTTCCTGGAACTCTTTTAAGAACAATAAATATGANTATGTTTCTTATTGGATGAATAATTTACAGAAATTAGANANCGANAGAGATATTTTTGTAACACTTGGAAATTATCCTGATNTTGATGANGANAAAGTNTTNAAGANAATTNAATATGAACATCCTCTTTATAGNGAACAAACAATTAANGGNCAAAAATTGATACGATCAATTCANGGNAATAGAAAAACATATTTTACAGGTGCTCATCTTGGTTATGGATTTCATGAAGATGGCATTAAATCTTCATTAGAAGTTATAAAGATTATTAATGGATAAAGCAAAACTAAATTTATTCGATGGTGATGTATCTCATAGAAGAGTAGGCAANAAAAAGCATCAGTTTNAATATAAATATAAATCAGCTTTTGTTGAGGATGTATTTGATTTCAACTCAGAAAAGTTTAAACATATTAATTCTAAGATTTTAAGTTTTGCTGATAATTATTCTGACATGTCAGGCAAAGTAATTGACTCAATGAAGTCCTTTATTAAAGAAAAAGATATTGAAGCTAATATGTGCAAAGTGAATCTTCTCAGAACACCCAATATTGGATTTATCAAATCTTTTAACCCAGTATGTTTTTGGTTTTTAGAAACCAAAGAAGGTTGTAAATTTTTTATAGCTGAAGTCAAAAATACATTTTATGAAGACCAAATTTATATTGTTGAAAATAATGGGGAAGCTATCTCTGAAAACATTTGGCTTGAGGTTGAGAAGAATATGTATGTTTCTCCTTTTGCAGAGAANTCCGGTTTCTATAAATTTAATTTATCCAGAAACCCATTTAAAATAAAGATAAATCAGTTTAACAAAGAAAAAAAAGCAGAGATNGTTACAAATATTCGAGGCACAATTANCAAAATGANAGGNATAAANAAGNTAATATTNTATTTNGGNTTAGCCTTAAGCTCTCTTCTNGTTCTTTTTAGGATCCATATTCAAGCATTCTTTCTTTGGATAAAGAAATTTAAAATCTTTCCTCATGGAGATAGCGGATATGCTGACTAAACTTATTCAAAATTTCTTGAACAAGAACATTGGCGAACTTGAAGATAAGAACATTTCAATTACTCTTCCAAATGGAAAAAGGATAGAACTAGGAAATCATCAATCTTCTATAGAAATTACTTTTAATTCCTGGCTTGGGATTTGGATTATATTCAGACGCGGAGCTTTGGGACTTACGGAAGGCTATATCAATAATTACTGGCAAACAGAAGATCTAATTGAATTAATGGACTATCTTCCGAAGAATTTAGAGGCTTTTTCAAAGATTTCAAATGGCATGCTTTCCCTAAAGATTTTNGCAAAAATNAATCATTTTTTTAATAAAAATACGCTTAAGGGAAGCAAAAAAAATATTGAAGCACACTATGACCTAGGNAATGATTTTTATAATNTNTGGCTGGATGANTCTATGACNTACTCTTCTGGNATATTTTATGAAGAAACAAANAACTTNAGTGAGGCACAAGANAACAAATATCANTCGATNCTAGATATNCTAAATCTNAAAGAAGGAGCAAGAATACTTGAGATTGGATGTGGCTGGGGAGGATTCTTAGAATATGCTGGGAGAAGGGGTTATGACGTTAAGGGAATCACAATATCACCAAGCCAATTCCAGTTTGCTAAAACAAGGATCGGGCAAATGGAAAAGATCCCTGAGATTGAGCTCATTGATTATAGAAAGATATCAGGAAAATTTGATGCCATTGTCTCGATTGAAATGTTTGAAGCAGTCGGATCAGAATATTGGGAGGTATTTTTCTCAAAAATAAAGGGGTTGCTTAAGGAAAATGGTAAAGCCGCTATTCAGACAATTACCATTGGAGACGAGTTTTTTGATAACTATCAAAAAAATCCTGATTTTATCCAAACATATATTTTTCCTGGAGGTATGCTTGCTAGTAATAAAATTATTCATAAGCTTGCTGAAAATAATGAGCTTAAATCTATCTCGCAAAAAAATTTCCCTGGATCATATGCAAAGACTTTAGAGAGTTGGTTTATTAATTTCCAAGATCACTGGGATCAAGTCGAAGCATTNGGTTTTGATAAAAAATTTAAAAATACTTGGGATATGTATCTCGCATATTGTCGTGGTGGATTTTTAAATGAAAGAATTTCAGTTTCACAATATTTATTGGAGAANAAATGACANAATTTTTACTACATCTNACNGANAGAGGCTACATNCCAGACTTTTTAATTAAGAGAGCAGCNCTCTTTTTATCNAATAGAAGGCTTGCAGAATCTGATATTGAAAAGAATAAAGAAAANGTTATTAACTTNTTATCAGATGGAGTTGTCGCGGAAAAAACAGNTGATGCTAATGATCAACATTATGAAGTACCTCCAGAATTTTTTAAAAAAGTACTTGGTAATAGACTGAAGTATTCTTGCTCATTATTTGATGGTCAANCTACCTTAGATGAAGCTGAAGATAAAATGTTGGATTTATATATAGAGAGAGCAAATATTTTAGATGGTCAAGAAATACTGGATCTTGGTTGTGGATGGGGCAGTTTTTCGCTCTATGCTGCAGCGAAATTCCCTCAATCTAATATTACTTCAGTAAGCAATTCGTTTGATCAGATTAATTTTATTAATGAAGAGGCAGAAAAAAGAAATCTTAAAAATATTAAGGCAATTAAAATGGATGTAAATAACCTTAATTTAGATAATCATTTTGATCGGATTATTTCTATTGAAATGTTCGAACACCTGAGAAACTATAAATCAATATTGTCTTCTTTAAATGGGTTACTTAAGGATAATGGAAAGCTTTTTATTCATATCTTCTGTAATAAAGAAATTACTTATCTTTATGAAGTAAGACATGATTTAGATTGGATGACAAAATATTTCTTCTTGGGAGGTATTATGCCGAGCAAGGACATCTTTAGCTATTTTGAAGAAGATTTAATTGTCACAAAACAGTGGGATGTTAATGGTGTTCATTATTCAAAGACTTCAAAAGGCTGGCTTAAAAAACATTACGAAAACAAAACAGAAATAATGGATATTTTTAAAGAACATTATGATGACCCAGTTGTTTGGTTTAACAGGTGGAGAATATTTTTCCTTACTTGTGAGGTTTTCTTTGCAATGAATAAAGGGAAAGAATATTTTGTTTCTCATTATCTGTTTGAAAAAACTAATTCATAATGAGAATGATTATTACTTCATTTCGCAATAAGAGATTGAATAAAAATTTAATGTAGAATTCATCTTATTTGAAAGGAGATAAGATGAAAGATATTGATGTTAAAAAGGTTTGCAATATTCTAAATGAAGTTATGGAATGCGAACTTGCNGGTGTTGTNAGATATACCCANTCTTCAATGATGGTAAGCGGACCTCATAGAATCCCAATAGTTGATTTCTTAAAAGAGCAAGCGAATGAATCTTTACTCCATGCTCAACAAGCNGGAGAAATTCTTACTGGCTTAGATGGGCATCCAACNCAAAACATTGCCAAGATTAAAGAAACTAATAGGCATACAATTAAAGATATATTAGAAGAAAGTTTAGAGCATGAAATGCATGCAGTTGATTTATATAANGATTTACTTTCTCTTGTTGAAGATAGGTCCATTTATCTTGAAGAATATGCAAGAGGCATGATTGGAGAAGAGGAGCAACACTCTTTAGAGCTAAAAAAAATGCTTAAAGATTTTGGTTAATTAACTAAATAAAGATTTTCCAATATAATTATTTCGCTATGAAGAAATTCTTGATTTTTCTTTTAATCCCTCTTTTTTCTTTTTCTCAGGAGCAACTTACTGAAGAAATGATCATAGATCACGTCAATGAATTTTTTAATGCCCTTAATATCAAAAACTATAATAAAACTCTTTTAAGTCAAAAAGTTACCAATGATTTTATTATTTATGAGATGGGTGACAAATTTACACTTAATGAGTTTACAGATTTTATTGAGTCCGCTGGATATCTTGGATGGGAGTCAACAGAATGGTTTCTTTCTGATTTTACTATCTCCATCGATAATAATTCAGCACATGCCAGCTATCTCAACGTTGGAGTTTTCATTTATCCAAATCCTTATGCTCCAGAGATATTATTAAAAGAGAATAAGCAATGGCTAGAGAGTATTTTTATTGTTCGCGAAGGAGAAGATTTAAAGATTAAATTTTTACAATCTGATGAAATCTATTCAAAGATTTCTGTTTTCAAGAAATCTTCATAGTACAAATAAGATTCTCCCTTTTGTTTATTTAGCAAATTCATGACCATGCTTTCTGCTACCTTCCTTGCTTCTATCTGCCTAAAATTCTTAAGAGGACCCTGCATAAAAGGAGCTGCAATTCTCAAACCTGACTCAAGAATTGGTATTTCATAGCCTCTAAAATCTTTTCTAGCTCCAAGCAGGTGACCTGGACGAGCAAAGCATATATTTTCATATCCTATTTTTTTAATTTCGTTCTCAAGTTTTCCTTTTATATGAAAGTAATAATTAAAAGATCCTTCTTGAGCACCAACAGCAGAAACCAAGGCGATAGATCTTGCACCGCTATCATAGGCAAGTTTTGCAATCGATAAAGGATATTCAAAATCTATTAATTTGAAACTCTCTCTAGCACTGTGTTGCATATATCCTAACTCATGAGTTGAAAGTCTTTTGCCCAGGCAGAGATATACATGATCAATATCATTTTTTAGCTTCACTTTATTTGAACTTAAGCTATCAAAATTAATTATTTGCAGATCAGCATTTTGCGGTATTTCTGAATCAAATGACCTGGCTAGAATGATCTGTGCGCCCGATTTTTTTGAGAGTGCTTCAATTACATGACTACCAACAAGGCCAGTACCTCCGGCTATAAGGGATAAAGGTGATTTCATTTAAAAAGTATTAAGGAACTTCTGGTAAATTATTATAATTAAGATCGTCGTAAGGATTTTGATCCGATATAGCATCAGGATGCACGACAGAAATGACAATATCGCTTCCAACATCTCCTGCAATGAATCCACTAACTGTTCTTCTTGGTTTCATCTCAAGTGTCGCATATCTTCCATTCTTAAAATATATAAGTGTAACTTCCTCACCAACTTTAGAGGAAATTAACTGCCATCCAGTTGTTAAGGTTTCGTTACCATAAAAAATTAGATTTTCCGCAGGACTATAACCTGACTCAAGCGTAATTCTGCCTGATATAGCATCACCAGTGCCTAAGAGAACGGTTGGCAATTTAATAATGTCTGCATCATCTGGCAGAGGAAGATCCTCTAAAAGATAAGCAATTACTTTTCTTGAATTTACTTGATACTCATCTACAAACAGTGAGCAACTGGTTGAAAAAAGCAAGACAAAAACTAGTGATAGTGAAGAAAATTTCATAATTAATATTAAACAATAATTTTTAACTATTATAAACCAAAATCCGTTATTCTTTTTTGGAAATCTTCATGAGTCATCCATGCAACTTTTTGAAGGATTTCAGCTACCTCAGGATCTAGGTCCATCATGAACGTATTTCCAATTGGTGATTTATTGCTCAGGGACGCAAATACCATTAAAGCTGCAAGATATGTACCTTCTTTGCTTGGATGTCTGTGATCTTTTGTATAGAGATTAATATTTGGAAAATTTTTATTAATGTATAAAAAAGCTTGGCCAGCAGGGATTAGTCTTAAATTATTTATTTTAGAGGCTTTAAAAAACTCTTTTTCAAGCATCTCCTGCATCTCTGGTTTATTTTTATATGGCCAACTCATAAATAAGATTGGCTCTATTCCTTTTGATCTAATTGTTTCAGAATGTTTTTTAACATATTTATAAAAACTGTCTTTTCTTTCATCATTTATGGGGCAGAGGCTGCAATCCATCATGACAACAACATCAATATCAAGCTTTTCATAAGGTTCATAGGTATTTGTATCTGAATCTATCTTAAAACTTCCAATTTCTTCATTTGATAGGTAGCTTTCAACATCATGCCAAGACAAAGAAGACCCATTTATAGTAATTGATCGCCTTCTTGGAGTATCTAAATCAGGATCCGCATCATAAAGATCACCAAGATGATTATGCAAACTATTGTTGTAATAAAAAAAACTATTTCCAATAAGCATAATTGAACTGATATTTTTCGCACTATCTGAATAAGAAGAAACTGCAAATACAAAAGAAATGAATACAGCGAGAAATTTAAGCATCCAAAGATTATATAATGAAAATAATTTATGAATGACTATTCTGAACATATTGCNATTATCGGAGNAGGTATCGCGGGATTATCTCTTGGATGTTTTTTATTAAGAAAAGATATTCAACCTATTATTTTTGAACGATCNTCNCANATAAGAGAAGGCGGGGCAGGTATATCCATATCTCCAAACGCCATAAATCTGCTTGATAAGATTAATCTAAAAGAGAGTCTTTCAAATGAAGGCTTTTTCCCAGAAAAAATAAATTTTTTAGACGAAGATCAACCTATAACTTCCATTGACTCCAGAGTTTGTTGCATTTCTAGAGAAAAACTCGTGAGTATTCTATACAAGAAATTTATTGGGCTTGGAGGAAGGATTATTTTTGATCACGAATATGTTTCATTTGACTCAGACAGCAATATCCTAAACTTCAAAAATGATCAATCATACAAAGTTCTTCACCTGGCAGCATGCGATGGAATAAAATCNAAAATACGAGATGATTTTTTTGATACAGGAAAGCCAGTTTATAGCGGTTATTCTGCATGGCGATGTATAGGCCANAATCNACANAAAGATGCNTATCTTCAACTTTCTTCAAACAAGCACTTAGTTCTTTATCCAATAACAAATTCTTTATCAAGTTTTGTGGGATGCATTAAAACTACTAAAGAAAATAATGAGTCTTGGATAGCTGAGGGTAGTATAGATGAGCTCGTTCAGGATATCGGTTTTATGTCTGAAAATCATAAAGAGACGGTTCATTCTTCAAATAAGTTCTTTAGATGGGGTATATATACAAGGCCTTTGCTAAAAAAATATTTTGCTAAAAATATTTCTTTATTCGGTGATGCTGCACACCCTATAGTGCCTTTTTTAGGGCAGGGCGGATGTCTTGCTATTGAGGATGGATACTCTTTTGCTAAGCTTTTAA
>FUFK010037773.1_pt1 | contig 28205 bp, 34 predicted proteins | sample 1021851 | NCBI WGS metagenome assembly FUFK01 (sample SAMEA51879418, study PRJEB19060) | metagenome
AAAACTGTTGCTTTATTTGGATCAACCGGACTAATTGGGGGTGAAATTTTAAAACTATTAATTGATGACGATCATTATGAGGCAATAAATGTAATCACTAGGAAAAAAGTTAATGTAAAATCAAAAAAAATTAAAAATTACATCATTGATTTTTCTAATCCTGAAGACTATAAAAAAGTTATAAAAAAAGGGAATACAATCATTGCATCAATTGGAACAACTCAATCAAAAGTAAACTTTAATAAAACCGAATATAGAAAAGTTGACTATGATATTCTTTTGAATATAGCTAAGGCTTGTAAATCCAACCGAGCATCTTCTTTTTGTTTTGTTTCATCCGCTGGTGCCAACGAAAAAAGTAAAAACTTTTATTTAGGACTTAAAGGCGAGATTGAAAATTCAATTACTCATCTTGCTTTAAAATCCTGCTTAATTTTTAGACCATCTCTTCTTCTTGGAAAAAGAAATGAGTTTAGATTTGGTGAAATTATAGCTCAAAAAATTATGCCCCTTTTCTCTTTTTTAATGAAATCAAACTATAAACCTATTAAAGCAATCGATGTTGCCAAATCAATAGTTAATGAATCAAAAAAAGTAAGTCAAGGGAATAAGGTTTATCACTATTCTGAAATGATAAACAATTAGAATACAAATTTGAGTAGATTTTATTCTCATTTAGATGATGTAAAGCAATACCAAAAAGTAGTGTGAAGCTGAACCTGTTAATACAAACAAATGCCATATTGAATGGAAATACTTTATGTTATCAAAAGCATAGAAAATGGTTCCAAAAGTGTAAGAAAGCCCTCCAATAATCAATAATAATTTAGCATTATAATCAATCAAATTAAATAAAGAGTTAATGTCAAAAACAATTAACCATCCCATTGCAAGGTATAATATGAGAGAGAAAAATTCGTATTTACCAGTTAAAAATAACTTTTTTAAAGTCCCAATTATTGACAAAACTAACACGGAAATAAAGATTTTTATACCAGAGTGGTTGTACATTGTTATCAAGCATACTGGAGCGTAAGAACCTAAAATGAGGTAATATATACTAATATGGTCGACTACCTGAAACCTCTTTTTTAGTTTTGGGTTTAATACGTAATGATAAATAGATGAGGATGAATACACAAGCAATAAACCGAATGAAAATAATATAACTGAAATAGTACTGAGGCCAGTGATTTTACTGTCATAAAAGAATAAAAATGGTATGCCTATTACAGACATTATAAAACCTAAAAAATGCGTTAAAACATTCCACAATTGCTCGTTTCTAAAATCACTTATACTAATAACTTGCATGAGTAGTTTCTAAGGTTGTGTGGAGAAGATGGGACTCGAACCCACGACCTCTTGACTGCCAGTCAAGCGCTCTAGCCAGCTGAGCTACATCCCCATTAGTTCTATCAATTGAAAAAAGCAATCAATTGCTTTAAATCTTCTTCTTTTTTTAAATTGATTTTATTTTTCTTCCTGAACTTTGTATAGTCCTTTTCATCAAATACTTTTAATCCAATCATTTTTTTATGGCTTTTAGGAACTTCAAAATATTTGTTCTTGTAATATATAATATAAGTGGATTGATCAACCCATTCAGGGTCAGCAGTTTTTCCATATCCNGAATTAGCTGCACTNCNGGTTACTTCAATNGGTTTTTTCANATNTTTATNATANAACTCATANAGNCTAATGTTTTCAAGTTTTAAACACTCTCTNAGAATCACAAAATTATTTGTNTCAATCAAATCCAATTCGTGAAAGCTATACTTTTTNCCNCNAATNATTAATTCAAANNTATTATCNATACTTATTTCAAATATTTTTCCATCATTATTTTTTGTTTGGATTTTATGAGCATATAAATCCATCCTAAAATCTCCAACAATGTTTTTTCCAGATTCAAATACTATTTTACCCGTAACAAAATCTTCAAAAATAAAAGGAGTTCCTTTAATGTTGATATCATAAAATGAAAGTTTTTGAATCAACTGGAAATTTCCAGAGTTATGAAAGGAAATTAAATCTTGAGAATAATTAGTTAACGTAAATAAATAAAAAAGTAAAATAATTTGGTTACTTAGATGCCTCACGATTTATTAAAGATATTTATTTTTTCCAAGATAATAACCACTCCATTTTTTCCTTATCTCTATAAATTAGATGCCATCCGCTATGATTCCAATTTTTAACATCCAAAACAATATTTTCATTAGTTTCTGAAAGCTTACTATACATTTTTTTTGCCAATGAAAATGATGATGTCGCGTCATTAGTACTGTGGTGCATAAATGTTGGGATATGATCAACTTTATCAGCAAGTGGTAAATAAGAGTATGGTCTGTGATGTGGGCTTAATGGCATTATAGCAGCGAACAGATTTGGCAATCTAGAAGCAACTATGAATGTACCTCTTCCTCCCATACTTAAGCCAGTCAAATAAATACGATTATCATTAATTTTAATGTTTCCTCTTACATCTTCAACTAAATCCTGAATTTTTTTTGGACTCCAATCGATACCTAGCTTAGTTGGGGCTGCAATTATATATTCATCATTTTCAGACATGTAAAAATTATTCAAGCTCAATTTTCTGCCCGTTAATGAGTTTGCAGACTCTTGAACACCCCCGTGTAAATACACTACCAATGGGTATTTTTTGTTTTCATCAAAATTTTTAGGTAATCTCAATGTATATGAATATCCACATTTCCATCTAAGTTCATCGTTTACACATTTATTAAAATTATGATCTGGTTTTTTGTAATTGTTCTTCCAATCGGTGGTCAACGACCATGGGTCTGAATTTTTATTTGTCCACCAATCTGTGTTGTATATGTTTGATATTTTCCAAAGAGGCCAATATATATCCTCACCTTCATAATAAATATTGGTTAGGCTATTTATCCTAATAAGATCACCTTTTTTTAATTCAGGCCATTTGCTTTTTGATTTTGTTATTTCTAAACCTGGATTTGCAATGATTTCNCAAGGTGGACANTCATCCTGGCCGAAGGAACTGTTATATATTAAAATTAATAAAAGTAATTTTTTGAAAAAAGTATTCACATTGTATAATTTCAATTTGTAATTTAACTAAATCAAGTGAATTTTTTTGACAAATATTTTTTTGGATATCTTCCACAGAAAGCTGGTAACATAATTCGAATTATTTGTGGGATTATTCTTTTAATTCTAATNCTTGAGATAACTATAACTTTTTTTATTACCATATTACTAATTGGTTTAGCATCAAGATTATTGATGACTTTTTTTAAATAAATTTATTTCTCGCTGCATTAATCAAGAATTTTGTTTCATTTACGAGTATAGGTATTTTCAGGTAGAAATAAGTATGAAAGTGGGGGTGTAAAATTANAAGATTCATGGAGCTAATTTTTTTTCCATAATTAGTCTCAATAATGTATTTATAAAGGTTTAACTGTAGTGAATATCGATTGTAGCTATTATCAGCAATATGAGACAACTCATCAAAGCCATAATCGAAATCACTTTCAATCAAATGGCCAGCTCCATTTACTATTTTAGTGCTTCTTTTCCAATCAAATAAAAAAAGTTCTCCATTATCTTTTTCATATACCATGTCAATAGATCCAGCTAGTGAAAGACTATCATCAAATATTCTCCATTCTGTTTTATAAGGTTTTAAATTGGGGTATTTACTTATAAATTGCTTAAAGTAAGTAAACTCTGGAGCGTCTATTGTGTCTTTAATATTATTGTAAAAGTTTTCAATTTTTTCGTGGAGAATGGTTCCTTTATCAGCAGCATCTTTTCTGTTATTTTCCCATTCTAATAAAATTTCTTTTTTTACTTCAGATATGTTTTCCTGAGTTAACTTTCCGTCATCCATTTGAATTCTTTCTATTGCTTTTTTATTGGACCAGTACTCTGCATCAAATTTTGGAAAGAATTTTTCTATCAGCCCTGTTACGGAATACTTAATGCTTATTCCATCAACAAAGTACTCATGCTTTTGAGAATCAAAAGTTATGCGTGTATCGTTTGCATGTTTGTTTTTTAAATTGAGCAAAAGAAATATTTATTCATAAATTTACTCAAAGATTTTATGAAAAAATTTTTACTTCCCATTTTATTTATTTTGTTTTTTTCCTGCGATGATATTGATGAGTGTGGAGATATTACTCAAAAATATACACAAGATGGAAAATATTATTTTGTAATAATTGTAGAGAAAAGTAGTGGTGGTGGCGATGACAATCCCGGTGGCGGAATTGGTTATGCTGACGCAGAAGTGAATCTAGAAACTTACAACTCTTTTAATGTAGGAGATGAATTTTGTAGAAATTAAATTATTATGAAAAAACTAATATTATTATTATTCCTGTGCTATTTCAATATTTATGGCCAGAATACCATAGAAGAGGTCCGAGTAATTAAAGATGATAAACAAATAGATGAACTATTTAGCGAAATTGGCCCCAATGAATTAAAGTTGGATATCTTAGATATATTGAGTCAACCTGCATTGCAAATTACATATGAAAAAATTAAAGATCCATACTCTTCTTTTGGTGCTGATATTTTTTTAAATTTTAGTGATACCAATACATCTAGTAGCTGGTCAGATAAATTGGCGTTAACCCCTTTTTACAGGTTTTACTTTTTTGATAAAAGAGATTATGGAGGGAGTGGATTTTTTGCTGAAGTATTTTCGAAGTTTAGTTTTGCGAAAAGTGAGGTTCAGTATTACTATGGCCTTAATAACCCCAATATTGAACCATACATTGAAGTTGAAGAGGAAGATTTCTTTGATGTAGCTCTTGGCGCTGCGATAGGTCAAAAATGGGTTAATAAGAAAGGTTGGACCTTCGAGCTTTCTTTGGGCTTTGGAAGATATTTATTTGTTAAGGATCCTGAACAATTATTAGGTGGGCCTCAAATTGATTCTTTCAGACCCACCGGAACTGGAAGAGGTGGTTTTTCAATTGGTAAAAGGTTCTAGTAAAGCAAATGCTTTTTTGATTTGTCTTGCCAACCAGCTTGGGATTTGTAGTCAACGAAAAATATTGTTAATTCACTATTTGATTTATAATCTGTAAAATAAATTTTTTTGTCAGCTTGCGATTTATAATCTTCAAAGTACCAGAGACCTTCGTTTCCTTTTGCTTGAGATTTATAATCAACTTTATAAACGCATAAGTCTGCTTGGGATTTGTAATCCACCACAAATATTTTTACATCTGCTTGTGACTTATATTTTACCGAAAAAAATTTTTGTGAAAAACTTAAGTGAAGGAAAAATAAAAAAAAGATGCACGTAAATTTTCTCATAATCACTAAATTAGAAAAAAATTAAACCATGAATCATACCTATGAATGTTCAAAATGTGGAATGTCCGTAAACGCAACATGCGGGAAATGTGATGTTCCTTTAGTTAATGGATATCTTACAGTCGATGATGGATCGGAGGTTCAAATTTCAAGCTGTCCTGAATGTGAAGGTAAAATAAAATCTCCTCTTTGCTGTGGAGAGGATATGACCTGTATGGTCTAAAGCTTTAAATTAAGTCCCTCCTCAGCTACATTATATCCTTTTTCTTTAACTAGTTTATACTGGTCACTTTCCTTATCTAGTAATGGGTTGGTATGATTTAGATGTATAAAATATATTTTATTTCTTTCTTCATATTTCATCAAATCGAAAAGTTCCATGCTTTCAATAACAAATGGATGGGGAATTTCAGAAAGGTCTCTGTAATTAACCTCTTTGGAGTCATAAAAAGTTGCGTCAATTAATGCATAATCAACCTTTTCAATTTCACCAACTATAGATTTTTCCCACAAATACCATTTATCAATGTCTGGAATAAAAAGGGCTGTCTTATTTGGACCGTAAATTTTATAACCTACGGTTTCAGAAAATTCTGCTCTGTGAGGAACTTCAATAGGCTGAACAGCAACATTAGAATCAATTATAATATTTGATTTATTATTTAGCTCTGTAATTGAAATATTTTCCAATGAAACCAGCTGACTCCATGGGCCATTTTGTTCCAGAAATTTTTTCATTCTTGGCATTGCATAAACATTCATTAATTTGGAATTCAAAGCCTCTCTTCCAAAGTACATTAAGCCGGTATAGTGCCCAATGTGAGCATGAGTTAAGAAAATTCCTTTTAAGTTTTTCTTAATTCGTTTACCCATAAAATTTAATTGTTCATTGATGTCGGGTGAAGCGTCAAAAAGATATGATTCGTTAGTTTCATTATTAATCAACATAATTGATGAAACATATCTCTTTTTATCATCATCTTCACAACAAATTCTGTCAGATCCTAAATGAGGTAGCCCTCCATCTTGAATGACTCCCAAAACTTTTAAACTATATATTGAATTGTCTTGATTATATGCAATTAATGGTATAGAAAAAATAAGTAATGTTAGGAAAATTATGTTCTTCAAATCAGTCAAAAATTGCTTTTAATTCTGATGCTTCATTGGCTTTCATTTTACCAGCCAAAACAAGGCTTAGTTGTCTTCTTCTTAGTGCAGAATCATATCTGTTTTTTTCCAAATCAGTTTCGGGCTTTAAATCAGGTACTTTAACGGGTCTTCCTCTTTTATTTACTGCAACAAAAGTGTAGATCGCTTCATTAACTTTTAATTTCTTCCTATTTTTTTTGTTTTGAATCCAAACATCAATAAAAACCTCCATTGAGGTTGAAAAAGCTCTTGATACCTTTGCTTCAATTGTCAATATACTGCCTAGCGGAACAGGTTCTCCAAAAGATACATTGTTAATAGATGCTGTAACAACAATATTTTCAGAGTGTTTAACTGCAGAGATACTTGCTGCCCTATCCATTCTTGCTAATAGCTCTCCACCAAAAAGATGATTTAAGGCATTGGTATCGCTTGGTAAAACTAGATCAGTCATTACAGTTTTAGATTGTTCAGGTGTTTTGAAGCTCATCAATTACGCTTTTATTGGTTGCTAATGGTCAAAATCCAAGCGTACTTATTTTCATTGTCTCTAATCGACCTTAAAGCAATGACTGCATCCTCTTTAGTGTTAAATGAACCAAAAGTAACCCTGATGAGTCCATCCTTATTTTTTGGAAATTTTGTTGATTTGTATCCCTTATTTACAAGCCCAGAAACTAGTTTATCAGCATTGACAGATGAGCTAAATGCACCTGCAATAATATGAAAATTTTCAGAGGTTTTGCGTTCAATATTTACCGTCAATGCCGGAATTTCTCCTAAATTAAAAATTGCCTTTTCGAGGCGAGTAATTGAGTTTTCTCTTTCAATTTTATTTTGTTCAATTTCGTTTTTGAAAACTGACTCCTTATAATTTAAATTAACAAAATATGCGCCTGCCAAAAGAAAAATAAAAATTGCTGCATTTCTCAATGGAACTGGGAAGCTTAATGTTTTCTTCTGATTATTCAGAGAATTATATTTTTTCAAAGTATTTTGATTGTAAGTCAATTCACTGTTGCCAATTGTCTGAACATTTAACGGTCTCAATCCAAAACTTTCTTTTGAAAAATTTGAGTTTTTATCTGGGGTGAAAATGAGATTTTCCGAATCATTTAAAATGAACTCTCCGACCCCCTGTATGTATAGACTATCTTGANTCAAGATTTTTTTCCATTTTATAACTTTTAAACCAATCTTTCTTAGGGCTTCATTGTATGATATAGATTTTTTACTTGAAATGTAGTTTGCTAGTAATCCATCGTTTGATTTTATGATTGGATTAAATGAGATATATCTTCCCGGGGGATAAAACTTGTTTTCAGCTTCGACATATTTTGCAGACGACTCTTTGACTATGAAGCTTCCAAAGTCAGGAATTGTAACACAATCATGTTGATATAGTAAGCTTGTTATTGCTTTTGAAAGTTGCACAANTAAATTTAAAATTTTTTTGGATAAATGACTAGTTAAATCCCAAGTTTTGATTTAACTCTTTTAATTACTTGATCGGCAACTTTTTTTGCCTTTTTTGAACCCTCTTTCAGTATTTGGTCCATTTCATTTTTATTATCCATCAAGTAATTATATTTTTCTCTTTGCGTACTATAGGATTGTATTATTAGTTCAAATAGTTCTTTCTTAGCTTCTCCATAACCATAGCCACCATTCTTATACTTTTCTTTCATTTGTTTGACATCTTCCTCTTTTCCAATTAAACTGTAAAGCTTAAACACATTACATGTATCTGGATTTTTGGGGGATTCAACCGACAAACTATCTGTCTTAATTGACATTATTTGTTTTTTCAATTTATTGTTCGGAAGAAAAATATTTATGATATTATTTTTTGATTTACTCATTTTTTGACCATCAGTTCCTATAATTAATTTAGTATCCTCGTTAACTATAGCTTCAGGAATAATTAAAGTATCACCGTGTAAATTATTAAACTTTGATGCTACATTTCTAGTGATTTCTAGGTGTTGCATTTGATCTTTTCCTACAGGAACATAATTGGCATCATACAGTAAAATGTCTGCTGCCATAAGCATTGGGTAAGTAAATAATGCTGCATTAACATTTTTTAAATCCTTTGATTTATCCTTAAAAGAATGTGCAAGAGTTAATCTCTGAAATGGGAAATAGGATGATAGAATCCAGGCAAGTTCAGTAGTTATTGGGATATCTGACTGTTTATAAAAAACTGTTTTTTTGGGATTTAATCCAAATGATAGCCATGTGGCTGCGGTCGAATATGTGTTTTGTTTCAACTCTGTTGCATTTTTAATTTGTGTGAGAGAATGGAGATCAGCTATAAATAAAAATGAATCACTGTGTTTTTTTGACAATTCAATTGCAGGGATAATGGCTCCTAAAATATTTCCAAGGTGAGGGGTACCTGTACTTTGAACACCTGTTAAAATTCTTGCCATTCATAACAAAAGTAATAGTTTTAAAAACATTAATTACAAATAGTTACATTTGAGATGTGCTAAAAATTATTAAAATAATCTTATTAAGTATATGGAATGTTTGGTTTTACGTTCTTGCCTTTATCGGAATATTAACCACATTTCCTCTATTGATATTATTTTCTTCAAGCGAAAGGTTTTACCCACAATTTTACTGGGTGGCTAGAAATATTTGGTCAAATATCATTCTTTTTGGTATGGGATTTTGGCCAGTTGTGGAAAACAAAAAGAAGCTTGAAAAAGGAAAAAGTTACATGGTGGTTGCAAATCACAAAAGCATGATTGATNTAATGCTAATGGTTTATTGTTGCAAACACCCAATTGTATTTGTTGGAAAAAAAGAGTTAGATAAAATCCCTGTTTTTGGTTATTTCTACAGCAAAGTATGTATACTAGTTGATCGTGATAATCCAGAAAGCAGAAAAGATGTATACAACAAATCGATTAAAAGACTTGAGAAAGGTGTATCCATTTGTATTTTTCCTGAAGGTGGTGTTCCTGAACCAGGGGTTGTCCTAAGAGAGTTTAAAAACGGTGCCTTTAACTTAGCTATTCAATTTCAAATCCCCATTGTTCCTTTATCTTTTTACGATTGCGAAAGACGATTTCCATATTTTTTTGCATACAACTATTTTGTTGGCGGACCTGGCAAACTGAGAGTAAAATTTCATGACTTTATAGAGACAAAAGGCCTTAAGCAAATAAACAGAGATGATCTGAAAAAAGATGTTTATACTATTTTAAAAAGAGATTTAGCTAAGAGTTATCAGAGCTGAGAATTTCAGATATTTTTTTCTCCAACTCCTCACAAAGTTCAGGGTTATCTTTCAATAATGTTTTTACTGCGTCCCTACCTTGACCTAATTTAGTGTCTCCATAGCTAAACCATGACCCACTTTTATCAATTATTCCGGACTGAGAGCCAATATCAATAATCTCCCCCATTTTTGAAATTCCTTCTCCATACATGATATCAAACTCACATACTCTAAAAGGAGGTGCAACTTTATTCTTAACAACTTTTACCCTAGTTTTATTTCCCAAAGGATTTCCTGAGGAATCCTTAAGTTGTGTAGATCTTCTGATGTCAAGACGAACAGATGCGTAAAACTTCAGAGCATTTCCACCTGTTGTAGTCTCAGGATTCCCAAACATTATTCCAATTTTTTCTCTTAGCTGATTTATAAAAAATACTGTACAGTTTGTTTTACTAATTGTTGAAGTTAATTTTCTCAAAGCTTGAGACATAAGTCTTGCATGCAATCCCATTTTTGAATCACCCATTTCACCCTCAATCTCACTTTTAGGAGTTAGTGCCGCAACAGAATCAATTACAATTATATCAACTGCACCTGACCTTATTAAGTTGTCTGTAATTTCTAGGGCTTGTTCTCCGTGATCAGGCTGGGATATTATCAAGTCATTTATGTTTACACCTAAATTTTGAGCATAAAATCTGTCAAACGCATGTTCAGCATCAATAAATGCTGCTATACCTCCAGCTTTTTGACACTCAGCAATTGCGTGCAAAGTCAAGGTTGTTTTTCCTGATGATTCAGGTCCGTATATTTCAATCACCCTACCTTTTGGATACCCTCCCACACCGAGAGCATAGTCTAATCCTAAGGAACCAGTTGATATGACTTCAATCTCTGATTCAGAAACATCTCCCATTTTCATAACAGTTCCTTTTCCGTATGTTTTATCTAATCTATCTAGAGTTAATTGTAATGCTTTTAATTTAGAGTCTTTATCTGATGCCATAAGAGGAATATTAGTTATTAAAAGTACAATTTTATTTGTTAAAAAACATCATTTAAAAACTTACATTTGTATATAATTTGTTAGATAAAATGCAACTGTATAACAAGCTTAGTAATGAGGAAAGGGCAANGCTTATAAAAAAGGCCAATGAAAAAAGATTGACTTTGTCTTTTTATAAATACCACAAGATAAAAAATGTTGAAGTTTTCCGAAATTACCTTTTCACAAACTTTAACAATCTTAATATTTTAGGCAGAATTTACGTTGCCAGTGAAGGTATTAATTCCCAACTTTCAATTCCTAGTAAAAAAATGGAAGAACTTAAAAATTTTTTAGATTCTATTTATTTTTTAAAAGATATTCGTTTGAACGTAGGTATAGAGCACCATAATGAATCATTTTTAAAGCTAAAAATTAAAATAAAAGATAAAATTGTAGCTGACGGATTAAAGGCGAAAGATTATGATATGAATAATTCTGGAACTCATGTCAATGCTAAAGATTTTAATGAACTATTAGAAAAACCTGAAACAATCACAATTGATATGAGAAACCACTATGAAAGTGAGGTTGGTCATTTTAAAGGAGCAGTTTGCCCNGATGTTGANACCTTCAGAGANTCTCTTCCATTGATATATAAGAAGTTTAAACATGCAAAAGAAAATAATATACTGATGTATTGTACTGGAGGAATAAGGTGTGAAAAAGCAAGTTCCTATTTGAAAAAAAATGGCTTTAAAAATGTTTTTCAATTAAGTGGTGGTATTATTGAATATGCAAGACAGATTAAAGAGGTTGGTATAGAAAATAAATTTGTAGGTAAAAATTTTGTTTTTGATAACAGGCTTGGCGAAAGAATAAGTAATGAAATTATTGCCAAATGTCATATGTGCGGAGAAGAATGTGATAGACATGTCAACTGCAATAATGAAGCCTGTCATGTATTATTTATTCAGTGTGAAAAATGTTACAATGATCTAGATGGTTGCTGTAGCAATTCTTGTAAAGATATTTGCGCACTTCCAATAGATAAACAAAAAAAGATCAGAAAAGGCTACAAAAATAAAACTAGATTTTTTAAAAAAGGACGTTTAAGTGAGAGGGTTTAGTTTTGTTTTAATAACATTCTTTGTTCTAATTTTAAGCTGTAAGGACGAAGACACTTTGTATTCATCACATATTGAAACTAAGGGTGCTTGGTTAAAAAATGAACCTGTAAAGGCAAGTTTAGAAATTAATGAAAGTCCAATTGACATTTATTTAATTTTAAAATTGAATGAAGATTATCCTTTTTCAAATATTTATCTTCTGTCGAACATTAGTAATCCCGATTTGAAAATCACCGACACGATATCCTTCAAATTTGATTACTCAAAAAATAAGAGTTTATTATCTAGGCAAATGAGAATTAAAACATTTAAAATTCCAATTTATAAAAACATGAATCTAAATGAAAAAACNTCNGTTGAAATTTCACATGCTGTAAGATTTATTGACAGCACCGAGCCTGTTATGAAATTAGAGGGTATCTTAGATGTAGGAATATTAGTTAATAAATCAAATGAAGAAATATAGGTTTCAGGTTTTTATTTTTTGGTTATTATTTGCCTCTGGTGTAATATCCATTTATGGTGTCTTCTACTTAGCATCTATAGGCTACTTTGGTGAAATGCCTGATTTTCGTCAACTTGAAAACCCCAAAACAAATTTTGCTTCTGAGATTATTTCATCTGACAATAAAGTTCTTGGGAAGTATTATTTTAATGATAATAGGACTCCTATTGAATATGAAGATATTAACCCTGAGACCATTAATGCCTTAATAGCAATAGAGGATGAAAGATTTTACAGTCATCCTGGAATTGATTTAAAAGCTACATTGAGGGCTATAGTATTTTTAAATCAAAGAGGAGGTGCTAGTACAATTACACAGCAACTTGCAAGACAACTTTTTGTTGGGGTTAGGTCAAGGAATATTTTTCAAGCTATAACTCAAAAAATCAAAGAATGGGTAATTGCAGTTCGCTTAGAAAAACAATATACAAAAGAGGAGATATTGACAATGTATTTGAACATTTATGATTTTGGTTACTATGGCGATGGAATAAAATCAGCCTCAAACATTTATTTTTCAAAAGAGCCAATTGATTTAAAAGTAGAAGAATCAGCAATGCTAATTGGAATGTTACAAAACTCATCTCTATATGATCCAATTAGGAGGCCCGAAATTACAAAGAATAGAAGAAATTTAGTTCTTATGCAGATGAGTAAAAACAACTACATAACAAAAAAAGAAGAAGACTCACTGAGAACTCTGCCACTCACTTTAGATTATACGCCTCAATCTCATAGACAAGGTCTTGCTACATATTTTAGATCATACTTAAGAGGGTTTATGAAAGACTGGACATCAAAGAATTTTAAAAATGATAGTACAAAATATAATCTTTATGTGGATGGTTTGAAAATTTATACAACCATAAACTCCAAAATGCAGAAATACGCAGAAGAGTCTGTGGAGGAACACATGATAAACCTTCAAAAGGAATTTTTTATTCAAAACGATACACTGTCAACAGCACCATTTTTGGATTTGGAAGAAGATGAGGAAGAAACTATTATGAAAAGAGCCATGAGAAGGTCTGAAAGATGGAGGAAGTCTAAACTTTCAGGTATGACCAATGAAGAAATCGAGGAGTCATTTAATAAGGCTGTTGACATGACAGTTTTTTCATGGGATGGTGATGTTGATACAATAATGTCACCAATAGACTCAATTCGATATTACAAACATTTTCTTAGAGCAGGCATGATGTCCATGAATCCTAAAAATGGTCATGTCATGGCCTGGGTTGGTGGAATTAATTATAGGCATTTTCAGTATGATCATGTCATGCTAAGTAAAAGACAAATTGGTTCTACTTTTAAACCTTTTCTCTACGCTACTGCAATCGATCAATTAAAACTTTCACCTTGTGATATGTTGCCGGACTTAATTCACTGCATTGAGCCTAATAAATACGGAAACCCTGAGCCATGGTGTCCGACAAACTCAAGCGATAAGTATGGGGGAATGCGAACTTTGAGTAATGCTTTGGCAAACTCTAAAAACACAATAAGCGCTCAGTTGATTGATAAAGTTGGTCCAAGGCCAGTTGCTAATCTTGCTAGAAACTTGGGTGTCAGTTCTAATATCCCAAATGTTCCTGCAATTGCTTTAGGAACTCCCGACCTAAGTGTTTATGAAATGGTAGGTGCCTATGGTGCTTTTGCAAATAAAGGGATTTATGTAGAACCTGTAATGGTTACGAAAATTGAAGATAAAAATGGAACAATAGTTTATCANTCCAAACCTAACACAAAAGATGTAATTAGCGAAGAATCCTCCTATGTTACATTAAAGCTTTTGGAAGGTGTAACGAAGTTTGGATCTGGAGCTAGACTCCGCCATAACATCGCTGAAGATGAAAGAAACCACGTTTACAATAATGTTGTTACTGGCTACCCATATGAATTTAAAAATGACATTGCGGGNAAGACTGGGACTACTCAAAATCAGAGTGATGGTTGGTTTATTGGAATGGTACCCAATCTTGTAACGGGCGTATGGGTTGGTGGTGAAGATAGATCCATTCACTTTAAGGAAATCGCGTACGGTCAGGGTGCAACAATGTCTCTTCCAATATGGGGCCTTTTTATGAATAAATGTTATGCAGATGAAGAACTAAATGTTTCCAAGGATCCTTTTCCAGAGCCCGAAGTGCTAAACATAGAGTTGGACTGCTCTAAAGTAATAACACCAGAAATTGAGAATGAGGAAAATGATGTGAAGGATCTTCTTGGAATTGGTTAAGAATTTTTAGACCTTCATAATCTCAAATTCAAAAATCTTATTATGAAAAAAATTATTTATTTAATAGCAGGACTTTTTATTTTTTCTGCTTGTCAAACAACACCTTGTGAATGTGAAAAGTCAACAAGTGGTTTTATTACGGGGTCTGATCAATCAGTTATGCTTGGGTCTGATGAATCAATTGAAATATTTAAAACAATTGATGCAGCTTGGCAAAGCAGAGATTACGAAACATTAAAGGGTTTAATTGCTGATGAAGCAACATTGCGTTTTGAAGACGGAACATTTGCTACAAATGGTGATGAATTTGTTGAAAAAATTGAAAGCGATTACCAAGAGTCAGTTGATAACGGAGAAGAGTGGGCTTGGGTAATAAATTATGCTTTTTCAGCAAAGCCAACCAAGACAGAGGAGGGAGCTCCAAATGAAAGAGGAGAATGGATAAGTGCTCAATTCACCTCTCCAAAAGACGAAGTATGGATTGAATGGTACCAAATTGAAGATGGCAAATTGATTAATTGGATTTCAGCAAAATCAGATCCAATTAAAGAATAAAAATTAAGGCTTAAATGGAATTGAGGAGTGGTGAAGGACTATTTTGATTTCACCCTCCTTATTCTTTTTATAGACAAAACTAAACTCAACCTTAGTCTTTTCCCCGCTAGGATCTGTAAAAAAATAATTCCCCATTGCTGTAGCAATATCATCGTATATGTTTATAGAGCAATTATTAAATTCTACTTGAGTCCAAGGGTTTAATGCAAATCCTTTGTCTTCAGTAAAATCATTGTCTGACCCAATAAAATATGAAAGTGCTGATTTATTATTACTTCTAAATTGTTTTTCAGATGCTTTTGTAGGCTTAAACTGAACATCCCCTGAATCAAAATCATAATGCTTACTAATAAAGTTCACGGTAAAAATTTTACATTCTTTAGGATTATCTTTTAATTTGCCAATTGTTATAATTCCATTACCCCACGAATTTTGAGCTATTTCAATTTCTGTTTTGTTAATCATGTTCGTAAAATTAATTATAATTTAGATATTGAATGATTCAGAAGTTTAAAATCCAAACCACCAAAAGCGCTCGCTATTTTCAAATTGGTGAGTTAAGTAGTATAACAAAAAATATTTGGATTGTTTTACATGGTTATGGAATGTTACCTGAATATTTCATAAAAAAATTTGAATGTATTACCAATAAAGAAACTGTTATTGTAGCGCCTGAAGGCCTCAACAAGTTTTATTTAAAAGATAATTATTCAAGGGTGGGGTCAAGCTGGATGACTAAAGTTGAAAGACATGATGATATTCAAGATAATATAAACTTTCTCAACTCAATTTATGCATCACTTAAATTAGACCAACTTGATTTTAAATTGAATGTACTTGGATTTTCACAAGGCGGTCCCACGGCTACTAGGTGGGTCATCAACAATAAGTTTAAACTAAATTCATTGATATTATGGGGGTGTGATTTACCAAATGATTGCCTTACCGAGGGTAATAAGTCAAGGTGGAATGATTTCGGATTGAAATATGTGATAGGGAAAAATGATGAATATATAGACGAGGAGAAAATTTTAAATGAAAGAGAAAAATTAACCAATTATGGATTGGTTTACGACTTCCATTTATATGATGGTGGGCATAAGATAGAGAGTTCTACTTTGAAAAAATTAATTTAAATGTTTGAAAAGGATAGTTTCAAAATCATTAATAAAGATTTAGGTGATTTGTTAAGAAAACTTTCGGTATACACTGATGAGGATTTAAATAAAAAGATCAATAAAAATGAATGGTCAATCGCTGAAAACTTATATCATTTATGGCTAACTGAGCTTATAACAATAAAATATATAAAAAAGAAAACAAGTTATCCTAAGTCTTTGGTTAATGTGAACTATTTTTCAAAATTTAAAATGAAGTTATTAGAGCTCATATTTTTCACAGGTTTAAAAATGAAAGCTCCTAAAATAACGTATGATTCAATGCCTAAAAATATTGAATTAAAAAAACTGAAAGAAACTTGGATAAAATCAAGAAAATCTTTCGAAGAATTGGTTAATGCATTAGATGAATCGATTTTAAAAAAAGGAATTTTGAGACATCCAATCGCAGGTAGAATTGATATCAACATGACTCTTAAATTTGTAAAAATGCATTTCCATCACCACAGAAAAATTATTACTAAATTAGAAACCAAAATCAAAAGCAATTAAATGGATTGGTATGTAAAAAACAGGTGGTGGATATGGACAATCGTACTCACCTGGATTTTTTTGAGATTTATGACGGATCTATTTAGCTGATGTCCCGTCTCTATTTGGTTTTCTAGTTTGAGGCCATCCGCCCATCGATCTTCCTGTAAAAGGATTGATCCTGGTTTGAATGACTCTTTTTTCTCTTGATGCTTTCTCATCATCTTCACTAGCCATGTAAGCTAAAACTACTGAAAGAATTACATTATTTTTTAGGTCATCAAAAACAATCTTATCGTAAGTATCTAGGTTTGTGTGCCATGTATGATCCCAATAAGCCCAACTCAATGAGCTTAAGTTAAATGCAGGAGCACCTGCAGCAACAAAACTTGCATGATCTGTTCCCCCACTGCCAGGTGAGCCTGGAAATTCAGTTTCTATATGCTTACTCACATCTTTAGGCACAGGCGCAAGCCATCTAGATAAATAATCATAAGAATGTAAAAAACCTGAGCCGCTTAAATCAACGACCCTGCCCGTACCATTATCTTGATTGAATAATGCTTGAATATTATCTACTATTTCAGGGTAATCTTCTACAAAAGCACGTGAACCGTTTAAACCTTGTTCTTCAGATCCCCAATGACCCACCATTATGGTTCTTTTTGGATTGGGGTATAATTTCTTTAGTATTCTCATTGCTTCAAGCATAACGATTGAGCCAGTACCATTGTCTGTTGTTCCTTGGCCACCATCCCAAGAATCAAAATGCGCTGAAAGTATGACATATTCATCAGGATTCTCTACTCCTTTAATCATTCCAATTGTATTAAAGGTTGGAACATCTCCATGTTCTTTGGATGTAGCTACAACTTTAATAATTGGTTTTTGATTGTTTTCAACAAGCCTATACAGCATAGTATAGTCTTCAAGGTTTAAATCAACATTAGGAATTTTTTCAGTACCNGCACTNAAAACCTTATTTGCCCCGAATGCTTTAGACCATCTACTTGATATCAAACCGACGGCACCNGCTTTTTCAATGGCACTATTGATATCTCTNTACCCATANCCTGTGTTTCGCAAACTATTATACCACTGATCTGTTAATTCATCTCTTGTTTTTTTCATTTTTTCAAATGATTCTTCTGTTGCATACTCTTCCCATTGTGAATCTGTCCTTCCAGTAATTTCTTTTTGACTAACCAAAACAAATTTCCCTTTAACTGTTTCTAGCCACTCGCTAAATTGTTCTTTATTTTCAACAATTGGTATTCTAGTAACTTCTGCTTCAATACCCTTTTTACCAGTGGAAGGACTCCAAGCTAATTGTCTTCCAACCAAAGTTCGTAATCTAGGTTCAATCAAATCAACATGAGTAATTCCTCTTTCCCATCCTCTCCATTTACCCCACTCATGGTTGTATGCCTCTATTCCCCACGATTCATACTTATCAATTGCCCAGTCATGAGCTTGTTTCATCTGGGGCGTTCCGACCAGTCTTGGCCCAATAACATCAAATAATTCGTGGGCAAGTTGCTCTAATTTTGAATTTTTTTCTACCTCATTTACGACGTTATCTACAAACTCTTTTGTAGTCTGAGAAAATGCGAGAAAACAGTTTAAAATCAGCGTAATTGTTATAATTTTTTTCATAAGTATTTAATTTATTTTAGAGTTTGTGATGAACATAACACCTCTGTTGTGATTTGGAATGTAGTAACTAAATTCATGCTTTCTTAAAACATTGTTAATTATTTTGTCTTGAAGCACTGGTGAGTTTCCTGTAATCAACTCCAAATCTAATGAATTATCAAAGGAATTTAATAAAAGGTAATCCTCTACCAATATTAAAGCTTCTTCATGAGATTTACCATGAAGATCAATACACTTTTTCATTAATCAATAGGTTCGAAATCTTGTGTTTCTCCTATTTTTGATTCCCTTGAATTAATAATGTACCTGTCTTCATAGTCAGCAGCGAATGCTACTAGTTTTAAGTTTTCCAATTTCATATTTGGAGGAATTGAATATTGAAACTCTTTAGTGTACACTTTATCGTGTCCCACATTATTTCCAGAAACAACATCCCCAAAAATATTTGAAAATGTATGTCTTAAAACATCGTTGTGAATAAAACCAAAAGCTATGACATCTACACTACCATCTGACCAAACACCTTGCCTTGTGATTTCAGGATAATATGGTGTGCTATTAATTTGATTGTAGACTAGTCCATCCTCCAATAAATATAATCCAAGTCTTATGTTTTCATAAGCATAACCCATATGCAACTTTACCTTTACAGAAACAGTCCGCCCATCAATGCTAGATTCCATTGCAACGGATGAATATGCTTTTTTACCGATTTCGTTGGTTACCTGTGATAAATTATTAACATTATTACTCCACCTTGCTTGTCTATTAATATGAGCATATGGCCAAGAATTGATACCAAAAAATTGGCTGAGAGTTCTTTCAACTTGACCTAGGTCCATTTGATCACGATTGTGAACCCCTAAAAAAATCACATCAGCATCTTGTTCTTTTAAAAGATCAATAGCCCATGAAACCCTTGGACACCAACGACACCACGCGCCAGTGAAATCTTCAACCCAAACATTTTTTTTAAACTCAATTGGTGTAGGATAAACATCAACGGTCTTGGTTTCAGATGTTAGGCCATTGTATTTAGCAGATACGCTGTAAGTGCCTGTTGAGGTAAAATTATATGTATTGGAAGGTATTTTATTTGAATTAATGTAAAAATCGGTCGTGCTTGTAATGTTTTGTCCAGATGAACTAAATGCAGATAGGACTACACTCTGACCAATAAACAATTCCGTATCGGATAAGTACAAGTCAATGTAATCAGCTGGTGAATCTACTGAATCATCATCTCCACCACCACTGCATGAGATCAACAAAAGAATGCAAAATAAAAGTGAAAATCTTTCCGATAATTTTTTCATAGGGAGCTAAATTAATAAATTTGAATCAAAATTTAAACATGCGTAAACAACATTTAATTTATTTACTTCTTTTTGTGCCACTCATGCTTTTAAATGCACAAAAAAATATACCCAATATTCCAATTGAAACATTCAAGGGTACGTATACCACAATGAGTAAAGAACTCAATGAGGATAGTTTTTATATAATTTCGTTTTGGGCAACATGGTGTGTCCCGTGTATTAATGAACTTGATGCTATCAATGAAGTCTATGATGAATTAAGTAAAGAAATGGATTTTAAAGTATTAGCAATCTCAACAGACGATGCACGGACAAAAAGAAGAGTTAAGCCTCTTGTAAATGGTAAAGCTTGGAAATTTGATGTTTTACTTGATGAAAACCATGACTTGAAAAGGGCATTAAATATTTCTGGATTACCTCATACAATAATTGCCAGAAAAAATCAGATTCTTCACAGAAGGGTTGGGTATGCGCCAGGTGAAGAGTTGGGGCTTTTGGATAAATTAAAAGAATATGAAAACAAATAAGTCCCTTTTATTTTTAATCTTTCTGTTTGTTTTACCTAAAATTTATTCTCAATCTGATAGTTTTTTTTATGGTTCTTTTGAAACAAATGGGGTTTATTATCAGGAAAGTGAATCTTTGGCTTACAATAAAAAGTTTGCTTCAAATAGCTATCTAAATTTAAAATATAACCTAAATAATAAGTTTGTATTTGATTTACAGACTGAGTCATATAATCCTCAGCCTCTTCAAAATTATTCAGATTTACTTGAAGACACATTTGTTTCAACATTCAGCATTAATTTTAATACTAACGACTTTAATATTACAGCTGGAACCATCTATGAGCAATTTGGGAGCGGTGTGCTTTTAAGGACTTGGGAGGACAGGCAATTAGGCATTAATAATTCTTTATTGGGAATAAGAACTTCTTATAAAAAACAAAACCTTAGCCTTGTTTTGCTAGGTGGATATCAAAAGAAGTCCAATACAATTTCAGAGGGAAAAGTTTTTGGATTTGATTCAGAGTTTACTGTATATGAAAACAACAATACATTTAATAATTTAGTTGTTGGTTTAAGTTATTTAGGGAGACTTGAAGCACCCCACTATGTAAACTACTCGTTCAATGATCTAACAAATTCTTTTTCAGGAAGATTGGATTATAACTCTGATTCCTTTTATTCAAATTATGAATATGTATACAAATCTGAAGATGGAATTGTGAAAGATGAAGTGCTGTCTGAAACCTTTGTAAGAAGTGGTAATGCGCACATTTTGAATTTGGGTTATTTTAAATCTGGAATTGGTCTTGATTTTACATTTAGAAGGCTTGAAAATATGGGTTTTTACAGTGAAAGGGTGGAATTTGGAAATCCTTATTTTGAAACCACTCTAAATTATTTGCCAGCGCTTACCAAACAGCATGATTATTTATTAACAAATATTAATGTCTACCAATCCCAGCCTAATGTTTCTTTTCAAGATCCCAGCATTATGAAAGCGGGCGAAATTGGCTTTCAATTTGATGCCTATTACAATTTTAAAAAAGAAACTTTACTTGGAGGTAAATACGGAACAAAAATAAGCGTAAATATCTCGAAATGGAATAATCTAAGAGGAAGTTATGATTATCAAAATGAAAATTATGATTTAGATTTTTTAGGTTTTGGTGTAAAGTATTTTTCTGAACAAAGTCTAGAAATTAGGAAGAAATGGTCTGAAAATTTTAGCAATATCATTTTATTTGTAAATAGGTACTATAATAAAAAGTATGTAGAGGATAGTTTTGGTGAAATTGATTCAAAGATTATAGTTTTTGATAATACACTTAAATTAAAAAATAAAAAATCTCTTCGTTTTGAATTACAACATTTATTTACTGAGGATGATAAAAAGAACTGGTTTGGATACGGGCTTGAGTATAATTTCAATTTTAATTTTAATGCATACTTCAATAGTATTGTTAATTATGAAAATGAAATTGCCGGTAAACCAACGTACTCAAATTTTGGGGTATCATACTCAAAGAATGCGAATAAGCTTATTCTGTCATATGGAAAACAAAGGGGTGGTTTAATGTGTTTTGGAGGTGTTTGTAGGTATGTTCCCGAATATAAAGGTCTTTCTTTTTCAATAATTAGCTCATTTTAATAACTTTAAACAATTATGAAAAAACTATTTATTGAGCTCTTTGGAACATATTTTCTTGTGTTAATTATTGGGTTATCATCAGGCAATCCAATTGCAGTTGGTTTTGGATTAATGGTTTTAGTGTACTGCGGAGCTCATATTTCTGGTGCTCACTATAACCCTGCTGTTACATTAGCAATGCTTCTTCAAAAAGAAATATCTCCACTAGATTCCATCAAATATTTTTTATCGCAAACATTAGGCTCAACATTGGCTGCTTTATCAATTTATTTGATGAATACCAACATGCAAGTACAGCCTGTCTTAGGTGATTCAATATATCCAATATTTTTTTCCGAAATAATCTTCACTTTCTTACTNGTTTTTGTAATACTAAATGTTGCTACGCATCCAAATTTAAAAGGCAATTCTTTCTACGGTCTTGCGATTGGGTTGACTGTAATGGCTGGTATTTTTTCTGTTGGTCCAATCTCTGGTGCAGTTTTTAATCCTGCTGTATCCTTAGGGCCATCTATTATCGATATAGTTACTGGCAATGGTATTTCTCATTATTTTTTATGGTACTACATAGTATTTCCGCTAATTGGGTCAATACTAGCTGTTTTAAGTTTTAAATTTTTATTATCCAATAAATAAAAATCTAGAATTTTAATTCAAATTGGATATTTAAAAAGTCTTCCATTTTCACCAACATAAATGATGGCAATTCAATTAAGAATTCACTGGGTATCAATCTAAATTTTCCATTAATAACTATTGAATCGTCATCATCTTTTAGGGTTGAATATACCAGTATAGATTTTTTTTGACCATGNAATTCAACNTCGCCNTCNAATANNAANACATNGCCNTGNGTTTTTATNTTTTCTGAGTAAAACTTAATNGTTGGNAATTTNAGNGCNTCAAGGACNTCCAATGAGTGTGCATCNCTACCAGCATTTCCGCTATCAAAGTCAACAACTTGAGCTGCAATAGCAATTTTTTCAATTTCTTGATCTTTTACAATAACTCCTTTTACATTTTCATTAATGCCTTCCCAGGCATGTAGTACGTGTTTTGCATCATACTTTATATAGGACTGATCGGCCTTAAGCATTAGTGTCTCTTGAGAGGTCAAACTGAATATACTCAGAACAAAAACTAATAATATTTGTAAAGCTTTCATCAAAACTTAAATACTATAACGGCTGTGGCATAACTTGCAAATGCGGTATAGGCAGCAGCTTTGTGAGCCTTCCTATTATCATCAGCAACAACATTTGTAATAACCATAGCGCTAAAATGAATGTTGGCTAAAATTTTATGAGCTTTAATTGAGCTAAATCCTTTGGTTTTTTTGTTAGTAAGAGGTGGGGGTGAAAACAAAGAGAGTGCAGCACCAGTAAAATACCCAGCGTTAACAATTTTACCCATTGTTTTATGTGTTTCATATAAATCACCCTGACCATTATAAAGTTTGCCTCCTATAATTCCTTGAGCAATCATGGTTGCCAAAGTCGTGTAGCCCAGAATCTGGTGTGTTTTTAAAAATGTTCTTCTCAGTTTAAGTTCTTTTTCTCTATTTTGAATTGTTAGAGGAGAAATACCCGTGGTTCTCATTAATCCCTTCTCACCCCACAACATTCTTTGAGTAAAAATCATTCTTTCTGGCAGTAATGGTGGTGTTGCGTTTTCATCAACAACAATCAAGTCAAAAAGTTCTTTTTCCTGGGAATATGAATTTGAGAAACAAGCTAAAAAGAAAAGTATAATGATATTTCTAATTAATTTTTTCAAAATCTTTTATTGCAACGACAACCTCATTTCTACGGTTATAAAACTTGTACGGACTATCATATGAAAGATAGAGAAAATCTCCTAAAGGATTTATATCAAGTTCCTTTAATTTTTGAATTAATAATTTTCTGTGTTTAGTTCTTTTGGCATTATTGGAGTAACCAGAATAACGAACTGATGCGTAAAGACCTCCACGGTCCTCATAAATTTGAACTTGATTGGAGAGNGGCTGAGACACATTTTCAAGATTAAATTTTGATGGCAATACAAATTCCATCATTGATTTTTCNTTTTCCTGCTTCATATAAACAGGTGTAGTCATAGAAATTTTTTGATTCTTCTCATTGTAACCAGATATATATCTAAAGAGCTTGCCAAAATTATCATTAGAGCCTTTTCCTGAGTAAGTTTTTGCTTTTAAGACAGGCTCATAATTTCTTACCTCAAAATTATCTTCAGAAAAAAGAGTTTCATATTTGTGAGATTCGTATGACTGTGAAAATGAGATCATAAATGATGTAATAAATAAACTTTTAAGTATTGCTTTTGAATTCATAGAGTTGATTTTATATNTAAATTCAAATATTATGCCCCATTAAAAAACTATGAACGATAAAAAAAGCCTATAGCCAACAAGAAAAAAATAANGGCTGCTAAGAAAGACTTAAATTCTTGATAAGAATATAAACCTAATAACAAAAAAACCAAACCAAAAACAAAAGAGTACTTATTAATCAATTTTATCACAGTTTAAATATAGGTATTTGCTATTTTAAATTTATATTTTCATAATTTTAGAAGATGCGCATAGTTTTAATTTTTTTTAGCTTCATGGTGTTTAGCTGTGGCTCTAAAATTTCAAAAAAAGAGCATTCGCTTTATTGGCATAGTCAATCAGCAGAGTACAAAGCCCTTTGTATACAAGCCTACAACATTGCTAAAACAAAACTTGATAAGGAACTTTTAAAGGACCAAAATAAGCCTATCGCTATTGTCGCAGATTTAGATGAAACTGTTTTAAACAATACACCTTTTAATGAAATGTTAATAGAAAAGGACTTAACTTATAATCAAGAGCTTTGGTCAACATGGGTAAATAAAAAAATTGCTACTGCAGTACCTGGCTCAATTGAGTTTTTTAATTATGCATCCAAAAAAAATGTTGAGATAATTTATTTATCAAATAGGTTGGCAGAAAATTATCAACCAACTAAGGAAAATCTAATAGAATTGGGTTTTCCTTTTGATGCTTCAACAAAAATGTTATTNAGGGCTGATTCTAGAAACAAAGAACCAAGAAGGAATCAACTGAGTGATTATGAAATCATACTGCTACTTGGAGATAATCTTGGTGATTTTCACCAAGACTTTTTTGGTAAAGACAATCAAGGCAGATGGGATGCTACTCTAAATTACAAAAATGATTTTGGTGAAAAATTTATTTTATTTCCGAATCTAATTTATGGTAACTGGGAGGAGGGATTTGAAGAATAGATTTTGAGGTCCATAATAATCTTAACGATACTTTTTTTGTCATGCAATTATCCAGTTAATAGCTGTACAGAAGTTTACTTAATACGGCATGCTGAAAAAGACAGAACGGATCCACTAAATAAAAACCCACACCTAAATGAAAATGGGAAAGAAAGATCTTTATTGTGGAATGAATATTTTAAAAACAATAAAATTGATGCTATATATTCTACAAATTATAANAGAACAATAGAAACAATTCTTCCTATATCTATATCCAAGGGAATTAAACCAATCATTTATTCTCCTACAAATATCAACTATGACTCGTTTTTGAGAAAAGAAAAGGGAAGAACAATTTTGGTTGTTGGACACAGCAATACAATTCCTGGATTTGTAAATGGATTAATTGAGAAAGATTACTACGAGCAGATTAATGATACTGTAAATTCAAATTTATATATTGTAAAAAAATGTCCTGAAGAAATTAATCACAATGTCATACAAATCCATTCCTTGCAGCAATAAAATATTGCTTCTTTTTATTTTGCTTTTAGCTTTGGGGTGCGGCAGTGATCAAGATTCAAGTGATGAAACTAATGGTGATAATCAAACTGTAGTAAAAAATAATGTTCTTTTAATTGTAGCAGATGATCTGGGTTTGGATGCCACCGTGGGATATAATATTGGCAATCAAAAACCAAGCATGCCAAATCTTCAAAAATTAATTAACAACGGGCTTAAGTTTAATAATGTGTGGTCCAACCCTGTCTGTACACCAACAAGAGGCACAATTTTAAGCGGCAAGTATGGATATCGAACATCCGTATTAAAAGTTGATGATGTGTTATCAACATCTGAGGTTTCAATATTTAAACATCTTAAGAACAAAACAAGCTATAACTCTGCGTTTATAGGAAAATGGCATTTATCTGGTAAACCATCAGATCGTAATCATCCCAATAATATGGGGATTGATTACTTTGCGGGTATTTTAGGTGGTGGTGTCCCAGATTATTTTAATTGGACTTTATCGAAAAATGGACAAAACTCAAATGTAAATCAATACATAACATCTGTTTTTACTGACGAAGCCATTCGCTGGATTAATAGTCAGAATAGTTCCTGGTTTCTATTTCTTTCCTACAACGCCCCGCATACACCATTCCATCTAGCTCCATCAAATTTACATAGTCAAGGTGCACTTCCTGATGATAATATAAGTATTGAACAAAATCCTTTACCATATTATTTTTCAATGATAGAGGCTATGGATACTGAAATTGGCAGATTGCTTGAAAGCATTGGAAGTGATGTAGTAAACAATACCACAATTATTTTTATTGGCGACAACGGAACCCCAAATCAAGTAGCCCAACAATACAACCCAAGGCGAGTTAAAGGAACTTTGTATAAAGGTGGAATTAATGTACCAATGATTGTTTCGGGCAACAAAGTAAATAGGTCAAATGATGATGATAATTCATTGATCAACACAACAGATTTATACTCAACTATAGCAGAACTGTGTGGAATTGAAAACAGTGATGTACACGACAGCAAAAGTTTTGTTAATCTTTTTAATTCTAATTCATCAAGTAATAACAGGCAATACATTTATTCTGAGCTTGGAAATAATGAATATGCCATAAGAAACTCTACACACAAATACATCCACTTTGAAGACGGTTCTGAAGCATTATTTAATTTATCAATGAATGAATTTGAAAGGCCCAATTTATTGATTCAAAGCCAACTTCCACTGTCAACTGATGACAGCAAGAATAAAGATGAATTAATCAACAGGTTAAATCAAATTAGAAATTAGTATTTATTATTGAAGTAATATTATGAATAACCTGAGATTAATTTTATTTGTTTTCGTTGCTTTTACAATCAATGCTCAACAGCTGTATTTTCCAGGGCAAGATTGGGAAGAGAGGACACCACAATCTTTAGGTTTTTCAAATGAAAAAATTGTAGAAGCTATTCAATTTGCTATTGAAAATGAGAACTCGGTAAATAGGAATTTAAAGGAAGCGATTATTTCAGCATTTGGTCACGAACCAGGGTTTGAAATAAAAGGCCCAACAAAACCCCGAAAAGGTCCAAATGGATTAATAATTAAAGATGGCTATATTATTGGTAAGTGGGGTGATGTAAGNAGAGTCGACATGACATTTAGCGTTACTAAAAGCTATCTATCTACGGTTGCTGGATTGGCCTTCCAAAAGGGATTATTGAATCTTGATGAAAAACTTAAAAACTACGTAAAAGATGGAAAATTTTCATCAGACCACAATAAAGAAATTACATGGCATCACCTACTAAATCAATCCTCACAATGGAAAGGAAACTTGTTTGGAACTTTTGATTGGGCAGATAGGCCTCTTAGAAATTTAAGCGTTGAGGAGCTAAAAGCACAAGAAATTGCTAAACCTGGCAAAGCATATAAATATAACGACGTGAGAGTAAACTTGCTTTCATTTTCATTGTTAAGTGTCTTACAAGTGCCTCTTCCCAAAGTGTTGAAAACAGAGATTATGGATCCCATCGGAGCATCATCAAGTTGGAGNTGGTATGGTTATGAAAAATCTAAAATAGCTNTTGGTNGGTCAATTATTAGCTCAGTGAGTGGNGGTGGTCATTTTGGAGGNGGCTTATTTATTAACTCATTGGATCATGCAAGATTTGGATTATTGTTTTTGCGAAATGGTAAATGGAAAAATGAATTACTATTAAGTCCTGAATGGATTAAACTGGTTCAAAAACCTTCTGAACATAATGAATCGTATGGCTACATGTGGTGGTTGAACAATGGGGATAGAAAGTGGNAAGATTTNCCCGAAAACATTTATTATGGCGCTGGGTTTGGAGGCAATTATCTTGTTATAGTTCCTGACCACAAATTGGTAATTGTTGCAAGATGGATAGACTCATCAAAAATTGGAGAATTTGTCAAAAGGGTAATAAATTCTNAAAAAAATTAAAGCCGATAATAACAACTTGATTTATTCATTTTGCAGTATTTCAATCAACAGCTCCTCCACAG
>FUFK010037437.1_pt1 | contig 28183 bp, 22 predicted proteins | sample 1021851 | NCBI WGS metagenome assembly FUFK01 (sample SAMEA51879418, study PRJEB19060) | metagenome
AGGTTTCATTGCAGTAACCGCCCATTTAAAAGCTGCTGTAGCTGTAAGGGTGGCTGCTACAGAGACAACCGCAGTTGTCCCAGCCGTTACTAAAATTTCGTTTTCCGGGACAGGCATTTTAAAATCTGTAAACGGAATGTCTACTTTTCTTAATCCTTGTTCCGGCTCATCTTTTGCCTCTGCCTGTACTCCCTCAGGAGCTTCAAGATCACTAGGTGGTACAACTAAAGGTACGTAACTAGGTACATCTGCGGTAGGCAAAGGTATAGATATTGTTTCTATTTTTTGTGGAAGTGGTAATTCTAAGATTGGTAACTGTAAGGCTTCCACTTTTCTAACTCATCTTCTGTGTATACATAAGCTTTAATAGTTGTTTCTCCGTCAGCTATAGCTTTGTTAATTCTATGCAGTCCACTATAAACAACATATTTTTCACCTTTAGTACACTCATAAGCAAGCACCCCAATAGGGTAATCTTTGTAATTTGCGTTTCTAAATCGTTCACCCTGACAACAACTGCAATTTGCACCGCCATTATGGGTAATAAATTTATTATGTTTACCATGCCATAAAACTTCTGATATTGTTATTTCAGTAGCTTTTCTTCCTGTTTTTGAACCAAGCCAATCTTCTTGTTCTATATTTGTTGGAGCATAGTAAACTACATTACCTATAGTTTCCTTTCTTTCCATTGTTTTTACCATTTGTTTCTAGGACATTTCAAAAAAGGAACTGTTGCTTTTAAGTCAATAAAACAGTGACAAACTGCACATTGTCTAGTTACTTTTTGAAACATTGGGCAGGATTCACATATTTCTATTTTTTCCTGCCGTGTTTTAGACATAGTTAATATTTATGTTAAGACGAACTTGTGCATTAGAAGTTGATGTAGAATGATGATCTTCCAAAGAATTAAATAGTATTAATCTATTTTCGATACTTTCTACTTTTGTACCATCTGCAAATCCTGTATAACCATCGCAAGTATTTAAACAATATATAGCACCACGAAGTCTATTACAATGCGTCGCATCTTTGTGCAACATATGTTCTTTTACTTCGTGAGTATGTGGATACATATTTATTTTTATTCTTGTTAAAAATCCAAATTGTGTTTCTTCTAGATTTTTAAGTGGTGTAATTAATCTTTTCTGTACCTCTTCAAAGGATGAACTATAAATCCGGCAATCACCATAAATTAAATGAGTCATAAACCAGTTATCAAAGTCATCCTTATCTTTGTATTCATCTTGATCTGAAATAGACCAAACAGGATTGTAAATAGTTTGTTCGTTTAAAAATAAATCTTTTAAATACCAGAAATCTCTATCATTTAAAAAATTATCTTTAACTCGTAAATCTAATTTTTTGTTCATGGGTGTTGTAATAATTAAACAGTTTCTTCGTTTATCTTTCCGTGAAGAGTTCTTACTTCCTCGTGTGTGTAGATTTTGTTTTCATCTACAGGTACTAAAGTAAGTATATCTGCAATTTTTTTATCGCATACTTCTATAGGTGCAGTGTTACCTTTTCTTGCTTCATGTTCAGCAAGCATTAATTCTAAAGATGATGGATATAAATATAATCTTGCAGCTTCATATGAATATGTTGGTGCTGGTTCTAAATCTGTTGTTGTGTCTTCTTCTTCTCCTATTTCCCAAGGAATATCAGATAACTTTTCACAACGTTGTCTTGGTGCATAACTGTTGATAAGATGATGCCATTCAGTTTTAGTTAATCCACCAACTGATGGTATCTGTGCCCAACTACCATCTTCATATTCTACTTTTAGCCATTCTACGGCTTTGTTTGTAATTTTAAATTTCATAATAATTAGCGACCTCCAACGGTGCCGTTGTTTGTAAATGATATTGAACCTCGGTTAGTGATATAGTAACCGGCTTGTCCTCCGCCAGAACCACCTGAACCACTTGAACCGCCAGAACCACTACCACCTCCAGAACCTCCAGCACCGCTTCCAGCGTTACCGTTACCTCCAGAGTTACCTGTAGCTCCTTGTGCTCCTGTGTTACCTGTAGCTCCTGTGTTTCCAGAAGACCCTGAGTTACCAAAGTTGCCTCCAGCTCCACCGGTTCCCCCGGTTCCGCCTTGACCACCTGTTCCTCCGGTACCACCTGTTCCACCAGTACCAGCGTTAGTACCTCCAGCAGAACCGCCAGAACCACCTGAACCAGAGTTACCTCCAGCTCCCGCAGAACCGCCTGAACCTGATGTAGCAGATTGTCCGTAACCTTGACCTACACCACCAGCTCCGCCAGCTCCACCGCTTCCGCCAGAACCTCCAGCTCCACCGGCACCACCGCCACCACCTGATGTGGTTTGGTTTGCACTGCATTGGTAAGCACCTTGACAGCAATAATATTTTCCGCCGTCTCTATCGTATTTAATTCCTGTACTCCAACCGTTTGTTGAAAATGTATGTCCACCTTTAAAACGTTGACAGGCAGCAGTAGAACTATGCCAACAACCACCGGGTTGTCCTCTTCCACCTTGGTTATACATACCTCGGTTATTGCACATACTACTTGCGTTGGATATATAGTTGGTGTTATAAGGACTTCCAGTACCACCTACGTTGTATTGATAAGTACCAGCTCCTCCAGTACCACCTTGTCCGCCAGTACCGCCTTGTCCGCCAGTACCACCGGCTCCACCTTGTCCACCGCCTCCGCCTCCGCCATATATAGACGCGCCAGAGTTGTTTTCAATAGTAACACCAGATGTAGACACAGCAGCAATAGCTGGTCCTCCGGTACCACCATTAGAAGCACCACCATAACCTTGGATTGACCCTGAGTTATGTACTACTAATGTTCCGCCCATACTTGCAGAAATATTGACAGCAGCACCTGATGTACCACCGACTGTTACTCCTGAGTTTATGTATAAACGTTTTGGAACTGAGGAACCCCAGTCACTACCAAAAGCACTTGCACAATGAAAGTTAGTTGTGTTACTGCTTATTGTGTAATGAATCTCACCTATACAATCATAAAACTGACCAATAGAGATAGCTCCAGAAGTAGGTACGCTTGTATTGTTAGAGGTTGTATATGCACCGTTTCTATAATATTCACCGAGAGAATGGGGTGTATCTCCCCCAAACTCTCCAGCGATATCATTCATATTTAACGGACCACTATCCGGTAATCTTGGCATTTTTTAATTCCTCAACTTCTTCTTTAAGTTCGTTTATTGCGTTTATAAGTACGCCTACTATTTTACCGTAGTCAACTGATTTAACTTCTTTCTCTTCGCCTGTTTCAGGGTCAGTAGTCTTATTAGTTAAAACTACTTCTGGTATTACTTGTTCTACTTCTTGTGCAATAACACCAATACCGGGTTCATTATTTTTTAACCACTTGTAACTAACACCACGTAACTTACCGCAGATACCAAGAGCATCATTAATAGTAGAAATGTCAGTTTTTAGTCTTGCGTCAGAATAAGCTGTTACGTTTCCATCAGCAACTAAGTTACCACTAGCGTCGATATATAAAACTTCAGTACCATTATTTCTTCTAAAAATCCATTGACCGCCACCATTTTGGAAATACATATGGTTTGCGTGATGTTGAATTTTACCAGCAGTATCTCCTGACCAGCTACCAGAGGCTATTCTTATATCACTATTAGCAGCAATAGTTACAGCACCAGCACCACCAGTAAATGTAATGTCTCCTGAAGCTGTGTCAGCAGCATCTGATCTTACAAAACTAGAAGATTGTATTCCATCTACAGTATCAGCATCTAATCCTGACCCTCCACCATCAACAGTTTTAATAGCTGTGAGTATTTCACTAGCTGACTGGTCAGCAGTAGCTCCGTTTTCTACGTTGATAAATGATCTAACAGCACCAGCGTCAGCATGTCTAATATAGTTATCGTTACCTGTTTCACACATTATCTTGGTAACACCAGAACTTACATCATTAGCTGTAGTGTTAAAGTAGTTAGCAAATATATAACCACTTGAGTTTCTTTGTACAATAGTACCGTTACCAGCAGAAGCACTTGGTTGTGCTCCATCTAAAGTATCAGCATCTAATCCACTACCAGAACCATCTACAGTTTTGATAGCTGTAAGTATTTCAGCAGCAGTCTGGTCACCAGTAGCTCCGGACTCAATGCCGTTTAATTTACTATGGTCAGCATCAGTAAACACGTTACTGTCAGTTGCTGATTCTACCTTTGCACGAATCTCAGCAGCAGTTTGATCTGCTGTAGCTCCGTTTTCTACGTTTATAATACTTCTTACTTGTGCAGCACTTAAAGTTGTTGCATTACCAGTACCAGCAGTTTCTCTTCCCAAAATAGTTTGAGTTGGGAAGTTAATTAATTTTGTTGTATCTACTATATCGTTAGCTAGATGAACTCTATCAATACTTCCGTCTACGTAGTGTTCAGAGTTGATAGAATCGTCTGCTATTTTAGAACCGTTTACAGCATCTGCATTTATATCTGCATTAGCTATTGTTAAGTTACCAGATACGTTTGCGTCTGTAATTTTTACGTCTGAAGGTAATGTACCACCAGCAATCTTAGTTACTGCTATAGCATCTGCACCTAATCTACTAGCGATAGATGCTGAAGATACGTTTGACATATCTTCTCTTGCTAGTGGTCTACCACCAGCTTGTGCACCGTCATGTACGACGGCTGTGTCTTTTGTAGTATCTATAGTTACTTCGCCTTCGGCACCTGTAAATGTGTTGTGCTGCGAAGTAGTACCACGCCTTAATTTTAATAATTTTGCCATTTAAAGTGTACCGAAATCGAGAGTTAAGTTAGTTCCATCTATTGTTCCTGCTGTCACAGTCCCAGTAAATGTTGGGTTATTAATAGGTGCTTTTGTACCTAATGAGTTTGCAGTTGTAGTTGCAAAGTTTGAATCATCTCCAAGAGCTGCTGCTAATTCATTTAGCGTGTCTAAAGTTCCGGGAGCTGAGTCAACTAAATTAGATACGGCTGATCTTACATATGCAGTTGTAGCAACTTTAGTTGAGTTATCAGATTGAGCTTGTGTTGTTGCAACTACTCCGTTACTTAAAGTAGTACCACTAATTCCTAATCCTGATATATCTTTTCCATCAACATTTCCTGATACACTGATATTACCTGTAACACTTATTCCACTAGAAGTTACTTCTAATTTTGTATTACCTGAATCTTGTAATTTAATATTACCTACACCAGATGCGTTAATTATAGAATCTGTAGTATTATGGAATATTTGTAAATCCGAGTCGTTACCGTATTTAGCTTTTACATTATCATTATATCTGTTGTCTCCAGTAAATATAACACCAGCAGTTGTAGCAAAGTTACCAGTAGCTGTTACACCACCTTGCCATTGTGTACCATTATATATTCTTAACTCATTAGCAGAAGTGTTGAAGAATAAATCTCCTACATCTAAGCTAGTTGTTGGGTTAGTAGAACCTATACGATATCTATTTGCAAATGTATTTACGTCAGTAATATTAGCAGCAGTAGTGTTAATGTTTGTTGCATTAGACACGACACTATTAATATTGGATGCGTTAGCAACCGCAGCATTGATGTTTGAAGCATTTGAGACCGCACTATTTATATTACTTGAGTTGTTAGCTACCGCAGTTATATTAGAATTATTGCCAGCTACAGCATCAATGTTTGTTTTATTTGCATTGACAGCATTGATGTTAGTTGCATTATTCTTGACTGCGTTAATGTTAGTCGCATTACCAGCTACCGCAGTAACGTTAGCATTATTGTTAGCAACTGTTGTTACGTTACCTGAGATTCCAGCAACTGTAGTTACATTAGAACTAATGCCAGCTACGGTTGTTATGTTACTTGAGATATCAGCCAACGTATCCATGTCGTTTACGATTGCTGTTGTACCCAAGGTATTCATATCAGCTACAGCATCAGCAGTACCTAACCTACCTATCTCTGTATCTTTTCCAGCAACAGTTGTGACATCAGATGAGATACCAGCAACTGTAGTTACGTTTGCATTTATGCCTGCAACTGTATTTATATTTGTAGCGTTGTTTTTTACGGCTGTAATGTTAGTGTTATTACCAGCTACAGCAGTGATATTCGAGTTGTTACCAGCGACTGTATTGATGTTTGTAGCGTTGGAAACAGCAGCATTAATATTTGAAGCGTTGCTAACAGCAGCATTGATATTAGAAGCGTTAGCTTGTACGGCGTTAATGTTTGAGGCATTGGCTTGTACCGCGTTTATGTTACTTGAGTTATCAGCAACAGCTATTATCTTAAGTACGTTATCTGATACTGTTTTTATTGGGTCATCCTTAACAGTTATGGTGTTACCCATACCGCTATGGTTTGTACAATAGTATTGGAAGTTATTAGGTTGTGATTCTGGTATTACAATCTGTACCTTTGCTCCGGCACTACCTTGAGTACCTGTAACAGTAACCCCAGTTGAATACTGAGAACTACCAGCATAGAATCGTAATGGATGAGCACCGTTAGAACTATCACTTACATCAAATGTATATGTCCAACCTTTGTATAATGTCAAAGCAGGAGATGATACTCCATCAATTACAAACTTACCACCAGATACAGTTACAGTAAGTGTAATCTCATCTTCTAAAGCATCTGCAACTATATCTAATGAACCATTAGAACTACCTGTAGCTACAGCGTTTGTAATAAGACCTAAGTCTTCACTATATGTTATAGCTCCAGATACAGTAGCAACGTTATCAAGAACTGTTTGATTAGGTGTAATAATAGCAAACGTACTTCCTGTATATACAAGTAAGTTATCGTTAGAACTGTCATACCATAAGTCACCTTCTGTTAAAGATGAACCATCATTTCTTGTTGTAGGTTGACTAGCAGATATAATGTATATATCAGCAAAGTTATTTATATCAGCTACGTTTGCACCAGCATTGACAATGTTAGTTATGTTTGTAGCAACAGTGTCAACCTGAGTTGCTATAGGTACTAATCTATGGAAAGTATATGTATGTAATGTGGATGTAGAATTAACTAAGAAACCAAAACCTTGAGGTATTAGAGGTGCACCAGTTATAGTTACAGTGTTTCCTGTACCAGCACCGTTAGCTATAGTTATAGTTCCACTGCTAGGAGTTAGCGTAGCAGTTGTAGCTCCGATACTTAATATAGCTGCCTGTCCTGTAGACCCTTGTGGGTTAGTAGTTGGGAAGCTAGTCTGGTTTGCAATAGCTGTAAAACCACCAACGTCGTCAATAAGGTCAATAATTCTAGCATTAATAGCAGCAGTAGTAGCTACAAATGCGTCAGAGTTAGACCATGTAGCACCACTAGCAATAGTTTCTGTGCTGTCTTGTCTTAAGAACTTAGCTTCAGCTTCTGTTTCTGTGTAGTATCTACCGTCTAGAGCTCCATTTGTAAGCTCAGTTTCTGTGAAATATCTGTTATCTAACTGACCAGCATTTAGCTCAGTTTCTGTATAGTATCTACCATCTAGTGTCCCGGTAACAATGTTACTGTTACTGACATTTATATCTGTAGGTAGGTTACCAGAACCTAACTTATCTAGAGTTACAGAATCATTAAGTAACTTAGAACCTTCTATTTCTGCACTAGCATTTATATCTGCATTGACAATAGTTCCGTTAACTATGTTAGCACTAGCCACTGTAATATCAGTAGGCAATGCTCCTGAACCTAATTTAGCTAGAGTCACTGAGTCGTCAGCTAATTTAGTACCAGCTATATTTGCACTAGCATTTATATCTGCGTTTACTATAGTTCCGTCTACTATGTTAGCACTAGCTACAGTTATATCTGTAGGTAATGCACCAGCTCCAAACTTAGTTAGAGGTACAGAATCGTCTTTTAGTTTAGTACCTAGTATATCAGCATTAGCGTTGATATCAGCATCTACAATATTCCCTGCTGTTATGTTAGCTTGGGTAATTTTGATGTCTGTAGGTAAGTTTCCTGACCCTAATTTATCTAAGCTTACAGAGTCATTAGCTAATTTAGAACCAGATATATTTGCACTTGCGTTTATATCAGCATTTACTATAGAACCATCTACAATGTTATCACTGTTAACCATCCTATCGGCTGGTAATACACCAGTCTGTAGTTTAGTATATGCAATACCAGCATCTGATTTGATGTCAGCATTTACAATAGTGCCATCTACTATGTTATTAGATGTAATAGTAATGTCTGTAGGTAAAGCTCCTCCACCTAATTTGGATAATCCCACTGAATCGTTTGCCAGCTTGGATCCTGCAATATCTGCGCTTGAATTAATATCTGAATCAACGATATTAAGAGCCAATTTACCGTGAGCGATAGCAGCACTATTCGAGATATCAATATTAGTAATCGTGCCATCTTGTATGTTAGTAGAGGATATATCTATATCAGAAGGTAATGTGCCTCCACCTAATTTAGTAAGAGGTACACTGTCATTAAGTAATTTAGAACCTTGTATATTTGCAGTAGAATTTATATCTGCATCAACAATACTTCCATTAACTATGTTTGCTGAGTTAACAGTTATGCCACTAGGTAGTTGACCTGTAGCAATCTTGCTTTGTGCTATAGCAGCACTTCCGCTTATGTCAGCATCGACAATAGTACCGTCTTTTATCTTAGCTGAAGTAATAGACTTATCTCTTACGTCAGCAGTTCTAATTTTCTGTTGTTGTTCTTGATTAGCATATAAAGACTGATCTACAATATTATTTAGATCTCCAGCTCTAATAGCTGAACCAGCAGCAAATACAGCTTTAGGATCGTCATCTACATTTGTACGTCTATAAATATGAATATCTACGTCTTGCCCGGGAGCACTATTAAAAACAACATTTGTATTTGAAATGGAGTAGTCGTTGTTAGTACCACTTGTGTTTTCAGTTTTTTCAACTCCGTCTAATTCTACGATAAGATCAGAGTTCTGTAGTATTGGGAATGGGAAACCGAAAGATGTGGTGGAGGCATTTCCGGTATAAAATTTTTCAGTTGTCGCCATTTGTTTTTACAAACGATTTGCTTTGTCTTGGAGTGAAATAATTTCTTCTACATCTCCAAGTTGGGTGGCTTGTTTTATCTTTGCATTATAATATTGCTTAGATTCAACATTACTACGATCTGAGATTCGACCAATGGCAAACGCTTGTGCGTCTGACAATGCCTCACGTAGTCGTTGATGCAATAATATAAATTCTTTTCTATCTATTTCTACACCAGCTTCAGAAGCTTTTTTATATTCAGCTCTAAATCTCTTACCGTCAGCAGAGTTCATAATTTTAGTAATGGCTTTTTTAAAGACTTTATCTTCACCCATTAATCTTGTAACTTCTGATCTCTGCGCTCCACTTAGTTCAACACCGTTACCATCAGTANTTAACTGTGGTCTACCATCAAACTCTACATCTATAAGAAACTGTTTTTCTGGAGACATGCCGTCTCTTACCTTAAATACAGGTGCGTAGGCGTTCCATGCTCTTGTCCAGAAACTGTCTGGTTCTTTAACTTTACCACCATCTACCCAGTCGTATGCAGCAGGAAGGTTTCCTTTCATACCGGGGTTTCTGTTAGCGATAAGTTGTGTTACTTCGTTTTCTACTTCTTTGATTCCGGGACTCATCAATCTAGATAGTTCATTTCTAAGTCCACTACCCGGTACAAGACTACTACCAAAACTTGCAGTCCAACGAGCTGTTGCACTTGGGTTACCTTGTAGTACGTCGTATAACGGTTCTATACCAGCTAAGAATGTTTTGTTTGTTAAGTTAGCTGCTATTACATACATCATCTTTGCCATACCGATATCCAAGGTGTTAGGGTCTAACGTTCCATCAGAACCCGGTAAATCAAAGTTGTCAAAAATGTCAGCAGTAACTGCAATCCAATCACTTATAGCTCCTAATCCTTCATAGCTATACCATTTACCATCCCAACCTTTGTANNTTCTAGGTTNCCAACCAAGTTGNTNTCTAGTACGTTGTCTNGTNTTATCGTAAATACCATTNCCATGTAATCTGTCAGAGGTAAACATAAATGCTGCACCTGATACAGCAAATGCACCTATAGCTTTTCTACCTTTTAATTCTGCACGTATTGTTTCATACGTCATTTCTAATTTATCATCAGCTATACCAGTAATCCCTCTTTGTTCTAATAATCTTTTAACATTACTTATTGACTGATTAGAAAAAGGTTCTGCATATTCATTCATTTGCTTGACAAACAAACCCATTGGGTTGTGTGAGCCAGTAAATTTAATCATGTTTGTTGCAGTACGTGGAAACATGAAGAAAGGTCTAAGTAATGGTATACGTTTAATAAGAGCATTAAAACTGTCAACAGCAGGGTTATCTAAGTTCATAGCTATTTCCTTAGATGCAAACTCAACAGCTTGATCTGTAATCATACCATTTTCATCAAACATTTCTTTGTAGTATTTCTTATTCATTCTTTCAATACTTCTAGCTGATAATGGTTTCTTACCTTGTCTCTTTATTAAATCATCATATACCTTACCTCTGGTTTCTATAGCTCCTATAAACGCTCTAGTAAATCCGTCAAATGCTGTCATAGAGTTAGCACTAAAACGTAACCATGGATGATTAGCTATATCATTCATAGCTTCTATTCTATCAACAATACCAGAAGGACCAAAGTTGCCTGATTTCTCTTGTGCATCAGCAAACGCTCTAAGAGCTTTTACTTGACCTTCGTTCTTAATTGCTATATCTTCTCTCATTACATAACCTACAGAGTTAGGGTCTGACCATGCCTTACGAAACACAAGTCTCATGTGATCGAAAGATTTTTGTACAGTGTCACCTATACCACCAAAGTACATGTAACTAGCTCTTCTCATAACGTCCATATCTCTCTGAGCTATAGCTCCAGCCATTGTAGCGATAGGTCTTTCTATCATTAAAGCTAAGTTAGACGCAGCAGCTTTTAGTGGTGTACCAATAGCTGACAAAGTAGAGTTATAAATGTTTGACCAAACACCTTGCATAAATAATGATTCATACTCAGGGTTTACATCAATAAATGCTTTACGCATTATACCAGTAGAGTTTTTAAAATATGTATTTAGTTCAGATATATTCTTTACTTTACCGTCAGTAAATTCATAAGCCAACATTAATGGTTTTAACATTTCTGGTCGCTCTGCATTTATTTGACGTATAGTGTCGATAGTATCAGCAGATTCTTTTGTTATATTTTTTAAATTNTCTAATGTTTCTTTATTTGCACCTTCCATAAAAGCCAGTGCATTTTCCATAACCTTTTTCTTACCACCATGATTACTGAAATCTAGCTTCTTCATGCGGTTCCAAAGGTTAATCATATTAAGTGCCCTACCTCTTGCGTAAGATGTTTGACCTTTAATATTCATTAGATATTGTAAACGATCTAAGACTTGTTCTTGTGCTTGTTGCACAGCAGCAGTACCATTCATTAATCTAGCACCTTCTGCCATATCTGTTACTTGGTCAGCCATAGACTTACCAACATAAGCTTGAGCACGAGCTAAGTCCATATTCATGTAGTCATCAAAGTATTTTTTGATAGCATTAAATACACCAACATAGCCCTCAGAGTTTAGTACTCTAGTTCCTGAGTCTACGTCTACACCAGAGAAGTTGTCTATGACACGCTTCATCTCGTCTACATCCATATCATACAAAGCTGCTGCTAAGTCTTCACCATTCTTAACTACTTCTGCATGTGTTATTTTTTTACCAGTAGGTGAGTGCCACTCTATATCTAATTGTAAATCTTTAGATAATTGTTTCATAGTTCCTAATCCAGCATCATCTAGATTAAGACCATCTTTTAATGCAGAGTCAGAAAATACGCTACCTACCCTACCATGTACACTATCAATATTGTTGTTAATACGTACTACGTCAACTGACGCACCTACAATACCTCCGGGGTCTGTAGTTCTAAATCCTGTTTCGTAGTCATCGTATACATCATGTACACCTTTTAGTGGTTGATCTAAGTCAATATTACCAGCTTCATCTGTAGCTAGTCTTATATTACGTTTACCTATATCATTAAACTCTTTTACACGTTTAGCGTTGTTAACAGTTATTTCTTCGCTGGCATCTTTAGTACCTTTACCCCAGTTTCTTTTTACAAACTCTTTTGCTTTTTCATTTTTAGGTACCCACTTAGTTGCATCATCTACACCCTTCATAGCTCTAGCTATTTTAGTAGCTCCTAATAAAAAATCACCAAAGAAACTAAGACCTATGCCCTCGTTTCTATTCTTCATTCTTTTAACATCAGGACTATCAGAATCAAGTGTAGCTACATCGTCAGGTATCCATCCATAGGTACGTGGAAACATCTTTTTCAATGCACCAGTTGCGTTATCTTCAAACTCGTTAAACTCTACAATTTGGTCTACCGCAGCTCCAGCAGCAGCATCAATACCAGCACTACCAAACCACTTCATAAGTCGTTTATCACCTATTGCCCATTTTAGTTTTGCATGAGCACTAGCTCCTTGCCTTTTTAAAAAACCAGCAATATTAAGTGAAGGTATAATTATAGAAGACATCTGTCTTACACCTTGTAAACTAGCACTTTCGTACTCAGGTAACTTAGGTAAGTTAACTCCCGGTATAAGGTTTACAGTATCTGTTAAGAAATCTACATAACCAGCTCCGGCAGCAGCAGCATAGTTACTCCAATTTAATGGATTTAATGCATTACCTGATTGACTACTAAAAGTTTTAGCAAAACCTTTTTTAGGTTCTTCCTTTGGTTTAGGTTCTGGCTCTGGTGTAGATTGTTGTTGTGTTGTTTCCGTAGAAACCTGTTGAGATTGTTCTGTAGCTTGTTGTTCCTGACCTTGGTCTACAGGTGTTGGCTGATTGATTCCTAGTTCGGCGTCTTGTTCAGCGAACAGCTCTTTAGCTTTCTCTGTAATAATGGGAGCTACATTTTCTATCTCATTTAATACTTCATCGTTCATTTTACTTAAAGTCTGTTCTTATCGTATTAGCTAGTGCTTCTTTGTTAGTACCTCCACTATACTTAAATAATGCTTTGTTGTACTCAAGAAATTCATAGTCATCTAGCTGGTCAAAAGGATTCTCTACTCCAAAGTCTAAATCCAATTTAGGTAATATTTCCATTGCAGCAGCAAACTCAGCAAACGAAGTACCATTGCTTTCTGCATATTCTTTAAACATTTCTCCTTGCTCAAATGGTATAAGATTTACATTATCTTTACCAGATGTTGCGTTAACACGTACGTTGGTGTTAGCTGTTTTATATTGTTCGTATTTCTTTTTTTCAGCAGGGTCAAGATCTCTATAGTCTTTTAAGAATGCTGGTTCTGTTAAACGTTCTAAGTTAACAAGTTCACGCTGTCTTTGTATAACCTCAAAAGCATCTATCTGATCGTTAGGATACATAGCATTATGCATCTCAGCAATCGTATGTGCTTTTGCTGGGATAGTACCAGCCGAGCTACCAAACGTATCATTAAAACTTTCTAAATATGTAGGCTTAAACATAGGTGTTTTACTTACAGCATTAGGCACAGTTTTAATTTGATCTCTAACTTCAGTAAAATCTGATAAACTATTGGATTTAACTTTTTCAAATTCTTCACCAAAGTTTGTTTCTATTCTCCACTTTCCGGGTTTCTCACGTAAGGGATGATCTAAACCTTTAGCATTAGTCTCTACAGCATCGTTTAATTGATTTAAAACATCTTGATAAGCTAACGAATGTGGGTCATCTACCTTACCAGTATATGCTTCTACCTTCTTTGCATACTCTGCTTTAGCCCATCTAGCTACTTGTTTCTGACCAAACGTACCTTTACCTATACTTAACTCAGAACTAATAAATGTTTCTAATAAAGTNGTATTCTCTTTAGCTTGACCATTACCAGTATCTGTCTGTTTAGCAATGTTCTGCAAGTTACCATCAGATGCAACAAGTATACCCATGCTGTTTAGTTTGGAAGTTGTTAACAAACCTTTTTCAGCTAGGTCCATTGCTTCTTGTTTCTGTGCTCGTAGTACATTTTTATCTTGACTCATTTCAGAAATGATAGTGTCAAGTCTACCATCATAACTACCTTTAGATAATTGATTAGCTCTTAAATTTTTAAATCTAATTATTTCATCATCAGTAAATCCTTCTTCATAGGTAAACCCACCTTCAGGAGTTAGTTCTTTTAGTAGTTCATCTGTCTGGTTTCTATGTCCTATCTCTAGTCCTGTTTTCTCACGTCTGTATTTCTCGTTTTCATAGTCAGCTTTTTTCTGTTCTATTTCAGCAATGTCTGCTGCAAAATAATCACCGTAATAATACTCTTTACCATCAGCAAAGCTAGTAAATTTATTCTTATCATTTTTAGCTTTCATCTCCTTAATCATGTTGTCTGTTATCAGACCTTGGTCAGCTAGAGTTTTAGCTATTTGTATAGCTTCTCTTCTTGCTGGACCGTTTTGTATGAAAGGACCACGTTCATTTACATAAGTTAAAAAACAACTACCACCACCTTTTGAGTTAACACATTTGACAAAGTTAGATTGAGCGATCTGTTTACGTTGTGTTTCAATCTCTTCTTCTCTACCTGTTGTCCAAGCATTGTATGCGTCTTGTTGTATGTCACGTTGTTTGTCGTATATACCCTCTTCTTGTAATAATACAGGGTTTATACCTTTAAACTTTCTAAAAAATTCTCTATTATATATAGCTTCAGCAGCTTTATATTGTTCGTAACTTACAGCTCCTTTTAATCTAGGGTCACCTTTAGGATTATATTCTGCAAGTCTTGATCTAGCAAAAGCTGTAACAGCTCCTTGTTTCATAGCTGGGTTCATTTTTCTGAACTCTTCAGAAGTCCAAATGTCACCACCCTTAGCTCTAAATGAGAAAGCAGCTTCGTCTATAGCTATACCATCTTCTACAATACCAGCTTTAGCTTCTCTGTAAGCTGTTATTTCATCATCGCTAAAACCATTTTCATAATACCACTCATAACCTTTGGCAATGTCTTCCTCTCGTTTCTGCTCTTCGCGTTGCTCAAGAATACCACCAAGAGTTTGAGACATATTGGCTAGTAGCATTGTATCTTTACCAGCATCTTGTGCTGCATATTTGTAATTACTTAGTTCATTTGACCAGTAATTATTCATGCCCTGATTAATATCTTTGTAGCTGTCAATTAAAGGAGCTACATAATCTTCGGACCTTTCTGGGTTAAATCCATCTGACATTAGAAACTTAAACTCCCATCGTATTCATATATATTAGGTAAAACAGGAATATTAAAATCCATATTACTAAATGTGCCTGCACCTCCGAAAGAGGTAAAGTCATAGTTTGTATCAAATGATATATTGTCCTCAATAGGTGCTCCTACATCTTGCTGCATACCGCCAGCTATTTGCCCGGCTGCTCCTACAAACGCATTTAGCATAGTCATACTTGTGCTTCTTAGTACTGGAGGACTAGGTTCCATAGAAGGTACTGGGTTAAATGCTACTTTAGAAAATAAACCTCTACGAGAACTGAGCTGTCTTCTTCTAATCTCGTATGTTTTTTCTTTAAATTTTTCTCTAGCCATAGCTACGCCATAAGCTTGTCTACCAGTGTATCTACCATAAGCAGCCATATCAAGAGTTTCACCTCTTTGAACTGACCTACCAGTTTGACCGCTACCTCTGCGTCTACCTAGTTTCTTTGATACAAGTTCTCTAAACTTTTGTTCATTCTCAGCTACAACTTTACCTTCTAAAGTACGTAGGTTAGATTGTGCCTTAGCATAACCACGTTGTGCAGCTAGATCATTTTCGTTTAGATCTATATTATATTTGTTAACTTTAGCGCCATAAATAGAAAGTTGCTGGAACCAGCTACGCTTACGCATCTCTACGATTCTTTCGTACTCTCTTATTCTTCTAGCATTCTCAGCTCTAATTGCTCTGGCTTGACCAATGCCACCAAGAATTTTACTGGCAGCTCCGAATATTACTGAAGGCTCCATTTGCTTTGCAAAACTCCATAAATGATAATTGATTAGGTCCGTGTTTTACTTCCCTTAGAAATTTGAACCCTAGGAATCTCAGTAGTTTAATATGTACTCTATTGCGTTTGTCCACAATATTCCATAATAACTTTTCAGTTCTACCCTCTACATATCTCTTTGCTTCTCTAGCAAATGTAACTGGGTAGGCTTCTATTGCAGGCGTGCATACCATCCAAATCTTTCCATCTGGAGATACTCCTGCCATGCCTGCTATTTGACCATCAGGTACCTTAAAATACACTGAGTCACAGTTGTTCATACCTACAACTAATGCATTTTCAGGGTCATGTCCATGACCTTCGGTTATTTCTCTGTAGTCATCTGGGCGTAAATTGGAAGCCACTGCAAGAGCAGCCTCCAATGTTGCTGGGTGAATGTATTTAGACACGTTTATAATTGTTATTAGTGTACTTACCTTCCCACTGATACGAAATTATCGTAGCTGGTGAGGGGTGTTTAGATTTTACAGTAATTATTAAATTATTATTTCTTTCATAACAAGGTACTATCCCCGTCACATCTGGTAGAAAACCTACACTGTTTGCACTATACACATCTGCTGGAGTAGATTCTATTTGTTGAGTAAATAAAGGTTTACCTATTCTATTTACTTCCATTGTGTAGAATCCAACTTGTCCAAAATTAAATTGAACTCTATGTACTATTAGATTAGATCTTGTATCTCTTCTAGTAGAGGTACCAGCTTTGTAAGTAAAGAAAATTTTTGGTAATTCTACTTCCATCTCAAATTGATATCCAATAAGGAATGTCTCTCCAGACCAGTTTCCTGTGATCTCTAAGTTAGAACCATTAATAGTTACTTCTGCAAATCTACCTAAGTTACTACCTGAGTCAGTATCGTAAGCTGCAATAGCATTAGAGCTTTCAAATCCTGTAGGTTTTGGGAAAGTAGTTTTGTTAGTTGTACTGTTATAAGTACTACCACCTGTAGTAACACTTGTACAATGATCTAAATGTATAGGATAATCTTCTCCGGCAGTTACAAAATGACCGTTATCATCTAACTTAATAGAGTATTTTAATAACTGATCTTTGTTGTTATTTCTTACTACTACATATAATGCATCGTCTAACATACAATGATATATAATATTACCTGTTAATGTCCATGAAAACCATGCCTGTAATATACGATCACTGCCTGAAGTAAAATATCTATAGCCATACAGAGTTGGTGTATTCTCTTCGCTAAATAATATTAATCCGTTCTCTCTAGAATTAGATATAATTTTTAAATCATTTTCAAATAGTTGAGATACTACTTTACTTTGCTCTACAACATCTGGTTCACCTTCTCTTCTAACATTTGACATCTCAAAGAATCTACTATATTTATTAGCATTATCTAAAAATCCTATAGTAGTTCCTAAGTTAACTGGGTTAGTCTTATGATTAAAATTGTATGAAGAAAGTCTGTTTATTTTTGCTGTGTTAGGATTAAGTACATCACTATCTGTAGTCAACATAAACTGTTGATTCTTTGTAAATATAACTAAACCTGTATTAACTTGTATTGCATCAAAGACAATAGCTGGGTATGTAGAACTACATGATAAATCAATAGGGTCTACATTAGAAAAAGTTGTAGCAGTCTTAGCCCAGAAGTTAAAGAAGTTCCCGGGACGAGACATAATAACATTCTCATCACTAAGCATTACTAATCTATTTCTAAAGAATACCATTTTATTAATGGTCTTCCCTACAAATGACGCCTGTGGGTTAGTTCCATCAGGAGCTGTATCACCAACTTGTGCTCCTTCCCATGCCACTGTAGACAGTGTAAATGTTGTTGCGTTAGTTCTTACTAACTGTAATGGCATAGTTCCAGCATCAAAGTCAGTATTAGCTCCCGGTAATACACACTCTTCCCATACTCCTTCACCGTCTAATCCGTTATTAGCTATAAATTTAAGGTAGTAATCGTCCTCTTCGTTAGCACTGTTTCTAACTTTTACAACAAATCCATCTTTACATTGTCTTGGTAGATCATCTACTGTAAGAACTTCACCAGCTACTACATTCAATAACTCACTAACTGGTGTAGAAACATTAAATAGATTCTGCTCTACTCCATTTTGTACGTTAGAAGTCCTAGTAATATATAGTCCATTACCTATTTGTTTTACAGTGTTAAAGTTTCCTGTAGCTGCTATCTCTGCTCTAAGAGTACCGAGTATAGATTCTGGAGTTACTGTTGTTTTAGTATCAAAGGATGTAGGGTTAGGTCTAATTAATCCAAGGTTAGCTTGTACTTGTGACACACTAACTTCGTCAATAGTTACTTTATAGTAACCATCTTTCATGTACACATAGAAGAAGTCTCCTTGTTGCCACCCCTCACCCCCGTAGAGGAGGTCGTTTGTTGTTGTATACCTAGTTCTATACTCTACGTTTGAGCCACTTCCTACGGGCGTAGACTGCCCTGTGGTGGTAATCCTAAAGTATAAATTAGCTCTACCAGTTGAACCATTATTATTTATATTTACTTGATAAGAAAAATCAGAACCACCTAGTGTAGAAATAGCATCAGTATCTACTAATGTCCCTCCACTAGCTACTTCAAATATTCTAGTACCAACGTTAGGAGCTAGATCATCAGAACCAGAACCAGCAGTATCATCACATCTTGTAGTATTAGATACTCTTTGCACATGGTTTTGCATACCACCATCTGTAGTGCAATAGTTATTACTAGATCTCACCATCTCTACACTAATTCTTGTAGCTGTAGATACTGTTGACAAGTTTGTATTATCAAATAAATTTACTGCATATTGTGCAGCATACTTTAATGTCTTCAGTTCTATAAATACTTCTGGAGGTCTTAATGGCTCCGTAGCATTAGACATAGAAACGGTTTTAGTTCTGTTGGTTAGAAAAGTAAAATCGTTGATAGTTAATGTTTGTATATCTTCGTCACTACTATGTGATAGGTAAGTAGCCATAGCTGAAGTAGAACCTGTAACGTTCATCTCTGAACCGTCGCTACACTTCCACATCTTGATACTACCAGATCTACTGATCTGACCTATATATTGTTCTGCTTCATCTCTGTAGTAATGGAACCATTTACCATTAGTAACAGAATTTTTCGAGCCATCACTCAATGACTTTATAAGTTTTCCTCCGGGACGTTTAAGTAAACCATGTGTTACATCAGGTAAAACATTGTTTGCAACATTAACTTGTCCCGGAACTTTTAGTTCGTCTGGTTGTTGAGAAACGCCACCGGTTAATGTAGGTACTAATTGTGTAACACTTGCCATTATCTAATCAATGCTTTGTAAGGTTGGTAAGAGTCATAAGTTGATTCTGGTTTAAATCCAAAGAAACTATGATCTCCTTGTTGTGTGTCATACTCCATGACTATTGCTCTAGTTATACCTTCTTGTTGTTGTAATAACTTAGCAAGATTAACATCACCAACTAACTGTGTAGCTGCTCTGGTTGATGCTTTAGCTATAATATATCTTTGGAATGCAGATGGTATATCTTCAAAATCGTAGAGATAAGTTGCATCTACTAACACATCATTTGTAAATTCAAATGTATGGTGTACTTTGTCGTATAGTTTATTACCTTTCTTTACTACATCAAGAAGTCTACTTGTCTGTCCTTCATGCACGTCATAACGTAAGTAAGAACTAGGGATAGTGATTTCTTTATTTGCATCAGGACTAATTTTAATACCATACTCAGTGTTAAAATGCCACCCTTCGTTCAATACATCTTTAGTAACTTCTAGTAATAGATTGTATATGTATGATATCTCTGGGTTTGTACTGATTAATGTACCTGTTGTATCTTTTAATTGTGTTATAGGTGATTGACCTATGCTACCCAAGATAGAATTAACTGCGGATAGTTCGGTATCGGTTGCTATTGGTGTAGACATAGATAAAAGGGGAGCCGAAGCTCCCGTATAAAGAATAAAAATTAAGCGTTAGCTGGGTATGTTGTACCAAATCCTGATGGTGCTGAAGCTCCAACATATAGTTCAACTGCTGCTGCTGGGTTTAGGAAATCTACTCCCATAGCCATACGTCCAAGTATTACATCACCTTGGTATACCACTGAGATGTCTCCTGAAGTTGTTTGAACCTGTGGACCAATAGCTTCTACAACTGCTGCTGCCTCTTTCTGGAAGATGAGACCACATGACTTACCGAAGTCAGTTGAGTTACCATAGTTGTTATTGATACCAGTTACTGAAGCTCTACCATCTGTTAGTGCATCACCGATGTTGTCGCCTAAGTTGGAAGGTGAAGTCTCACCTGTTGTTCCACCATATGCTACACCGTGCTTACCTAAGAATGGTATGTTCATTGACTTATAGATCTTGATACCAGCGATCTCAATGATGCCGTTTCCGGACTGCAATGCAGTACCTTGAACGTCTCTATTGATTAGACCGTTAGAACCTATATCTTGTATAAGTGCGTAGTACTGACGAGGGTTTAGAACTGCCACTCTGCCTGCACTAGAAACTCCTTTCTCATCTAAAGCTGCTGCTGCATCATAGAATGCATTAACTAGGTTGCCTGCGTTGTAAGCTTCAGAATCGTTAGTACCTGTACCAACTCTTATCTGAGTTCCGCCGGGCTCCTTGAAGCCAGTCTTAGTGATAGGAGAAGCTTGTCTTGCACCTTTAGCGATAGCTCTGAAAGCAAGTCTATCGTATTTTTCTGCAAGTGCATAACCGATCTTTCTTGAGATTTCTCCACGTAATTCGTAATGTGCAAGTGTCTCGTCTAGCTCATAAACGAATGCACTGGAAATTAGGAGGTCGTCGATTGTCACGGTTTTTTCAGCTACTGGAGGTGCTCCATCGGAGTTACCTAGTATGCTGTTGCCGGGTGTATGATACTCGGCTGTTGTTCTACCGGTGTAGATGAACTGCATACTCTTACCGTTCTTAAGAGTTCTCTTCATAATGAGATCTCTAGCGATTGTCTCGTGCTGGAAGCCTTTGAACATCTCGCCACTGAACAGTTTAAGGTAGAGTGCGCGTGCATCACCAGTACTATTATTTTGACCTTGACGTGTTAATGAAGTCTGTAGGTCACTGGATTGATGTGCCATTATTATGTTAAAAATTGAAGGTATTAACTATCGTTCTTACGCGTAAAAATGTAGGAGTCTTAATTGGACTCACTGAGATTCGTGGTCTTTTCCCACCGTCGACGGCATAAAGGTATCCTCCTTAGAGGGCTTTAGCCAGATTGGTATGGGAGGCTTCGCACCTCCCTCGTCGGCTTTAACCGATTACCTTTGTGTAAGCAATGCCACGATATACGAAAGTAACTTTCATCGCTATCTCCATATACCTAGACCCCGTTCCATGCCTAGGATTCATGCGTCCCGGTTGGGATGAACGGACGTGGCTATTATTTTTTAGCTGTCTTAGCAGACCTTATAAAGTTTGCTTTAGTAGGAGCACCTTTAGCTCCGGGCTTTCTCATCTTCTCACCAGAGCCAGCAGCTATGCGCTTTCTCTTGGCATGGATGTTGGCGTATAAGCCACGCTTACTTGCCATATTTCTTGCCTCCTTTTTTGCCTCCTTTACAGGAGCCTTTTCCTTTGTGTGCCATAGTTAACATTTCCATCGTCTCATGGCAAGAGCCTTGCGAGTAGGCTTGCCGTTTTTTTTCATTGGACCTTTCATGCCTCTGAATCGTGCACAGAAAGATCTCTTGCGTGGACCACCTCCGGGCTGTGGAGCCTTGAGGTTTGAACCGGTTGCTCTATTGTACTTCGCTCTCCCGGCTGCCGTTAGTCCTCCCTTCCGGCTCTTGTGCTTGCCCATCCGCAAGCTTACGTTCTTGCTCATTGCTATTACAAAAATCGAATCGAGTTAAACTCGCTTTCATCTTATCGTTTTGGTGTGACATTATATTTTATGTATGTTAAATGATATTGTTATTCTATGACCGTCGTGCTTTTCTTTAGCACACGGTGCAAAATGTTGTTGATCTGGTGTAAACAAAATCAAGTCTCCTTCTTTTATCTTTAACAAACCATGTGAACGTTTACCAAAATAATGATGTCTAGGCTCTACACCTACACAATAAAGAAAATCCATGTAAGCAGAATTAGCATTAAAGACTACCGCTCTATCTTTTTCATTATCAAACTTAAGATAATAAATACCACATAACAAAACATTAGGACCCATGTGATTATGAGCTTCCTGATACATGTCATACGTATGGACGTTACACCAAGGGGTAATCTTATATTCTATTTTTGGATATCCGTAACCATCAAACCAGTTGTTAACATGAGTTGAAAAGTACTGATTAAATAGGTAAGCGCTATCGTCCGATTGCACTTGCCATGAATTACATAGGTCTGCCCAATCAGCTTTCTTTGTTTTCTGTTCTTTGAAAGCTTTAATAAATTTCCCGGCAAATCTATCTTTAATAGTTTGATGCTCGGGAATAGTTATCTTGTGTATCAGTTGAGGAAATAGGGTGATCTCTTCCATTGTTGTGGTTATGTGATGAGCTCCAATGTCTAGTTACACCGGCAATAATAAAAATATTAGTTACCAGTGTAAGCATAGTACAAAATTTTTTAACCAATTTGTGGAGCTGAAAGTGCAACTTCTGTTGATTCAGTTGAAGCTAAATCAAGTGGGAAGTTGTGAGCGTTGCGCTCATGCATTACTTCCATACCAAGGCTCTGTCTGTTTAAGACGTCAGCCCATGTAGGAATTACTTTACCATTAGCATCTACTACTGACTGGTTAAAGTTAAAACCATTAAGGTTGAATGCCATAGTGCTGATTCCCATGGAGGTAAGCCATATGCCAACCACGGGGAAAGCACCAAGAAAGAAATGTAGAGCACGAGAATTATTGAAAGAAGCATATTGAAATATAAGTCTACCAAAGTATCCGTGTGCAGCTACGATGTTATAAGTCTCGCCTTCCTGACCAAACTTATACCCGTAGTTCTGTGATTCAGTTTCCGTGGTCTCCCGAATGATTGAGGAAGTAACAAGGCTTCCGTGCATAGCAGCAAACAAAGCACCGCCAAACACACCCGCAACTCCGAGCATATGAAAGGGGTGCATAAGGATGTTGTGTTCTGCTTGGAAGACAAACATAAAGTTGAATGTTCCACTGATTCCTAAAGGCATGCCGTCAGAGAATGAACCCTGACCAAATGGATAAACTAAGAATACAGCTAGAGCTGCTGACAATGGAGCTGTGTATGCCACAAAAATCCATGGTCTCATACCTAGTCTGTATGATAGTTCCCACTGTCTACCAGCGTATGCTGCTACTCCTATTAAGAAGTGAAAGACAATGAGTTGATATGGTCCACCGTTGTATAACCATTCGTCTAATGTACCGGCTTCCCATATGGGATAAAAATGTAGTCCGATTGCGTTCGAGGAGGGGACGACTGCTCCTGATATAATATTGTTTCCGTATAATAACGAGCCGGAAACTGGCTCACGTATGCCATCTATATCGACAGGCGGTGCTGCGATGAAGGCGAGTATGAAACATGAAGTAGCTGTGAGTAAAGCTGGAATCATTAGCACACCAAACCAACCTACGTATAGGCGGTTGTCGGTGCTAGTGACCCAGTTACAAAACTTCTCCCAGTTGGTAGTAGTGTCTCTTTGTANNGAGATTGCTGCCATTTGTGATTAGCTTGAATGTATGTTGTCGCATTCCTCTTCGACTTTACTGAGGAAAAACTGGATGACTTTATATTTTTCCACCATAGGAAGGTCCGCATCCAGAAGAACTTTGTGCCTTGCTTGCAAAAAATCGAAGCAAGTCATCTTCCATTTATATGGAGGAATTTCTCTCGGCTTAGAATACGCCGGGGATAATCTGACCAGTGGTGACATAGGCACCAAGAGCAGCAACAAAGCCAAGCATCGCTGCCCAGCCGTTAAAACGTTCTGCTTCATGTGTAAAGATTGGGTTGGTGTTGTGGTGTGACATAGTAATTAATCTAATAGGTGGTTCGTATGCGTACTCATTTTCAAGTAGCGTGTCTAGGTCTTTAGTTTTCATTTGAATGCATTTACTTGGGTGTTAGGTGAGGGTGAGTTGCCTGCAAAATTTTTACCGTAAGGAGGTATAGCTGCAACTTGAGTTAAGGTTATATTACCAGCGATAGTTATCCTTTCAAAATCAGGGATACCATGTGCTTGAACTCGATGCCAAGCCCATACAGGAAACACAATAAGATCTCCATCATTTTGTTCTGGAGGTACTTGTGTATGTTGACCTGTAGAATCTACAAATTCAAAGGGTTGATTCTTTGAACGTATAAAATGGCACCAGCTTAACAAGTCATAAACTCCGCGTGGTTGTACCAATCCTTCACGCTCATCAGCAAATATTCTACAGTGTTGATGAGCTGCATGTCCAGTAATAGGACCGTTGTATGCTTGTAACCAATAGTCGTATTCGTATCGAGTTACTTCATACAAACCCATTTCTTTCATAATTTTCTCAACGATCTTTGCATAAAAACCATTGACAATTTTATCAGGTGGGTCATCTGTAGCAAAGGAGGTGTAGAACCTCCCGTAGTCTTTCGGTACTAAGTACTGTATCAACTCATCGTCAACCTTATAATTACCTAGATATATATAAGGTATGTTCATCAGAAGTTAAGGTCTGATGCGTTTAACTTATCCATAACACTGTCTCTGTATGCCTCGTCAGAATCATAACGAGGGTCAGACATAGCTGAGATAAGTTCAGCTTGTGATTTGAATACGCCATCGCTACTGCGAGGAGATCTACCTTGTAAGGTTCTTCCTTCGTTACCGAACGCGTTATCATATTGTGCTTTCAATCCTGCAAGAGCTAAGTTAATAGCGTCTACATTTCCTGAAGCAACTAGATTATCATAAGCTAGTACCTGTTTTTCAGGCAAGTTGTTGGCAGCCCAAGACACAATATTAGTATATTGTTTCTCACCACCAACAGAATTTTGTATTTGATTTACCTGTGCGTCAGGTATATCTACATCCTGCTGTTGTTGTGCAGGAGCATTNTTTATAGATTCAATGTATGCATTAACAATATCTGTGCTACTCATTTCAGAAAACTTTTCTATAGTTTCTGCTGATAAAGTATTGTTGTTAGCATAGTATTCTTCCGAAGCTTTAGATATCAGATCGAATGCAGGAGTCGTTTCAGATACCTCCTCATCAGTTCCTTCTTCTTCTGCTTCTCCTTCTTCTCCTGCTTGGTCTGTTTCTGTTTGTCCAAGTTTGGTTTGTAATTCTAAGTACGCTTTCTCCAGCTCTTTCGGGCTGTTATATTTTCCTGCTAATAACCCTTCTTGTTCAGCTATTAGCTTTTCTCCTACTTCAAGAGAGTCCTGTTCTTCGGGTGAAAGAACTTCTGTTTCTGGAGCATTTTCAAATGATAATGTTTCTGCCATTATTCCTCAATAGGTGGTTCTTCTGCCATGCCTTCCTGCATAGCTGCTTCCATTGCTGGGTTCTTAGATGGGTCCATCAACGGAGTGCCAGCCATTTGTCCAGCTTGGTCAACTAAAGATTGTTGCTGTTGTGCTTGCATCTGTGCCTGCATCTCTTGGTCTATCTGTTCCTGAGTCTTGATAAGATTCAGTACATCTATACCTTGTGCAGCAGCCAATCTACGTATAGCTTCTAGTGGTTCTACAAATTTCATCAAAGCTTCTGGTCCTAAAGTCTGTGCAATAGTACCAATAAACTGTGTCAATGATTCTCTATCCTGTCCTCTACCTAATGCATTTATACCAGCTACGATTGTAGGTCTGACTATATCTTTAGGTAGCTTAGGTATCTCATTGCTACGTTGTAGAACTAAGAGTGTACGATTTAGATAAGGTATTAAGAACTCAATAGTTAACAAACTAAATATACCACCTAGTTGTTGTTCAAGTTCTAACTGTGTGAGTCGTACCTCCTCTGCTGTTACCCGTTCCGCTTGTCTTATATTCATCACTAAGAATGCTTCGAGTAATCTTTTCTCTATGCTCTGTGCCATGTTTGCAGCAGTAGAGAAGTCGGCTGTCTTGCCCACTTGTACTACCTGTACGTCTTCTGCACGTCCAGATACAATGGCACCATTGCCAGCCTTAGCAATAGTCTGTGGNTTNGTTGTGGANGATGGGCTGACTAGAAANATTACTTTCGAGGCTGCTGCTGCGCCTTCAACAAGCGCTTGAGATAATCCCTCAACTGTCTTAAGGTCCCCGAGGAACTCTTCGACTCTGCCTCTACCATAGTCTTCTCCATCAACTGTGTTAAATCTGAGCACTAACCAAGGACTTGCATTCTTAGGTGCAGTACTACGGCTACCGGGAAGTATCTTATCGAATGCTTCTTGGTACCATACCCACCTACCATCTATTAATTTGACACAAGTGTATACTTCNATGTCATCCTTGTCCGTAGCTTTNGTCTCATCTACTACCCCTTGTGTTTGGTNATGNNTCNGGGATNTCNATNTCCATNACTTTTCTATTGATTAGTTCTTTNGTAACTATCTCTANAACGTTNCCGTTNCCATCACGAGAAACAACGTATCTTGAAAGNGGATAATTTTTTAGACCATCTTTACCCATAAATATAAGGGCGTTACCNCCAACGATNAAATGCTTGAGTGCTTGATGAATAGTNACTCTNTCATTTGANGCTGCGATNTATTCCATTATCATTCTCTCCATCTTGGAGAAGGATAGGTCTAGTTCTCCTTTTACTTCTGGCGTAAACTCTTCACCCAGTTTATCTTCTCGTAGCTGTAGCTTGAAAAAGCTAGTCTGGGGAGGAAGAATTGCAAGCATAAGTTTTGCTGCAAGAGTGACAACACACTTACTACCTATGCTTTGCCATGGTACTTTCAGTGATTCGTGGTTTGGTCTAGACGATAGATCGTCTTGAATTAGATAAGGCAACGTAAGTTCTGAACACTCAACTGCTTTGTCTAGAAAATCTCTACGACCTGTAGCTAATTGTTCGTATCTCTTACGTGCTGTAATCATTGATTAAGTCCTCCGGCTGGACCTGATTGTCCAGTGTTTACTTTAGAACCAAGAGGTACTCTAAGTTGTGAAGTGCCTGATGCAAACTCACCCTTAGATTTTTTAGACTTAGCTCTCCTAACCTGTGGGTTAACTTCCTTTTCCATTGGTTCAGGTGTTGGCAATGGTGCAGGAGGTGCTGGTGGCACTGGTGGTGGTGGTGGTAATGGAGCTGGTGGTGGTGGAGCAGGGTTTCCCCCTCCGAATATACACATTAGATTTCGTCCTCTTCTATTGATTTTATGTAGTCAATCACACTCGCTTGTCCAGCTCTGTACATGATTGACTCGATTGGTTCTGATGGGTGAATTGGTTTCCACCCAAAGTCAGCTTCTAGTTTCTTTAATAACTCATCAAGTCTATCGTTGTGTAGCTTAAGAGTATTGAGGGAGATTGACATTTGAGTGTTCAAAAAATGCAGGCATTCTAGCTGCCTTGGTCTGAGAAAATTCTGGTGCTTTGCCTTCGTACATAAGTCGATCACTAGCATCGAGCCAAAATTTTTTGTCCAAATATCTATCGGAACTTTGTTTCAATGGTTCCATGACCCAGTTTATAGTAGCTTTCCTTAACATGTCAAGAGATTGACTAGGCTTTAGACCTAACTCTGTACATACTAAACTGTTTGTTGCTACGTGTACCTGTTCATCTCGAGAGATGTCTGCTGATACTGTGCGTAATCCTGCGTCACCACAGAATCTAAAGAACGGTAGTAATACAAAGAAGATTGCTCTCTCTGCTACTAACGCCTTGCAAATTGTGTGGTCTGGATGTTGTTCCCACGCTGCACGTAAGCGTAAAGCTTCGGCTTCGGCTTTGTCATCTACGCCTAGTGCGTTGGTGATGTAACCAAGAGCGAGGTCATGTTTGATCTCGTCCTTTACGTTCGACTCTAGAAGTGCTCTAGCAGTGTCGGGAACCTCTTTATCAAGTGCTTCTGTAATGAACTCGCCAACTGGTAACTCCATATGGCGTATTGCAAGAGCACGGTAGATGGTTTCTTCTGCACCTTCTTTTAGTTTT
>FUFK010037676.1_pt1 | contig 28164 bp, 51 predicted proteins | sample 1021851 | NCBI WGS metagenome assembly FUFK01 (sample SAMEA51879418, study PRJEB19060) | metagenome
GATACTTGTGCCATAACTTTTTATATCCTTTTTTTGTTAACTTTGCAATCCAAATCCCTTTGCAATATAATCAAAGGTTCTATCAACCGCACCGCCACTAGAGTTTGCAAAAGCAATAGTAAACCCATTTACTGTTTTGGAACTGATTGTAAAAACATCACCTGTTGCCATATTTTGTGCTGAAACACCTATAGCGGGTACTTCAAAAAATGGATTTGTAAATGTAACAGTTTTGCTTCCACTTGATGTTGCCAAATTACTTTCCGCAAAAGTTCTTTCTTCCATATTTAATTTTATATCAATTTGTTTAACATTACTAGATGTTTGATTATCGTCATTTGATAATTTGAGTCTAAACTTGGCAAATTTAAATTTAAAAGTTGCCGATTGTGTAACATCTTGAAAGTTTGTGCAATCAGCTAATGACGTTGTTGATGTTGCTATTTGAACCCTGTGAAAAGCATGAAGTTGTTCTGTTCCATCAAAAGGTGCTTTTGCTTCNTCAAATAATAATGCACCTCTACCACTATCAAAAAAATCATANGGGTTTTCGGAGTCTAATGTAATACTAGGTTCAATATTTCCATCAAATATTTGTGTTAAACTAAGACTATTTATAAAATTATAAAATCCTTTTGTATCTCTATTTGTATCATTAAAGTTTGGATTTGAAGTAGTATCTGTTCCACCAAGTTCAAAATCACCTTCTACACTATCAAAATTTCCTACTGTATCGTCAAAGTTTGTTACTGTATCAAGTGATAATATTGTATCACCAGAAGGGTCTATTTTTACAGCTAATGGAAATGTGCTATCCATTTGATCTAATGCTGTAAAAACATTTGGTGTTTCTGTAAATGTTGAAATTTGTTTATATGCCTGTATTGCAGATACGTTTGTAGTAACAATAGTTGCTTCTGCTGAACTATTTCCATTTTTATCAACCGCTTTTATTAAATATGAACCAACTCTAGCGGGTACTATTGCATTATCACATTTTCTTCTAGGGCATCTTACAAGATTTGTTGAATTAATCCAGTTTGCACCAGTTGTAACATTTTGAAACCTTATTTCATAAAAAGATATATCCAGATCACTATTTGCTGTTGGTGGTGTCCATGTAAGTTTCAAATGGTCTTGACCATGAAGCTCAACCGCAAAATCCTCAACATTGCTAGGTGGTTCAACCCCACCAACTATTGCCCTTGTAGTAGAAATAAATGTGCTTTTAGAGCCTATTGTATTTACTGCCCTTACTCGAACTTGATATGTTGCACCATCTATTACGTTTAGATGTTGATATTGCAGTATTTTTCCTACTGCTATTTCTCTAAAATCATCACTTACAGCATTTCCATCTGGGTCTAATGTTTGTTTTATTTGTACTTCATAATTATCAACGAAAAGGTCTGTTGAAGCACCTATAGTAATTAATAATCTTGTTATTACTATACCATCTGCATATTCTATCAATTCATCTGTAAGGGTTATACTTGCGGGTGGTAAAACAGAAAATGGGTTTGGAAGTGTGGTGTCTGGTATATTTGCTACTTCCTGTTGTGTGCCAAAAGTATAAAAACTATCTTGATGTTCTGTGCATTGTAAACTTACAGAATGATCGGCATTTATTGTCATTCCCTGTACTCTAAAAGGTTTTGCAGAAAATGCGGGTGTTGCATGGGTAATATTTACTAAATCACCTATAGCTAAATCCATTGCTGTTGCATCTGCTTTAAAAGAAACATCTAAACTTGTTCTTGATCTTCTAAGTATGATTTCCGCCATTTCCTGTGCTTGGTAAGGACTTGTAAACATTGAAAAATCAAATCTACCTTCAAGTAAAAGACCACCATCTGCTGTTTTCATATTAGCGTGTTGATCTGCACTTGCTAAACCAGTTTCATCAACTGGCGGGAATTGTGCTGTATCTGATTGAAAGTTTTTATCTGGGTTGATAAAGTTTACTATAACCCTGTTATATCTTGAATTTTTGTTTTTACTTTGTATTGATATTCCACCGATAATATTATCTTCTGTAAGCGTAATAGAAGCTGAACCTGTGCTTTCAACTAATATATTATATTTACCCCCAGAAAAATTAAGATATGACCTAGAACCCCTTACAAAGTTCTTTACGTTATCTATAGCTTTTACAGAAGTATCAACAACAGTATGACTATCCATAAGGTCAATCTGACTTGCACCGCTAAATGGGGTTATGTTTGTATCGCAAACATCTGTTGCGGTTTGCCAATCTGCAAAATTACTATCAAAGTAACTATTAGGTATTCCCATTCCAAATCTTTCATTTCTCAAGTAATCAAGTAATTGTAATATTGGATTATCAGAATATTCCCATGTTGTGCTTGTGTCTGCTCTATGGCTTCCAGAACCGCCAGTAAGTGTTCCATCTAAATTAGGATTATATACTTTTCTTCCCTGTACTATGGCTTGTACTTGTGGCAAAGAGCCAAATTTATCAGCGTTCCATTCAAATCTAATTGCAAGATATGCTAAACCTCTAAGCCTGTGGTTTGATGTCCATGAAGTTAATGTAGATAGTAAAGTTGATGCGGTTTGACTATCTGTGCCAAAATGTGCTTCTACAGTGATCAAACTTGATTCATCAAAAAAGTTTACATCACTACTGGCAACAGTTCTTTGTGTTCCATCTGTAAGTGTTCCAGATAATGTTACTTGATTATCATTGACAAATAATGATGTTACTCCATTTATTTCACCCTCGCTTAAAACAACAGCCATATATAAATATTGGTTGTCTGTTCCAGAAGTTTCTAAAAAAACTACATTTCCACCAACTTTCCTTGTTCCATAAACAATAGGTATATGTCCATTTGCTGTAAATTTATTGACTAATACACCTTTTGCCTGTTGTTCAGCAAAGTTATCTCCAAATTCTGGAATGTCTGGTTGCGGTACTAACCACCCAATAGCGGTATCAACAACATCTACGACTATATCAACTACGTCATCAACAATATCGACAATAGAATCAACAATATCATTAATAAAACCGCACATTTAGAGCAATCTCCAGTTACTTCCCATATTTTCAAAACCTAATCTTTCAAAAACTGGGTCAATTTTCAATCCTGTAGTAACCCCAATAACTATTGGTAATTCTTTTGCTATTTTTTTTACGCTATCAATCATTGTTTTGAAAAGTTTGTAACTTCTAAAATTTTTCTTTATGTAGATAACATGAATATTTATCATTTGCCCTTTACTGAACCAAAATTCTGATTTGTGAAACATACAAATTCCAATAAATTCATTTTTATCTAAATCTTTTGCCAGAATAACTTTACCTTTTTGTAATATTGTATTTACAAATATTGTGAGTTTTGATTTATCAACATCTGGTAATTTTAAATCTATAAGATCAACTTCTTTAAATTCAATCAACAAATCATAAATATTTTGTAAATCTTTTTTTTCAGCTTGATATAAATGGACACTACTCATACCCTACCCCATTTAATATCTCTTACTGTGAGTGCAGAAAATTCCATACCTTTATCACTTGAGAAAAATCTTTTTTGAGAATTATCTGTAGTTGTTCTACCATTTGTTTTACTAAAGTTTCCCCAATGTGATGTAACTGTTAAATTTATTGTTGCTGTTTGTGTAGTATCTGTAATTTTATATTCATCTATTGTTCCATAAAATAACAAAAATGGGTCTGATATTAATGCAAGGTTTGCATCTAAATATCCCCTGTATATAAACACATTATCGTTAATTATATTTTCATTTAGAGCAATAGATATATATGTTTGATCAACACCAGATAAACTTACAACTAATGTATTCTTTGTAGGTGCATTTGTTTCTGTAACGCCTGTAATCCCTTTAAGATGACCATTTGATAGGTATGTTCTTGATGAACCAGAAACACTTGATGTAATATCAAAACTAGCATTTGTTAAATATACTGGTGTTCCAAATCCTAATTCAATCAATAATACTGGGTCTATATTGCCTGTAGCTAGTTCTGTTTTTACTGCACTTGATAAACCTCTAGCCATTTACAAACTCTCTATTACATCAAACTCATAATTAAAAAGTAAGTTTCCATCTTTGTCATTTTGCCCTGTGGCAAATTCTTGAACATCACTTGTAAGATGCACTTGAAAAGGTACTGAATCATAAGTTACAGAACTATTATCAGCTAATGCTTCCCTCAATGGTGGCTCTATAGTAACTGTAGAAGCGTTACTTGATGATGTTGCATCTTCTACCACCATATAAACTTTACTATGTGCAAACTTAATAAAATCACCCGCTTTTAGCCTACCCGCACCATCACCCGCAAAACCATCTATTGCTATAGTTGTGTCTGTTGCAGAATGTGAACCATTAACTAATAAAGTACCTGTTTCATTTCCTTGTGCATTTAGATAGCTTGGGAATGTTACAGTAAAGTCTTCTTTTCTATTTCTTTGCTTCATTATAAATGCCATAACTGGTGCAAATTCTGATCTAGTCATAGGTGGATATGCTATAGTAAAACTAAATCTTTGCCCTTGTACTTGCCTTCTAAAAGTCTTCCCGCTATCTGTTTCACTAAGTAAAGTCCTTTGGTTATTCCTAACATTGATAGCTGTAAAATCAGTTTTTGGTAATGCTCCACTCATACTATCGCCATTTTACCCTTTTCATTCATTGCACTATTTATTAAATTTACGATTGTTCCACGACTATTAACAAGTAATTCATTAAATCCTCTAGCATCAACAGTATTTATATTGAAATTTACTGTTACTGGTTGACTCATGTTACCTAGTTTACTGTTTGGCACAACATTTGAAGGTCTATCTGGAACAACCAATTCTGCACCCGCTTCACCAACCATATATGGTTCGCCTTGATTCATTCTACCGCCTAAACGTCTACCTTGATATTTTGTTTTGGCAATCGTTGCTACTTGAACTGCACCTAATGCACCAATGATAAATGCTAAAGGTATATTTCCAACTGACAACGCTTTTGTTACCCCTTGTGCAGTATTCATAATTGCCCTAGCCATACTCAATGCTTTATCAATCTGAAAAGCTGTTTTGTTGCTTTGTGCTAACTGACTTACTAATTCTCTACCTGTTTTTACTGCCAAATCTTTTTGTTGTGTTGCAGTAAGTTTTTCTAATTCTATTTGATGTGCATTACCTGTTTTGATTGCTTCAAAATTATCGCTCATCAATTTTTGCATAATTTCTTTTTCTTCTTGAGCAGTTTTCTTCGCTAAATCTAATTTTTCTTTTGAACCTTGTTTTCTAATTTCTATTTCTAGTTTTGTTAATTCTTTTATATTATTTTCTAACATNGCAAGTTCTAATTGATGAAACTCCGCACCATCTAAAAGTTTAAGTTCTACTTGCTCTCGTAATAAATCTTTTTGTTTTGCAACTAATTCTAATTCTTTTTTGTTTTTATCCTCAATCAACTGTAATTCTGTCATTTGAGTTTTTTTGATATTTTCTATTAATGTGTTGTTTTTTTCTATTTGTTTTGTAATTTTGTCTAATTTTCCTACTTGATCTATGGTTTTGCCTGTAGCATTTATAGCAATTCGTAAATCTGTTTGAGATTTTACCGCCCTTTGAGTTTTTTGATCGATAATCCCAACTGTAAATGCAAAATCTTCAAACGTATCAATTACAAAATTGACCGCATGACCAATCATTTCAAAAGCACGATTTACTGAACCAATTAAAAAATTGGCTACTTTACCTAAACCTTTTGCTAATGGTTCAAGAAATTTAAGTAAATTTGATATATGATCTGTAAATATAACAAGTTCTGGTGAAACTTCTTGTCCAAAAGCATTTTGTACATTATCTAATGCAATACCTAGATTTGAAAATGAAACACTAAGATTGTCTAATTTTTTTTCAGTAGCACCCGCAAATGTTTCAGATAAACCTTTTTGCAAAGCATTAAGTATAATACTTGCACCATCTGTAGTTTTACCAAATTCGCTTAATTCTAATCTTGTTTTTCCTATCTCTTTTTCAAGTATTTTAAAAACTGGTNCTCCACGATCAGCTATTTGGTTTAATTCTTCTAAACCTAAACCGCCTTGAACACCCCTTGAAAATACTCTAGTTAATGCTTCTAATGTACCTATTTGATCGGTTGTAACAGAAGCGGTATCTGTAAATGTGCGAAATAATCTTTCTGTAGGTTCAATTCCACTTGCTTTGAGGGTAATGAATGATCTTGTAAGATCTTGAATACTAAACTGTGATCTTGTTGCAAAATCTGAAATAAAACCAAATGCTTGACCACCAGATTTAGCCGAACCTGTAACTGAATCTAATGAATCTCTTAAATCTTCAAATTCTGCTGTTGTTTGTAATATTGATCTTACTGCTAATGCAGTACCTACACCTATTAGGGCATTTTTAAGGTTAAATGCAGATTTTTTCACTACATCTAAATTGCTTTGTACTTTTTGAAGTGCTTGTTTGGATTTATCTTTGGCTATTATATTTAAATTTACATCTTTAGTTGCCATTTTAAATCCTAAATTAATGATTTATGTTTTTCTTGCTCTTTGTTTTGTTTTTCAAAGTAGGCTAACCACATATTAAACTCAAACACACTCATTTGCAATATTTCTGGTATGGTTTTGTGTAGTCGTTCACCAAGTGCAAAAACATTATAGATTTCTGGATTATCTATTTTTTTTTAAAATCTTCTGCATCTGAACCAAGTATAGCATTTGAAACTCTAGCAATAATATCTGTATCTGCTTTTGTTTTGAATACTAATACATCAGCGGGTGTAAACATTTTTTCATAATCTTTTGTTAATGCTTTTTCGATAATAACATCAATCAAAATATTTAAATCGCCATCATTTGCACCTTTAAATAGTTTTGATTTCTCAAGCATATTAAAAGGTTTTGCATAAATGGCTTTATCACCAGTTAGACCCCACTCTGGAACTTCAATAATTTTAATTTCAATTTCTTCAAAATGGCTTTTAATACCATCTAAGAAATTAATTTTTTCATTATTCATTTTACACAGTACCGATAGTTAAACCACCAGTTCCTTGTCCAGACACTGTTCTTGTTGTTACACCATCAAGAGTAACACCTACAGACATTCCAGTAACTATTCCAGTTCCAGAAAATTTTCTATCACCAGAGTCATTGCCTTCTGGTAAAAATGCAAATGTAAGTTCTGCACCCTGTACTAGTGCGGTTTGACCAGAATCAGTTTCATCAAAATTCATATCTATAGAAAAAGTATAAGAACCCCTTCCGACTAAGAATGATTTCATTGAATTTCCTAATGCTGTATCTTCAACAACGTCATGTGTTGTATCTACTGTGAAACCTGTTGCATTGCCAAGTGTAGTTCCACCAATAGTTATAACACCTTCTTTCCCATGATGTGTAGCCATTTAGACCTCCTTTTCTTCTTTGGGTTTTTCAGTTTTTTTAGCAACTGATTTTTCATTAACCATTTTAAAACCATTTTTTTCAAAATGATCTATATGATCTTCTGAACATTTTACAATGGTTTCGCCTTTTTTCATAGTAACATTTTTAGCCATTATGCACTCCCTCTAGTAAATTCATAAATTACTCTTGCTGTTATTCTAACACCACCATATGGGTAAATAGTTCCTTCATCTGTTGATGCTTCAACTATTTGAGTATCTATTGCATTACCATTTCTAGTTATATCATTATCTAAAGTTTCTTCAACAACTTCTATAATTTGATTTCTAACTGTATCTATATTTGTATCTGTGCCTTTTCCAAAAGCGACTATTTGAAAATCTATTGTACCCCTATAAGAACCCGCACCTGTATCGCCTATGCTCCCTACTTCCCTTGTTTCATCACCAGATTGCACAAATAAAGCGGGAAACTGTGCATCACTCAATTCTTCAACTTCAAAAGGCTCTCTAGTAATTTTTTTAAACTCGATAGGACTTGTAACAGCATCAAGTTTAGTAATTATATCACTTGCAATGTTTTCTCGTTTGCTCATATACCCAACTCTTTGAAATAAAACCTAGCAAATTCATCTTGAATTTTAATTTCTTCTTTGTTACCTATGGCAAAGAAAGGTCTTTTTATTTTTCTTTTACCAACACCAAAGGTATCGTGATAACTTGCTATTTTTGCCCTCTCTGTATTTGAAAAAAACAAAGTGCTTTTCAAACCACCTGTTCTGAAATCTAAACTTCTAAACATCTTGCCTGTATCGGTTAGGTCTACAAATCCTGTTTGCCTACCCCGCTTTTTTCGGCTTCTAATAGTGCCTTTTGCATATCCTCGCATTTTACCACCATCTGGTAGTTTTCCCGCTTGTGTACGCTTTGTAATCATAAGAATAGCCATATTAGATACTCTTTTAAGACCTTTATCTATTACTGACTTTTGTTTTGCAGATAATTTTTTTAAAAAATTTCTAACTTCAATATCATTAATATCAACTTTGACATCAACTGCCATTATCTGACTAACCTTAGAAAATGTATGGGTTCTTTCTCAGAATCGCTGACTGTACCTCCACCATCTTCGTCATATTCCACCCCATCTCTTAGAATAGCTTGAAATTCTTCTTCATATCTTTCCCTATAGAAATCTATCTGAACTTGAAATGTGTCTTTGCCTTCCCCTGTATCTGGATCACGCCATTTTGTTAGCTGTGGATAGATGTATTTCCATAATGCTAAATAAACTACAGATAACTCCCATTGTGAGGGTGTAAGTTTACTATTTGTCATTTCAACAGATGTTACTTTGGTAATATCTTTATAACGTACTGTATGCCTGTATCTTTCCCACCATTCTTCACGAATACGTCTAAGAACATCATTTTCTGCAAACTGGATTTGATCTACAAAAGTTGTGATACCAAAACCTAGAATATCTGGTTGAATTTTTTGTAAATGTGTATTTTGAACACTAAAAACTGTTGATGACATTATTCAGCCTTTTTTGTTTCTGTTTTCTTAGGTGCTTCTTCTTTTACCCATTCACTATCTTTTTTGGGTTCTTCTTTAGGTTTTTCTGCTTTTGGTTCTGGCTTGGGTGTTGGTTTTGGTTGTGCTTTCGGCTTACCATCATCAAGTTTCCAACCTCTTAAATTCCAAATGTTGATATTGTTTTCATAATCAACTTTACGTCTTTCTATAACTCTATCGCCCTTTACAAGTTTGACCATATCCATAATTACTATCCTTAATAAAAAGGGGTGGTTTCCCACCCCATAAGTTTTAGTTAGCTAGTGTGTCTGCTGTTAACTTAACACCATAGCTGTCATGGATTTCACTTACTCCATAAACTGCTGTAGCTACGATTTCGTCTGCTCTTAATGAAGCATCTCTTTGTGATTCAATCTTGAGGTCTTGCATCATTGCTAAAGCAAGTGCATCTTGTGAGAATACACCACCAATAGAGTCATCTGAACCATCTACAGAAATATTTGAAGATTCAAAAATCTGAACTCCCGCTATTGTTCCAACAAAACCAGTTCGCATAGCTTCGTTTGAAAGTTCTGTATCTCTACCCACAAATGTATTTGTTAAAGACTTTTTAACATTGAAAATTTGCTTTGGGTGAAATACCCCATAGTAAGGGGCGGGTGCATTTGCTGTTCTTAAATCAGCAACCGCTTCAAATACGTCTGCAACTGTTAATTCTTGACCAGCACCACCCGCTCTTTCTGTTGAAAAACCTGTGAATAATGCTGATAAGTCTGCATCTATTTTTCTTGCAATAGCTTCACCAAATAACCTACCAATATCACCCGCAACATTTCTTGATGCTGAGTTTCTTGCTAAGTCTGTTAGTGTTGTCATAATTCCAACTTCTGATGCTGTAATAGTTACAGATGTTGGGTTAACTGCTGTATTACTTAAATCAGTTGCTTCGTTTACTGCTGATGCTGATACGTTTGCATAAATCGGTACTTCTACTGATTTACCACCACCCGCAATAGTGTAGTTTCTAACTAAGTTTCTCATTATTGATTGCTCACTAGCAACAAATAACGCTTCTGCTACGATTTCGGTGTAGAGTTCCGAAATGGTAGAACTGGTTGTTTCATTTGCCATTTTTTACTCCTATAAATAAAACAAGTTATGGGTTTGCATTAATAACTCTTGGTTGGGAATCTCTTTGCTTTTTGTATTCAGCATACTTTTTCCTATCCTCTGGGTTATTAAAATTTAACTCACTCAAATTCAAAGGCTTATTGAGTTCTTGCCTATCCACATTTGACACCGAACCAGAACCGCTAGGGGTTGCTGAAACAAAGTGCGGGTTTTGTGTTAAGAACTCTTGAACTAATTCATCTGTAGTCAAAAGTTCCCCCTGTTTATTATATCTAGCAATTCCATTCTTATCAAGAATTTCAACATTACCAGTTTCATTTAGCTTAATATCATTTTTCAAAAGATCAACAACTTGTGAAGCATTTATTGCTTTATGTTTTGATGCAGATTCTAATAATGATTTATTTATCTTAATATCTCTAAGTTGATTTTCTAATTCTGATTTTTCTTTTTGATGTTCTTGGGTTCTGGTTTTCAGTATTTCTTCAAACTCACCCTTTTGAATACGTTGTTTTTCTTCTGCTTCTTTTTGTGTCTTTACAGCATTAATAGCTACGTCAATATCATCTACACCTAGCTTTTTATACATTGAACCCCTTTCTTTTGCTAATCGTCTTTCAACAATATTATTAACTTCATCTTGGGTAAATGTTTGTGCCTGTGGTGTTTCTTGTACCTGTGGTGCTTCTTCTTCTTTTGTTTCAGTAGTTTGTTCTACTTGATTTTCTTCTGCCATTTCTTACTCCTATATATCCCAGTTTGGGTCTGTTGGAATCCAAGTATGTCGGCATCTATAACCACCTCTAACAATGAATGGATCGCCAGTTGATTTTCCTTGCCAACCTTGATTATTCCAAATATCCCGAATTTCTTTTTCGGTTAATGTCCTATTTAGCATATTCTGGCAAAAAGGTCTACTATCCCTTACAAGCGTACCAGTATATGTAAAATGATTTAATCCAGATTCTTTTGCTTTTGCCACAGTAAATTGACCATGAAACTGCATAACTGAATCATGTGCTATTTGACTTGCATAACGTCTTAGGTTGTTTCCCGCCCTATCGGAAGCATATTGGGTATGTAATTTTCTTACTGCTTCCTCGACTTCTACCCTTTTTGCATTATCAAATTTATTTTCATTAATAAAATCAACTAATTCATTTATTTCTCTTGTGTTTGACTTTTTGTAAACACCATTGATATGTGATCTGATATTACTAACCATATCTTCAAATGGTCTACCCGCTATTGTACTTTGGTAAACTTCATCATTTATTACTTTTAGAAATCTTTCAGCTATATCTTCAAAACCGCTAAATGATTGATATTTAAGGGCATTTATGGTTTGCAAATCTACTTCGGTAAGACTTTTGAATTTTGCGGGTATAGGCATTTTACCAAATGTATCTAATACCTCTTTTGCAATCTTATTATATTCTTCGTTTATAATTATATCTGCTTCTTCTAGGAATGAAGTTTGTATTAGATTTCTTATTCTCGGCTGTAATTGTATTGCTAGTCTTTGTGATACAAGCTGACCTTTTGTTGCCCTTGTAACTTCTTTAACAACATCTTCTTCTAGCTTGTATAAAACATTGATTATACGTTCTTCATGTTGATCTGCTAATTTTTCTAAAATTCTGGACATTATAATGGAAAATCTTTTTTCCACGCTTTTATTGACCAAAAGGCGGGTGATAAAGACTTTTGACCTTTTACTTCTTTTAGAACTCCACCCATTCTAGCTAAGAATGATCTTTGTCTAGCGGGTATGCTTTTCTTGATAGACATTCCTCTAGCACCAAAAGTAACTTTCTTTATTTTACCTGTAGCTTTGTTTTTGACGTAAACACCAAACTTTTTTCTTTTAGATTCTGCTGTAGTTAGCCTAAAAGGTTTATTTAATTTTACTTCTTTTCCTCTGTATTTAGCCATTGCCTATCATCTAATCTTTCGTTTGTTATCATTCCACAAGCTATGCACTTATAAACATCTTTCAACTCGGTTTTTTTAAGTGCAACTTTGCACCTAATACAAAATTTAATTTTTTCTTTTTCCATATAATCATTTCTTTTTTCTTTTCGTGGCTCGTCTGATAATATCCTTATCAAAAGTGCCAGACCTTCCACGACTAATTAGTTTGTTTACTCTTGCCATTGCCCAAGCGTTCATTGGTATTCTTGGTCTACTACCCGCAGATAAAAATGCACCTTGACCTCTACGAAATGATGCTTTTAAGTCTGCAAGACTAAATAATTTTGATTTTTTTGCTTTTGCTCTAAGTGTTGCTAATGTTTTTGCTGATAAAGGTTTTCTTCTTACTGCCATTATGCCCTGTTCCTTCGCCTTAATAATGTCAATGGTATTTTTGCACCAGACCTATATAAAGCACTAATTTGTTTCAATAAGTTTGCCCTAGCATTTCTTTTTGCACCTTTTAGACCAGATAGATATTTTTTTGGAATACCTGTTTGTTTGTCTTTAGGAACTAATCTACGCTTCTTCTTCTTCCTCGCCAACTGTTTGTCCTTCTACTTCTGTTGTTGTAAATTGACCTCTAACTGTTCTAGTGTTATCAATTTCTTCATTTATAGATTTTATCATTTCAGAATCATCAATTACAGCCTGTGCTATCTGCTTATCTAATTCTTTGTTAAATGTTTCTGATTTAATACCACTTGCTTTTGCCATTTGTAGATATTGTAAATCATTTGCCCAATCTCTAATATCAAATGTATCTGGATAATTAATTGAACCATCAAACTGCTTATCTTGCCACATAGCAAACAAACCCCAGATTTGTTCTTCTGCATTTTCAAGATAATCTGCTTTTTCTGACAATCTAGCATTTAATAATTGAAATTCTGTTTGTAGTGCTATCCCACTAGCAATCTGATTACCTGTTGCCCTTACAGAACCCATATGGGTTATTCTATCAATAGCATCAACTTTGTTTTGAATACATTTCATAATACCATCTAAGTTTTGTCCGCTTGGCTGTATTATGTAAGGTTTCAAGGTTGCTTCTAAATCTTCTGGTATTTCAATGATTGCACCCGCTCCAGCACTAGCTTCAACATTAGGGGTTTTTACCAAACTTGGGTGGTTTGCTAATCTAATCAACTGTTCTTTTTCTGAATAATCATTATAGATAGATTGTTGTAGGTAAGCTACATCTGCTAAGTCGCTAATTCCTATAGGTCTTTTTGCACCTCTAAGATTATAAACATTTACTGCGGGTATCTTGCCTATTGGGTTTGGAACTTCTTCTAATAATCTAAAATCACCTTTTGAATATTCTTCTTGATATTCCTCTACCTCATAAGTGCTGATTGTTTCTTCTGTAAATACTTTTACTATTGCCCTATCTACATTTATATCTTCAACAACCATCAACATATCTAAATAAAATCTACCACTAGCTGACCTTGCATAGTTCCAGTTTACAACATTTTCTGGTGTATATATTGAAATGTAAGGTCTAATATCTTGTGCTAATTCTTCTGCTCTAGTCTTTGCATTTGATTGTGGCTTATCAACAATTACCCAACAATTACCATAAATACTAGCGTTCATCTGCACTTCCCGCATAATCGTATTAAATGATCTACCATCTAAGTCTGCATCAACTAAAAATGAAGATAATTGTTCATCACCATCTAAACTACCATAATCTCTAGTCGGTGGTACTCTCCATAAAAAACTTGTGTATATTTGAACTACGTTTTTGCAATGATTATCTACTGGGGTATGTCTAATTCTAGCATCATATTCCTCTGGTGATTCTAAAACATATCTGTGCAAGTAATATCCATTTTTATAATCATTACCGCCTAAATAACTACGAATATAAAACTCCCAGTTAGATATATTCTTATCCCATAGTTCATGTTTGCTAGTTAGTGTTTCCCTGTTCATCAACTCCACCTTTTAGGTTGGCTTGGTGCAAAATTCCTTCTAAGCGGAAAATTATACTCTACTAAATAACCTAGAGCATCATTCATGTGATCGTAACCACTATCTTTATCTGGAATATGTGTACCTTCCTTGTAAATCTGTCTTTCTATGCTTTTGATCGCATTTTTACAGAATTTAACAATAAACAAGCTGTTTTTACCATTTACGTTTTTCAGCTTTGAATTTACTGCATTAATCCTATCCCTTACTAAAGGTGCTGTACTTCTACATCTTACATCAAAACCATTATTTTTCAATATCGCTAAATCAGTTAATCCACCCGCAGAAGTTTTTCTTTGCCTTGCACTGGGGTCTGGATAAACAACTATCTGCTTATTCTTGTATCTGGTTTTAATTTCATCACACATTTCATTCGTATTACTGCTATATATTTGTATCTCATCTACGACAATAATTCTATCATTTTCTATAATACATACCACAGCACTCATTGGGTCTACGTTAAAGTCTAAACCAATATGTAAAACCCCTGTATTTTTATTATATTTTTCAATTATATTTTTATCTCTACTAAAATTATAATAAATCATTCCAGAATAGTTTACAAATGTAGCTTCATATTCTTGTTGGAATGTTCTTAAATCTAAATCTTGTTTTGCCTGTTCTATTTCATCTTCTGATACTTGTTCACCTTCTAGGGTTGTATATTGGAAACTTTTCCAATCTTTATTGTTTTCACCCATCTTGTATAGATCATATGACCAATTACCAAAACCTCTAGGTGTTCCACAAAATAAAGCATGACCTTCTGTATCTGATAATGTAGGTCTAAGAACTTCATACCAAGCTGTTTTGTTTATGTCTTGAAATTCGTCAAGTATAAGGAAGTGTAACCCAACACCTCGAAGGCTACTTTCGTTGTCTGATCCCCTAAGTGTAATCTGGCTGTTATTTTTTAGTGTAAGTGTTAAATCACTATGGTTTATACTCTTTACCCATTTATGATATATCATCTTTTCTTTCAATACACCCCAACAAATAGCTTTTGCTTGTCTATAACTGGGTGCAACATACCATATTTTTTTATTTGGAATACTAGCAAACTTAGCTATTTCATTAATGGCAACAAATGTTTTACCAAACCTTCTACCTGTAATTAGAACTCTAAATCTTGAATCATCTTGTATTACATTCTTTTGTGGATTTGTTAAAGGCATTAATCAGCAGACCATATTAAAGGTTCATCTAATTCTGCTGTTTCATGTCTATCTTTTTGACCTAAAATATTTTTACCTAGAAATATTTGCATAGTAACATTGCCCTTATCTGCTGACTTCCATTGCAACTTTCTAAGTTTGATTTTCATGTCTGCCCTCCCTTTGTTTAGAAATTCGGAATAACTCTTTCTAATAAGGCTTTCATCACAACCATAAAAATCTGCAATTTCTACATTACTACAACCATAAGATGCTAATTTTTTTACTTCATTTTGTTTGATATTATATTTTTTTGGTCTTGCCATTTCCTATTTACCCTTAGTTAGGTAATTAAGATTTATCTAATATTTTTCTAAAAATCTACAATATTTTTACTTTTTATACATTTTCGGCTTCGTATAAGAGCCATACAGTAGGGGTAAACTATACCCTGTGTGTGTTTGTACCCTGTAAAATCCACCTAATCTAGTTGCTCAATAAATTTACTGTTAGCGTAATCATAGTTTTTATTGGTAGCTGTAACCCCAGAAGGTTGTGTTAGTAGTGTCTGGTCAAAATGATATTTTACAGATTGAAAAAAGTTCATATATGAGTTTCTTCTAAAACTACCTTCTGCATCTTTATCTGATAAATGTTTTGGTACATCTTCAAACCTACCTTCTTCTTTTATTCTTTTTTTCAAGTTATTTTCTTTTAAGTCTTTGCATATCTGCTTTATCTCATAATAACTATCTTTTGCTTTTTTTATTTTCATATAACTCTCCAAATTAATCTTCTTCATCTTTAATACTGTGCATTGCAGTATAAAACCCTAGATACTGAATAAATGACATAGGAAATAATATTAAAGGGTCGTATTCACCTAAATTTTTTTCATCAATATTTTTTTCAAACCATACTATGGCTGTATCTTTATCGCATTTGAGGTTTCTCATAGCAATATCAATACATTTATTTCTGTCATATATTGCTATAAATTTACTTTTCATGTTTTTTTCAGCAAATCCTATAAATGCTTCTTCAAAGTCATCTGGTAATACTTTCATATTATTCATAACCAATTCTCCATATCCAAATATTTTACTGCTTCATCTTTGGTAAAATGTCCTTCTTTAATGGCTCTTTCAACGTCATATGAGTGTTGTTTTGCGAATTTGTGTACAAATGCACTACCTTCTTTCTTTTGTATCGCTTCTTTAAAAATTTTTAACCTCATATCAAATTGTTCAACCTTTTGAGTGCTTTCTTTTTTTGGGTTTTCATCAAGATACTTTTTTGCTGATAACCAGAAAGCGGGTTGTTTAGCAAATTGTTTATCCTCTATAGAATTATAATAGTTATTATACATTGTAGCTAGTTGTACTGGTTTTTCTAGCCATTCTTCATCTAATTTAACATAATTCTTTTCAGCTATACCCTTGCTTACTTTGTTAACTACCTTATCCCAAAATTTAAGAAAATGAGGGGAATAACTTATTTTGGTTTGTTTAGTGGTATTGGTAGTGGTAAGGGTAGGGGGGTTTTGGCTAGGTTTTTTTGGTCTACCACCTAATCTACCATTTTCCCTAGATGCTTCCATTCTTCTAGTAATATAAATATATTCTTCTAATTGTTTAGCATTTTGATATTTATTAGTTTCCATCAAAATAAAAAACTCTCTTAATACATTATCACAAGCTTCTCTTTCATTATGAGTATGACAACTTGCTATCCTGTAATAAGTTATATTATCGCTAGGTATTCCAACACATTTTTTATTCCAGTTCCAACAAAGTAATCTTATGTAAATACCAACTTCTAAATTTGTTAAATGCTGTGTACCCGCAATAAAATCATCTGTAAATAAATACCATGCTTTTAGTTTTTCTCTTGGTTTTGAATTTTCATCTATAATCATATCGAACTCCATTTCTTTGATTATTATAACCCCTCTAAGTAAAAACCTAAAGGGGTTTTTTGGTTAATATCCCCAGACTTCTTTTCTAGCTTCAAGAACTGTAGGTTCTTTCCATATCCAATTATCGGGATTTGGCACTAAGGAATTTTTTACATCATCTGGGGTATCTACTGTTTTAAGGTAATTACCCATAACCTTAATGATATGTTTGCATATGTTATAAGGCTCTACATAATCATCTAATGACATAGCAATATATTCAGCACCTTTAGTTTTAGTTGGGGTTTTAAGATACCATAATATTTGCTTGGCATTAGTTGCCCTATTATAAATTGCTGATTGCATACCATGAGATATACTTATTTTTTGTGGCAAGTTTTTAGATGTTTTTAAATCAATAAAAAAATCTTCCCTTGTATGATTATCCTCAAAATAAAAGTCTGTATATCCGATAAAAGGTATATCATCTATTTGAACTTCTACTTTTCTTTGATAATCAATTAATCTCCACCGATAAGCATAATCTTGAAACTTTTTAGTTCCTAATTCAAACAATGGTACTAAATTGTTTCTTTCATCTTCTATCTTAGGGTCGTTTATCCTAGAGCAGTTTTCATCATATTCAGATAACATTTTTTCTTTTGCTTCTTCTATAGGTAAACCATTCAGAAACATATTTATGCCAGATTCAACAACTTGCCCCCTAATAGCTGATGCAGATGTTGGAAACTCATACCCAAATATTCGCCTTAATGCCCATCTTTCACGATAAAATGCAAACTCATTCAGATGACTAAATGATAAGGGAAGTAAACTCTTTCCCTCACCATCAAACTTTTGAAAATGCTCTAACATAATCTACAAATCCAATCGACAAGAGCCTGTCTATTTCTTTGAACTTGTAGCTTTAAATCAAATGCTTGATCGTGAATATTACTAGTTCTTCCAAATCTAATAATGTATTCATCTAAGGCAATAACAAGTTTATTATATACCTCCAAATCACTAGCGTGTTTTCTAATAGCGTCTTCTCTAGCTATGTCTTCTTCACTAGCTTGTTTTTCTAGTTCTTCTTCACTCAAAATTTTATCTGACATTAGTCTTTCTCCTTCAACAATGTGGTGCTAATCAAACTGTATTCAGCGAAAGTTTTGCCATTTTCAGTAACATTTTTAGTAATGATATTAAAACCTTTTTCCCTAAGTTCATAAATTCTAGCACTTAATCTGGTTATTCTATACTCCTGTATAGCTTCCCATGAAGTGATAAATTTATGTTGTTTGAGATGGTTTAGTATTTGATTTTCTTGTGATGTAACCATTATAAACTCCTTTCTATAAGTTTTTGGTTAAAGTTCTCTCGTTCACAATTTTAGTCCTAAGATTGTCAACAAAGATTTTATAAGAATCATACCTAATCTTGGCACGATTCCTCTGTTTAAGGGTTCTTTCGTATCTATCGAAATAGTCCTTAAATTTCGTATCAGAATAAATATATCCATTTAATTCTGTAATATTCTTATAACCACCATTTTTAGAAAAATACAATGTTAATTCTGCAATTATCATCTTTTCTTCTTTTTTCATTAATTCTACTGCTGTATCTAAATCAGCAAACTCTAAACCTAATTCTTCTAGCCTATGTGATAGTTTGCTTGGCTCAAAATCTATTGTGTAAATATCAGACATCTATTCCATATTCCTTGTATTTTTCATCTAATCTAGCTATTTGTTTTTTTACTAAATTAACTGGTGATTTGCATTTAATCCAAAATTCTATTTTTTCTTCTCTATTACTTTTAAATCTAGCTGTTAATATTCTTTTAAATTGTTCATTCAATGATTTGTCTGAATGTGCCTTATTATGGCATGATCTACACAATGGAAATAAATTGTCTATCCTGTTCAATCTATTGTCCTTAACACCGCCCATACGCTTGGGAATGATATGGTGAATATCAACTGCTTGTGCCTTATTACAATACCAACAAGCGGGAATATCATTTTCGTGATACCCCCAAAAGTCGGCAAATAGTTTCTTATAGTTTTTTAAGGTTTTCATTAAATGCCCTTACAGCGTTCTTAGTAAGTTCTTCAATATCATGTACTGAAAAATGTCCAGAACCCATTGACCGCCCAACTACACCAGTTACAAATATATCTAGTCTTTGGGTATCGCTTTTGCTCATTCCATTACTAAAATTATTTAGTGGTGCAGTTGGTGCAACATTGTCAACAACATTAGATAGTTGCTGTGGTGCATCATTATGTCCATCTGGGTTTTTGATTACCTCTACATCTTTTATAGTTGTATATTGATTACCATTAGCTGATGTTTTGGTAGCAATAATTGTAAAATTTATTGCATCACCTGTAACTGGCATAGGGTTCATTTGAACACCGCTATAGTATAATCTTCTACCATCTTCCATATCAAAAGAATAGTTAGGTACACCATCTTTAGTATTATCATAAATTTTATCTATTATATTCATTTAATCCTCTTTTATTTGTTGATTACGTTGTAGCCACGACCTTCTAAACACCTGTTGATATAGTCTTTTCTAGTGTTCATTTTAGGACTTAGCCATAGGACTTTCCACCTAAGATTATTATAAATGTTCTTGCCTATATCCCAACCATAATTGGTTTGATCTTCAACAAGACTTTTACAAGTATAATAATCATCATGGAATCTGTTCATATCGCCTTTGATATTTGCAGATGATTTTCCTCTACTATCGACTATTGGCATTGTTGAACACCCCCCAACAAATGCAACAGTGAGCAAAGTGAAAATTAGTTTAGTATTCTTCATTTTTGAACTCCAATTCAGTTTTTAACCTATATTATTTATTTGGTTTTTTCAACCTCTTTAATTGCTTGAAATATTTGTGCTACAACTTGAGGGCATATTGAGTTGCCAAGTGCTTTTAGTCTTTTTCGTCTAATGCCGTCCAACCCTTTGGATAACCCATCATTTCTTCTATAAATTCTGGTTTCACTTTGCCAATTTGTTGTGGCATTTTCTCTAACATCAAAATACTGCAAGTAAGGTTTGTTTCCCTTTTCCAATCTGAGGGGTAACCAATTTCTTGACTCAAGTGAGCAGTTGGAGTTGGCAATAATCCATAATCTTTGTCTGGTATGGTTTGTGCCACATGATAAAGCTGGTATATTAAAAACTTGCGATTGATAACCTGAACCCTCCAACTCCAATAATATCTGCTCCAATCCCATTTGCTGCAAACCAACAACATTTTCGCCAATAATCCAATTTGCTTTGACCATTTTTGCAATCGCAAACATTTCTCCCCAGAGATAGCGGTTATCTTCTGTGCCTTTTCTATTTGGTGATGCGATACTAAATGGTTGGCATGGGAATCCACCGCATACAATATCGATTCCTCTAAATCTAGTTGTTTCATTTTGTAACTCCTTAACATCATCATATATTGGAACATTTGGAAAATTTTTTTTAAGCACCTTTTGACAAAATTTATCTATTTCACAAAAAGCAACAGTTTCAAAACCACCAACTAATTGTTCAGAAGCGTAACTAAATCCACCTATACCACTAAACAAATCTAAAACTTTCAATTTTTTTTGCTTCATTATTTTATCCTAAAAGAAAAACATAAAAACACAAAAACCTATAGTTCCAAAAACCATAAATTCCAAAACAAAAACACCATAATTTTTAATAAATTTAACCATTTTTTTGCTCCTCCATTTTTCTTGCTAATAAATGCCATAAGGTTTTTCTAAGAGAAATATAAAGTTTTAGTTCAGCTTTTTCGCCATGCTTTTCTAGTTCTTCTTTGTTGTTTTCTCTAGCTTTTACTAATTCTTTAATATATTCTTCTTGAACACCCGCCCATTGTGCTGTGGACATATTCAGAACCCTAGCAACATAGAGTTCCGAATTTCCAATTCTTGTAGGTTTATCAATCATTATTTTTCACCCTCAAGTAATTTATCAATACATCTTTTTAATACTAATGATTTATCTGTTTTGATTGTATTTCTACCCCTCAATAAATCATCATCTAAGGCACTTTTATCATGCTCATAAAAGTACCAGTACCCTTGCAATGTATGGTTAAAATCTATCCAATATTCAATCCCATTGTAATATATTGATACATGAGAAAAATAATCATCTATTATAATTTTCATTATTTATCTCCCTTAATTTTTTCGTTTAATTGATTTTCATAATATCTTTTTTCCCATTTTCTTATGCAATCTTGGGAATTTACGATATGGCAAATGCTGTCATAATCGCCACAATTTTTATGTTCTGTGAAATAAGCTGTATTTCCAACACCAGAAAATTCATAATCACTAGCAATTAGTAAAGCATTTCCATTGTCATAGCCAATCATAGCAATAACTTTGTCATCATCTGTTCTAAGAACAGCTTTCTTTTTGTAATTTACAACCATACCTCTTTGATTGTGAAAACCACCTTTATTGACCTTTACCCATTCAAGGTAAACTTTGTAATCACCTTTTCTTTTGCCTTTTACTTTCTTTGGGAAATAATTGACAATATCTTTGCCAAACAATTTTTTTGCATATTGAGTACCAAAACAATCATCATTATAACAAGATGCTCTTTTTACCTCATAAGATAATGTTTGTTTTCTTGGTGTACCCCATGCTGAACAAGTATAAGTATCCATTAGTTTGCTCCCTCTAAAAAATTATCGAAATTAAAGGAAGCATTTTTCAATTCTTTAATTAATTGAATAATAGTATTTTTATCGGTTGTAATGTGAACATCTTGTTCAGATGTGCAAGTTAACATTCTCCATTTCCAACCACAAAGTCTATCAATAAATCCTACAGCTTTATTAGATTCGGCTTCCACAATAAAGTGTTCACCATCTTGAAAAATATATCCATCTCTAATTTTAGTCATTTTGAACTCCAATCTATTATTATTAACCTAGATAGNTTAANCTAGGTTTTATACAAATGTCAAACCCTAAATTCACTTTTTTTTATTTTTTTTTAAACTATTGTAAAATATGGGTTTTCTGTGATACATTGAAAATGTTCCTCCAACCTCAAAGTAGGAATATAGTAAGAACTCCAATTCTACTATACACATAGGGGGTAAATTTAGGTTTATCCCCTATGACTAAAGAATCAGACATTCAAGTAGCCTGTAATGAATATCTAAACTATCTAGGTAAATATTATTTTTTCAGACATTTCCATGTACCAAATGAAGGTAAAAGGTCTATATCCTATCATGCAAAGATGAAAAAAATGGGTTTGAAATCTGGTTGTCCAGATATAATTATTGAATATCCAGAAGGGCGGGTTCTTTATATTGAATTGAAAAATGAAAAGGGTAGGTTGTCTGATTCTCAAAAGTTGTGGGCGGTACAATCGAAAGCACTTGGTACACCTCACTTTGTTGTCAAGGGGGGTTTAACTGAATGTTTAGATCAAATTAAACAAATCATTGAAAAAAACATTCCTGTGAGGTGTTGAGGATTACACCTAGTACTTTATCCTTCTAGTGGGCAAAAGTCGCTGTACCGCCTTTAAACTGCCTTTAAAGGGCATTTTGTTCTTTCTGGTTCTTCTTCTTTTTGATTTTATAGGTCTTTTGCCTATTAATTCAATTATAGTAGCTGTAGTTGTAAAACCTGTCATACTCCGACTTTCCTAATGGCTCGTCTATGTGCTTGACCAAATGTTTTTCCATCTTCTAGGTCTTTTGCCATTTGCTTCATATGTTTCAATGAATGATGNCTAGCGTGTTTATTCATAGCTTTCTTTTGAGTTTTATTTAATTTAGCTGTGAATTTTTTGATAGATTTTACTAGAACCATTTACTTTTTCTTCTTCATCTTCATTCTTTTGTTCTTTTTCTTCTTTTTCATTCCCTTAGAATGTGAACCTTTTCCAGTATGATATGGCATTATTTTTTTCCTTTCTTTTTTTTCTTACCTTTTTTTTGACTTTTTAGAATTGCTTCTTGAAGTGCTTTTGGTAATTTTTTTTGTTTTTGTGTTAGTGCCATGATAAACCCTTTCTTTTTTCGGTTGCAATGCTTTTTTCCAAAAATAATTGGCTATGCTTGTAAAGAAGTCATATAGCTTCATATAAAATTTTGTCATTGTTTTGTGTCCACCTTTTTAGTTTTGTCATATGATCGCATACCCGCTATTCCTAACATACCAAACAATAATGGCATCATTACCGACATATCAGCCTGTGGAATAATAATACCAAATCCCGCTAAAATTGGTGAAACCATATAATTTATGGCTAAAGACAATCCACATATCCAACCTATCAATGGACGCCAAGAACTTTGAAACCAGTTACCTTTAGCTTCCTCTATATTTACCTTTATTTGCTCCATAGCTAACGCTTGGGCGTGTTTTTCAGCCATAGTCGCTATTTCATGTGCAAGTTTATTTTTTGTGTCTTTATCCTCAATAAATTTGCCAAGTAACTTTGAAGCAACTGGTAATAAACTAGCAATCATAAACTTTTTCCTAATTTTTCAATTAATCTATCTGCTCTATTTGTTGTTTGTCTGTACCATAAACTGTCTTTCATCTCGGCTTGTGCAGTTTCAATATCTCCATCTAATAAAGCCTGTTTAAAATTTTTGAATTTATTTAATCTGGGTAAACCTAATTGAAATACCATATGTGTTACACATTCTTTTACATTTTCATCTACATTCATATCTTCTGTAAATTTTTCCATATCATTTATGGCTACATATAAATCAGCTTCAAAACATTCATCAACTCTTTCTTGTGATACAACAGTTCCAACTTCCATTTCGTTTTCTGGGTCTGTAGCTTTTACCAAATGTCCGATACCTAAAGTTTTATATCCAAGTGAATCGTAATACAAAATGTGTTCACCATTATCGTTTAGTTTTACACCTTCTTCAAACTTTATATGTTCTTTTAATTCTTCTAAGTTCATTTTTCCACCTTATGTTCTTGACCTATCCAAATACCAAATATACCTGTCATAACCCCCATAACAACCGATACAAACGCTGATTGTGATGCTGTTGGGTCTTCAAGTGCCATAAACCATTCAGCACATCTCCAAGACATAATAGTGCTTACTAGCATCATTAATCTTGGTAAAATTTTCCATTTCAAAAAAGTTTCTACATTCATTGAATTAATAACTCATTTAATCCAAAACCCTCTAATAAAATTAGGGTAAAAAACAATAATAAAATACCACCCGCTATTAGTTTACCAGAAAAATTTGTAGAACCAATCTTTATTGCAACAAATTCATTACTTAATATTCTTAAAGATAATTCAAAACTATTTTCATCTATTTTAACATTTACTGGTTTTTCATACATTTTTTTTGTATCTAATTTTTTTTCCATCAATATACCTTTACTTTGTCTGGGTTAATACTAGGAACTAATTTACAAATACATTTATATTTTTGTTTTCCCATATCAGTATCAAATTCTTGACCACTTAAATTTTCAGAATAATATGTACAATCTTTTACTGATTTAAAATAAATAGCACCATTTAAAGCACCATTCATATAACAAGCTAACATAAATGCAGTAATCAATCTTTTATACTCCTTAAACTATCCATAACTTTATCAATATCTGGCATCTTTGAATTAAGGGTTTTATACTCACATTTAAATTGTCTAGGGCAAAAAACTTCAATCATCATTGTATAAGTTTTGTTATTTCCTTCATATATACAAGCTTTTTTATTTGTATATTTTGATGTTAGCCTTTTTTTCAATCTACAAGTTGTATATTTCTTTGGCTCTATTTTGCCTTGCCAGACCTTTTGTTGGTATGTGTAGTCTTTGGGTGCATTATACATTTTGCCCTCTGCAAAGGCTTTTAAACCCATTACAAGCACTAATATAAATACACCTATTCCTAGTAATGTAAATGCTACCCATTTTATTGCTTCAAAAACTTCTTCTCTTTGTTTTTTGGCTTCTAATTTGGCTTGTCTTTGTGCTTCTTTTGCTTGTTTTATTTTATCGGCTCTTTCCGAAAGAATTTGATTCCATGTTCCATGACCAAAACGATTATCAATCAATAACTTTAATTCATATCGCTGTTCTTCTAAAAGTTTTCTATCTATAAAATCTGATGCTGTTGATTCAATACCAAACTGTTGAGCAATGCCAATACCCTTGCCTTGCTTCTTATTCATTTGTTCTTCACCCTCAAAGAACCCATCAATTTGCTTGGCTATGTCTTTTATATCTTTTGCTGTACTGATGTTGCTTTTTATAAACTCTACTGATTTTTGAACTAGAGCAATACCAGTAAGAATTTCTGCAACTACCATATTACCTCACGAGTAAACCTATTAGCATTACTATTGCTGTGCCAGATGTGCCTATCATTATATGCTCTAATCTTTTAACCCTACTTAATAATTCTATAAATCTTTCATCACTTACAGCTATATGTTTTTCTAATTTTAAATTTATACTTTGAATAGAAGGTTTAGACATTTTTTACCTTATGCTAATTTAACAAATGTTATTCCAGTTTGGTTTTCATTGCTACCACCAAGTATAGCAGTAGTTGAAGCAATAGCATTTGACATACCAGATACCATTCTTAATCTAAAACTACTCGTTGTTGACACAGTAAAAATAAATGTATTGCTTGCATTTTCATAATTTGAACCACTATATGCCCAACATCTACTTCTAAGAGTATAAGCACCTCCACTATTTGTACTTATTTGTATATTTAAATCAAATGCATCTCCCGCACCACTATTATTAACTTGTACATGATAGTTACATAAATATGTGCCAGTTTGTGCAACGCTAAAAACACCTGAACTTACTGTCCAATTTGCACTCCCAACTCTTGTATATTGTGTGTCTGCTTCTTCAAATGGTGTAAACGTTTGCAAACTGCCAGTTCCATTAACATCTTGACTTAATCTAAATGATTGTGCTGATTCAATACCACCAGCACCACTTACAGTTCCAGTAAAAGCAAACGTATCTGCTAGGTTTATTCCTTCTGCTTGTGTTTTTACTAAAGGCATAATCTACTCCGTTGGCTTTGTAGGAAACTTAAAATTTTTATCAGATAAACTTTGATATGTCTTAGTAATATCTCGTAAATCTTGACGATACTTTTTCTGTGCATCTGTCATTGTTAAATCTGATGATGCCCACCAATCTGTTTCAGATAATAATATGTTTCTTTGTGTTCTAAGTTCTGCTAAATCTCTGTCAGCTTTTCCTTTTTCCCATTCTTTTGTTCTATCGTTTAATTGTTTTTGTTCTGCATCTGTTAGTTGTACTAACTTATCATCAACCATTCTAAAACTATTTGCCATAATTAAAACCTTATTTGACTATTCCATACAATTTAATATTACCACTAGCTATATTTCCACTATTAAAATAAAAACGTAAACCATTAACAACATTAGCAACATCTGATGATTTAAAACTTCCAGCAAATGTAGAAGCATTAGGAGAAGAATCTGTATAAAACCAATTAGAAAGTCCTGATACACAAAAGGGTGCTGTTGTGCTATTTGTATTTTGAAAGGTAGCATTTATAGTAATACCTTCTCCAGTAGCATTACCCATTAAATCAGAATTATATATAGCAAGTATATCATTAGAGTTACTATTAAACCCTCCGTATGTACCACCAATTCTTTGAGTTTCATAGGCATAAATACTAGCTGTTTTAATTGAACCCCCGACAAATACTCTACTGTATAAATAAACACCATCTGATGAAGGAAGAAAGTAAGCATCAACATAATATGCATCATAGGTAGAATTTATATAGGTTGATGAAATATCATATTCAGAAACTGCACTTGATATAGTTGCATTTAGTAAAAGATTTAAACCACCAGCATTACCAAAAGACAAATTTCCAGAACCATCTGTTATTAATGCTTTATCTGCACTTGGTGCAGTTGTTGGAAATGTTAAGGTGTATGATTGACCAGCAGAATGTGCTGGTGATGCTAATTTTATTCCATGACTATTTGCACTACAATTTAATTGCAATGTTCCAGAAGTACCACTTGATGTTCCATCACCTTTAATTGTTAGACCAGCACTTGATGATGTTGATACAAAGTTTGTCTTGGCATTTGTAACTGTACTATCACTAGGTGTACCAATATCNANANNATTNCCTAAAACTAAAATAAAATCTATCGTATCACTGGAGGACAAAGTGCCACTACTAGGTAAGAATGTAATAGTAGAACCTGACACAGAGAATGAACTCAATGGTGATTGTATGACACCATTCAAAGATACAAGCATATGCAAAGCTGACTCAGGTGTGAATGCCACAGAGTCTTTAGTAAGATTATATGTGTTNGTGCTTGANGTNGTTATAGCATCTAGTTTTACATAATTTCCTACTTGTGGACTTTTGCCTATATATGCCATCAGTTATTCCTTTGGATTATCATCTTTAATTTTTTTAATACGAGCTTTCCAAGCATCTATATCTTTGTATATTTCATCTAGCTGTTCGCCTATATCTCCATAAGCTAACTTACGANTCATACGAACTTTTTCATTTGATTCCTCTGTTTTTCCATCTTTCTCATAAGTTTTTAATTGTTCATCTGTAGGTTTGGTAATACTTAAATTCCATTCTTCAATAAATGCACCTTTTCCGTCATCTCTTAATCTTACATCTTTCAAAAAATCAACGTTAGCAACTCCTTTGGCTTTTGCATATAATTTTATTTTTGTGTAAAGTTCTGCCACATTATGCTCCTATAATTTTGAAAGCACCAAAAACATTGTATTGTGTTGCATCTTCAATTCTACCAGTTCCAGTACCTTGATAGGTATATGCTTCAAGATAATCACTTGAACCATTAAAATTTATTGTTATTCCTAAAAAAACTCCACCAGCTTGACTACCATCAGCAATTTGGAAAGCATAGCCATTACTTCCATTAAAATAAAATGTACCATAAGTATGAGTAGTGCCAATATTAGGGCATAAATTACAAAA
>FUFK010041549.1_pt1 | contig 28161 bp, 36 predicted proteins | sample 1021851 | NCBI WGS metagenome assembly FUFK01 (sample SAMEA51879418, study PRJEB19060) | metagenome
AATCAACGAAGGGTCTGGCCTGCTATCGCCAAAATCTGCGGTAAACGCACCAAATGGGGTGTTTTATGCCAGTAAGACTGGCTTTTATTTCTACAGCGGCTCGGTGAAACGCCTGCCCTGCACGGTTCAGGAATATGTCTTTGAAGACCTAGATTTAGGCCAAGCGTTCAAGTGTCACATGGGCGTTAATACTGAGTTCAGCGAGATATGGTTTTTCTATCCAAGCATTGAAGACGGCACTGGCGAGATCAGTCGATACGTCATCTACAACTACGAGGAAAACCATTGGTCTGTGGGCAATTTGGTGCGTTACGCATGGCTTGATGCAGGCATTGAGGATCTGCCGTTTGCGACGGCAACCACCGACTCTCAGCAGTGCGTCTTTGAGCATGAAACTGGTTTCGATGATTACCAAGACGCGATGACTGGCGTTTTCATTGAAAGCGCCGACCTAGATATCGGCTCTGGCGACTCATTCACCTTTGTTAAGCAGATCATCCCAGACATGAAATTCGTGACTGAGACGGGTGTGAGCGTCAATCCTGCAATGAACATTGTGCTCAAGGGCAGNGACTACCCCGGCCAAAGCCTGACAACCGACTCCACCACGCAGGTCACGCCAACCAGCACGTTTGGTAATGTGCGTACAAGGGCACGGCAAGTTGCTTTTCGGTTTGAGAGCGATGATGACAACACGGCTGCTGACCAGAAGGGCTACAAGTGGCGGCTTGGTTCAACTCGTATCGAAATCCAACCTAGCGGTAGGCGAGGATGAGCAAGCTGCTTGAGACACGGTTGCCGTTTTCTCAAGGCGATTCCGTCAGTTCCGACACCTTCAACCGACTGGTTCGTATNTTAGAATTGAATCTTGGGGNGGTCGATTTCACGATTTCCCCGCACTTCAACGCCACCGAAATCAGTCAGCTTCAGTTTGCAACAGGTAGTATAATCTTCAATACTACCAACCAAATACATCAAGCGTTTGATGGCACTACCTTTCGAGACCTATATAGCCATCAAACTTATCCAACGGGACTGGCGATCACCGCTGGCGTTGGGGCTGTAACTGTGAGTACACCGTAATGATTCAACTTCAAAATTCTTTAATGAATGTTTTGTCAGCCAAAAATAGGCAAGACGCTATGCAAGATAGTGTTGGTATGCTCCCTTCTTATCAGTCAGGAGGTCAAGTAGACGCACCTGACGCGACCACCACTGAAATGCAGATGATGCAGATGCAGGCCGAACAAGGCGTGATGGAAGGTGCAGAGGAAGATCCAAATGCATCGCTTGAGGAATACATCAACGCGCTCATGATGGAGCGTGATGCTACGCAAGACCCCTCAGAACGCGCTCAGATTGAGCACATGGCTGAAGCCGCAGCACTGTCTACTGAAGCACCTATGGCGGCTCAGGCGTTTGAGATTGCAGCTCAAGGCCGAGGCGAAGACACGGCGCTCGCGCATTTACGACCCGGCGAGGTGGTTTTACCGCCTGAGATGTTTGAAGACCCGCAGTTTGAAACGATGGTCGAAAACCGTTTCAACGAGCTAGACCTTGACCCTGAAGCACACGTTGTTGGTTTGGGCATCGCAAGCTTGAACCCGATTACTGGATTGGAAGAGTTTGGCTTTTTCAAGAAAATTGCCAAAGGCATCAAGAAAGTCGTTAAAAAGGTCGTTAAGCCGGTTGCAAAGGTTGCACAGTTCATACCCGGCCCTTGGCAACCGATTGCTGCACTGGCAAACAAAGCATTCACGGTTTACGACGTAGCAAAAGGCAGGGCCAACCCGCTCAACCTGTTGACTGTGGCGGGGCCGCTGGCGACTGGTGGTGGTCTGACCAAAAACATTGGTGATATTACAAAGGCTGGGTCTGGCAGTTTTCTCAGTGGAGTNGGTAAAGGCTTGGCTGGCGCTGGGTCTGGCATATCCAGTGGTATCGGTAGCTTAATCAAGAACCCTATCGGCACTTTCACCGGCTCAGCGCCGGGTGGCGGCATACCGGGTTTATTTAAGAGCGCCACCATAAGCGGTCAAGCCAAGCTGAGTGACGAGGACATTCTCGGACAACTGAGATTGCAATCTTCACCTGATGTTGCGGCAACGATTGAGCAAATGACCCTACAAGGCTCCTCTGCGGGAGACATCTTAAAAGAACTAGGAGTCCCATCCGCCAGCTTCTTGAACCCACAGGGCGGGATCGCTTCTTTGCCCGGAAATCAAACTGCCTATTCAAGATTAAGCAATGTCTTAGGGGGCGGAAAACCGGGTCAAAGCCAGATCGGTATGATCGAGGACTTTTTGAAAGGCAGACCGTCAGACCCCGTGCGAGAGGGTGCCGGTCTTGGCAGTTTGGGTGGATTATTTGGCGGCAGCGGAAGCGGCAGCGGTTTCGGGTTAGGTGACTTAGGCGCTATCGGCGCTGCTGGCTTGATTGGCAAGCTGGCTTATGACGAAGCCAAGAACCGAAAAGGCGTGGCCCTTACCCCGCTCACTCAAGAGGGATCAACTGGCCGATACAACATCGAAGCCGAGATTGCACGGCGCACGGGACAGCCTGCACCTAACCCTGTTGAGTACGGTTTGTTACCAACGGGAACAATCCCCACGCTGAGTGGTGGCAGACCAACCCCAAGAGTTGAAGAAACACAGCAGCCAGTGATGAGCGCACGATATGGCGGCGCTGTCATGCCGATGGCTTACGCCAAGGGCGGCAACGTGGCCACAGAAGACTTTGAGCGCATGAACGGTGGCATCAGCGGCGAGGGCACGGAAACCAGCGACGATGTGCCAGCGATGCTAAGTGACGGCGAGTTTGTTATGACGGGCCAAGCAGTACGAGGCGCTGGCGCTTTTGATTTGACGAAGGGCAAAGGCGGTATTATCACCCTGACACCTAACGGCGGTGAAAGCAGAGAGGGCGGCACAGCCTTGATGTATGAGATGATGGATTTGTTCGCTGAGTTTGCAGATAAGTCAAAATCAAAGAGGGCAGCGGCATGAGCATATTGACACCCGGCCAGCTTGCTAGGGTTCGTCGGTTNCAAGANGGCGGCAGCACATCGCAGCCTTTCGTTGCNGGCGTAACCAAGACTGAGCAGCGCATCGATCCAATCACTCAGCAACTGCTGTTCGGTTTGGATGGTCAGGGTGGNTTCATCCCCGGCGCTTTTCGCGCAGCAGAGCGAACCTTCTTTGATGATCAGGGTCGCCCGATTGTCATACCCCAAGAGATTGCAGGATTCAGCCCAGACCAGATTAGGGCAATGGAGTTGGCTAGAGCCAATATCGGCGCACAACAACCCTTCATCGAGGAAGCGATGCGCCGNGGTCAACAAGGCATCGGATCAATTCAACGAGGGCTAGAAGAGCAAGCACTGTCATCTCAGAGGGCATTAGAAGCAACCAGAGAAGGCTCTCGGTTTGCCCTNGACCAAAGAGACCGTGCGCTCATGGACGCGCTCAGAGGCACTAGAGAAGGCCGTGGCAGGGCTATATCGGCTGAAGAGCGGCTTCGTGGTGACTTGGGCGACTTAGCTCGCCGAGGTGTGCGGGATACGCAAAGATTTGGTATGGACTTGGCAAGAGCCAGAGGCGTTGGTCTTTCTGAAGCACAACGCCTGCGTGAGCGGCTTAGCCGAGTCGCAAGATTTATTGCGCGGAACCACGGGTGATCTCGACATCGCGGCAGAGACGGCTAAATACCAAGACCCTTACGAAGATCAAGTCGTGCAGCAGATGATTAAAGACGCAACCGAAGGTCTTGCTAAGCAGGACATCGGCGCGATTGCCAGCGATATACAAAGAGGTGGCCAGTCTGCATTTGGCTCCAGAGCGCGTCTAAGCGCCGAAGAGAGGGCTGAAGCCCTCGGCAGGGGTCTGGCAAAGAGTGTTGGCGAACTGCGCTCACGCGGCTTCCAGCAGGCTCAGCAGACGGCTATCAGCGAAGACGAGAGAAGAAGACAGGCTGCACGAACCGCATCGGCTGGGTTGGCTGGCCTTCGCGGTCAAGATTACGCAGCAGGCACAGGTTACGGAAACTTGTTGCAACAAACCGCTCAACAACAGCTTGGTGCTCAGCAGCAGCTTGGCAGTCAGCTAGGTCAAGCGGCACAGCAGCGGTTTGCTGCTGGCACAGGTTTGGGCCAAGCACTGTCTGGTTACGGTCAGCAAAGCGCGGCAGCTAGACAGCAAGCTGGTCAGACAGGNATGNNNGTNGCNGGCGCANCTTGCNGGNCAGTNNGGTCANATNGGAGCGCAGCAAGCGGCTGGCGGACAGGCTCTAGGAGCCGCTCAGACGGGCTACGGCGGCTTCTTGACTGGGTTGGGTCAACAGGCTCAGCAAGCCGGTATGCAGGACGTGGCGAGTTTACAGGGCATTGGCGGCATGACTCAGCAGCAGCGACAGCGACAGCTTGATGCACAACGCGCTGGTTTGTTGCAAGCGCAGCAAGCGCCACTGGCTCAGTACCAAGCCTTGATGCCATTTGTGCAAATGGCACCGGCAGGTCAGACGCAATTCCAGACACAATTCACGCCTCCACCAAATGCACTTGGGGCTGGTCTTTCAGCAGGACTTGGAACACTTGGCGCGTTGGGTAACTTCTTCAACCCATCTACTGGGCTTTCAGGGAGTGGTAACCAGTAATGGCCATAAATAGAGCGCAGTTAGAGCAGCAGATTCAAAGCTTGAGCAATGGTGGGGAAAGCCAAAGCTCTATGGCGGACAATTACATTGCCGGTTTGAGGGGTGTAGATCGATCACCAGTAAGCTATGAAGAAGTTAAAAAAAGAGCTGATGAGCTGTACAAATACTTTCCTCAACCTAGACAGCCAAACATCTACGATTTAGCGAGCAGTCTGGCGAGAGGCATCGCTCAAAATGCTCAAAGCGCAAGACCAACAGCTTTAGGCTACGGCTTGGGACTTGGCTTTGATCTTTTTAACCAACAATTTCAAAAGCGCAGAGAAGAAGCAGATAAAATGCGGCGAGAGATGATGCTTTTAGCGCGGCAAGAGGTTGAAAAAGAAAAATCTGATGATATTCGATTGCAAGAGGCTGGTTTAGAAGCTGCCTTTAAGTTGCAACTTGAGAGGCTCAAGCTGTCTGGTTCAGGCGTTTTTCAGGGTAAGGGCGATTTGGCNTCTGCCTTGAATTACATTTTAAGGGCGCAAGCAGATACGAGACTTAAATTCGATGAAAACAACAACATTCGACCAGAGTATGCTTTCGCAAAAGCCTTGGTCGAAAGGCCCACGCCGCGAGTCGTGCAAACGGATCAGGGGTCTGTAGTTGTACAGCTCCCCGGCTTGAATGTAGATCAAATTTTGGGTGAATCAACGTCTTCACCACAAGCCAGCTCTCCCACAGGGAGCGCACCACAAGGGTTTACTGACACGGGCCGCACCACGTCAGATGGTCGAAGAATTTTTCAAGACCCTAATGGAAGATTGGTGGTAGAGCAATAATCATGAGCGAAAACTTCAGACCGCTAACAGAAGAAGAGCAAAAACAATATCTTATTGACTCTGATAAACCCTCTCCAAGCCCGTCAATTCAATCCTTCGATATTGCAGGCTCTGAAAGGTTAAAAGACCCTTTTACCGTTTCCCAAAAACAAACTGCTGGTTACGCAGCACGAATGCAACGTGCTGTAGAGCAGATGGAGCGACTGGAGGATAGCGGTTTCGATCCTGTAAATTTCAAAGATTCCGTTCTTGTCGAATATGCACCTTTTATTCCTGATCTCGCAGAAAACTTTTTGAAGTCATCAAAATATCAACAGTACCAAAGAGCAATGACAGACTTTATCATGGCTCAGTTACGCGATGAATCTGGCGCAGCCATTTCTGCTGGTGAATTCCCATTAGCTTTTAGGATTTATATTCCACAGCCGGGAGATGGGCCAGAGGTAATTCAGGCCAAAAGAGAGGCCAGAAGGTCTGCTTTGAGTGCTATGAAGGCTGGCGCTGGCAAAGCGTTTGATCGAGCTTATAGCGAAACACAAGGGGTCACTGAAGGGCAAACGCCATCTTCAGAGAAAGCGTTGATGATTCTTTTGGAGCGAGCAAAAAAAGATCCTGAGCTGGCAGAAAAGTTAAGACAAAGGGGCTTGTTACCACAATGACGCAAACAGCTTTAGAGACCTTAAACGATGATATTTTGCTCGATATGGTTACCCCATCTGGAAGAGTCCCTGTAGATGACCAAAGTAGCTTGGGGTTCACTGATGATTTATTGTTGCAGATTGCCCAAAAGAAGCTTTCAAACTCAATAGACACCCAAAGCGGCGCACCCGCAAGTGTTCGGGCACAAGTGGCCGCTGCACAGACACCAAACGATAGGCTGTCAACGCTGCAAAAATTCTTTCCTGACGCTATTCCGATAGAGGTTTTTGACCCTGAGTACGGGGCGTCAAAATTTGGTAGAGGAAACTTTGTTTTTACCAATCCAGAAACGGGTCAGTTAACTTTATTTGATGAAGACATTCGTTTGTTTGGTGTCCCTATACCTACACTGGGCGATATGGCGGATGTAGGCCCAGAAATTGCTGAGACAGTAGGCGGTATTACTGCTGGAACGCTTGCCGCTGGTGCGGCTGGAACAGCAACTTCACCCACCGTTGTCGGCTCCATACCTGCCGCTACAGCCGCTTTCATTGCTGGCGAAGGTATCGGCAGTGCAACTGCTAGAGAAGCTTACATCAGCATATTGGACTATTTTGGAGAAACAGAAGATAACCGCACGGGTTTAGAGCGATTGAGCGACTTTTCAACAACAGCGGTTTTGAATGCAGCGATGGGGCCAATCGTTAGCAAGTTGTTTGAGGGGGTGAAGTTTGTAGCCGGTGCGCCTATTAGGTATGCAAATAACGCTCTTTCTGTTCCTGCAAAAGAAGCTTACGAAAGGCTTGTTCGCACAGGTGTCACAGACCCAACCGTAGGGCAAGTAACATCCAGTCCTTTGGCAAATTTATTTGAAAATGCAGTTTTATCAAACCTGCCAACTTCTACCGTTACGATGCGACAGAACGCAGAGCAGACGATTCGGCAGATAGAAGAGGCGGCTCAAAAACTTACTGAAAAGTATGGCGGCGCTAGAACGCCCTCTGAAGCTGCTGAGCGAGTAATGGGTGCTGCTCAAGCGGCACGGGACAGGTATGACGCTCAAGTTAAGGCTTTATACTCTGAGGTAGATGAGTTAATGCCCTTGAATGTAAGTTCGGATGGCAAAAATACGATTCAATTTGTTGAAAAGTATTTAGCAGACTCAAAGACTGCAACCGGCAAAGATGATTTAGACGCAGCGTTACGGTTGGCGGAAAAGCTGTTGCAAGACGCAAAAAATGGGGCGCTAAACTTCAACCGGCTACAAGCTTTCAGATCAAGCGTGATGAATACTGTGAGAAAAGCAGAGTCTCAAGGCGCGTTGAACAGCTCTGAAAGAAAAATAAAAGAGCTGATCCCATATATTACACAAGATTTAGACGATTTAGTTCAACGTGGCGCTATGGAGGCATCTTTTGGCACTGGGGCCGAGGCAGGTGCTTCAGCTACGGGTCGAACAATTTTAGATAAGTTCAAGGCCGCTAACGCTTTTGTTGCTGAAAACTCAAAGAAGGGCGGCGACATTGCCTTTGTTGATGCCACCATTCGCAAAGGTGAAGAAAGAGCAACACAAGCGTTAAAATACGTTTTGTCTGGCGTAGGTGATAGCGGAGACAGCATCGAGGTACTGCGAAGGCAGTTTGACCCAGATGAGTTTAACGTCATATCTGGCTACATGCTTGGCAAAATGGGCACNCCCACGCCCGGTCAAGCAGGCGCTGTTGAGTTGGGTGAAGCTGCTGCAATGGAAGGCAGAGATTATATATCTGCTTCTGGTTTCTCTCCCAGAAGATTTTTGTTCAACTGGAACAACTTATCGAAGGAAGCAAAGGAAGCTCTTTTTTACGGCACAGAGTATGAAAAGCTCGTACCTGCGCTAGACGATTTGACCTTTACTTTAGAAAGAGTCGCTAGAAACGCCAGCGATATGGCTAACCCATCTGGAACTGCGAGAGCTGTTGCTGCTATGGGTATGTTTGGCGTTTTAGGTGGAGATACTGTTTTTGGCAAGGCGTTAGGGTCAGAAGGTTTTGAGTACGGTTTTGGCGGCTTGATTGGCCCTTACGCAGCCGCGAAACTTATGACTAACCGAGATTTTGTTAAATGGGTTTCAACAGGTGTAGAAAAAGCAGTTTACAACCCAAAATCTTTTGGTCAGCACGTCAGAAGGTTGTACCAAATATACGAGGTAAACCCAGACATTCGTGACGAGATAAAAGCCGTGCTGCATGGCATGACTCAAGACACGATTGAACCATTGCCAAACGAGTCAAGTCAATCAGCGCCAAGTTTAGCGCCAAAAGATAATGAGCTTGGTTTTCGTCAGGTAGTGCCCAAAAGCACCGCAGACAAGATACTACCAAGCCGCATTGAGTCTTTAGAAAAAATGAACCAAGTTGCGGGTGCGCCACCAATGGCAGAAGAGATATCAATGTTTGAGCCTTTGCCTGAAGCTCAGCCGTCAACCCCCACAATGGGCCAAATAGACCCAGCCATGTCACCCACTATCCTGCCATCAGACAAGGATAGGGAGCTGGCTATGAGGCTGAGAGGGCCGTTAGGCGGTATCGCTTCCCTCGCTTAACAGGGGAAGTTCTGGCTCGGCAGGGCTGGCGATGATCATTGCGCCGCTGACATTCCAATCGAAGTCGTACCCCATATGAAACTCACCATCAAAGTCGATCATAAGGTTGCGGCTACAAAGCCGTAGTAGCGCGGCCTGTTGGTGCAGGGTCATCCTGCTGAACAGGTCAATCACTTCGTCAGCGTTAGCCACGGGCCGATATGACTGCGGTATCTGGGTTGGTTTCTTTTTGAATATGTTTTTCAATGTCGATCCCTATCGAAAAGCTCGTCGTAACGGTCTTCGATCATTAGCTGTAACTGGCTGATCAGTGTGCGGCGCTCTTTGCCGCAAATCTGTCGCAGCTTCCAGTAGGTGTCTTCGTCAATGGCAAGCGACTTGCGCTTGCGGTCATCACGATAAATCGCATCGACCTCCATGCCGTCCTCGTCCAAAACTTTTTCTTTTGCCATGATCATTTCCTGCAAATTATTGATGAAGTCTACAAGATTGTATAAGATTGTACAATGTATGAAGTAAAGAACTATATGCTCTCGATGCAGTCGCATTGGATGGTTAATCAACCACTGTACAAAGCCGTACAGGAAAGCGTACCGCTCATTGCGGAGTACCGCACAAGGGAGGGTGTAGAGCGGCTGGCTAAGACACCAGTGTCCCAGCTCTGCAAGAAGATATTCCCAGACGTGTATCGGGTGCCCTTGTTTCGNAGNCAGTTCTGCAAGATGTTGGTCGAAGAGATCAAGCTGATGGAGCAAGAGATACCCTTCGTACCTAACGATGACGAGGACGAGCTGAGGCAGATCCCAGAGATCGTGCTACGGGATCATGTGCCAGAGCTGTACCGCACGATGTGGTTTGTCGTGCAGAACGTGTTGCAACCGATCTTCTATAGCCTGTACCAGCGTGACTGCCATGACGTGGCTTCAATACAAATAGCCAACTACAACCCCAAAGACAAGCAGAAGGGGGCGTGGCATCACGACGAGAGCGCCGACATCAGCGTGGTAATTCCGCTCAACACAGACGAGTACAAGGGTGGTGGCACTGAGTTTCACAATCACGGAGTGCTCAGTCCGCTGCCCAGCGGCCATGCACTGATCTTCCCTTCCTTCACCAACCTGCACCGTGGCCTAGCGGTCGAGAGTGGTGACCGTTACCTGTTGGTTTTCTGGCTCTACAACAAGCGCCGACTCATCGATAACTACAACGAACTGGTATGAATCTGTAAATAATTGCATTTTTTTGTAAATAAATGTGTACAACGACACGGTAATCAGTATAATAGGTGCCATCAACAACGAGGAAGCAACGATGGAAACCAAATTCAAAGCAGGTCAGGAAGTCTGGATTCACTTTCCTTGGGTAGACGCCCACTGCTGGTACAAAGGCACTTACATCAAGGAAACGGCAAAACGCTACAAAGTGAACACTGACATCCGAGGCGACATCTACGTCTTAAAATCACACGTTGAGGCCGCGTAAGCGGCCCTTACAAGGAGAGCGTGATGATCAAACTTACTAAAAAATCCGACGCATTCTGGGCTGGCAACGGTTTCGGCAACGAAGCTGCTGAGTGGGTAGTCAAAGGTGCAGAGGACATCGTTGTACGCAAAAGCGGAAGCGGATGGATTGCTACCGAGAACGGNACTCGCATTGTAAGCGGACGCGGCACCAAGAAAGAGGTGATCGCAGAGCTTGAATGGAAACGACCAGAGCTTGTCGCTTAACTAAATTTATTTACACTATTTTGCATAAAAGTGTATACAACGACACGGTATTATGAGACTATATCTGTGTCGGGAGGATACCCCTCCCCGCTAACGGAGAAAGATGATATGAACATTAGACAAATCAAAAAACTGATTGGCCCAGAGTTGCTGGGTAACGTGCATAGCATTCATAGGAACCGCAAGCAGCGATCAGATGTTTTTCGTTGTGGCTCGCAAGGATCAACCAATACATTTGTACACCACGAAGTTTGGATTCGTACTTGCGGTGAGACTTGGGAAGAAGACATGCACACGATTGCAGCTCTGCTTGAGGGAGCGGGTCAGCACGTTGAAATCACCAGAGACAACGATATTTTTCATATAGATCAAGGCTAATTTGAACAAAAGTGTATACAACGACACGGGATTGTGTATAATAGATGCCATCAACAACGGAGAACGGACATGGACAGCAGCAAAACCATCGACCAAATCATTGAGGAAGTTGTGGCGAAGCTTGAATCCGAGAAAGACTTGCTCAAGCAATTTTGCTTCAAGAAAGGGTCTTGGTTTAAGGGCTACGAAGTCAAAGCAAACGGATCTTTTGAGGGCTTGGACTTCTGGATGGTGCGCTTCGAGAAAGATGGGGCAGGATGGTTAGCTTTCCCCATATGTGAGCGTCAAGCCACTGAACCAAAACGGTTTGAGACACTGCACGAAGCAAAAATCAATATCTTAAAAAATGCAGAGGCCGCGTAAGCGGCCCTTACCACATGGGCAGAAAACCAAGAGTCAACCCTTTTGGTTTTTCTGTTCTGCCATTCGCGCAGCATACGCTTNAAGCGGCTCACCAAACTTCTTCTCAAACCACTGCTCCCACGTCACCCTGCGGTGAGGTGGGTTGTTTGGGGTGGCAAAGCCTTTACGCCTCCAGCACCACCGGGCAGCGTGTAGCTTCAGATCCTCAGCTAATCGATCCTCCGCAGCCCTTTCTTCCTCGCTCATCAAAGCGCGCAGCTTACTCATGCTAGCTTAAAATCGCGCGCCCTATAAGCTCAGGTATTGGCGGTACAACAGCGTTACCTAAGCATTTAAGTCTGTGTGATCGATCGGGAATCCCATGAGCCACTCTACCCACGTCGGGTTCAGCGATCCACCCGCTTGCATTTCTGATGTGGAATGCGAGATTTTCACTGAGTCCGCTAAATTTAGGCTGTGGCTGCTTTTTCCGTCTTTCGACAGTCTCCTGTGTGACGCTGTCAATTTGGCATTCGGGTGCTCTATTTCCTGAGTTGTCGGCGTCGGCCACATTCTGCTTGCTACTTCCGCGCCCAGCGTGTTTTGTCCCTTCGGGTGTAATCTGTCCGCTTCTTTCCGATGCGCTTGCATTGAGGCGTGTATCGTCGCCACGGTTGGGGTAGGCAATAATCCAGACCCTATCTCTGTGATGGTGCGCGCCAAGTTCGGAAGCTGGTATACAGTGCCATTCCGCATCATACCCGAGCGCGGAAATGTCCCAGAGAACTCGCTTAAACCAATCTCCCCGTTCTCCATTAAGCAGGTTTGTGACGTTTTCAAAGATGGCGTATTTCGGGCGAAGCTCCCCAATAAGACGGGCGCACTCTGTCCAGAGTCCACTGCGCTCGCCCTCAATGCCTGCCTGATTTCCTGCGAGTGAGATGTCTTGGCAGGGGAAGCCGCCTGTAATGACATCGACTCCAATTCCATCGGAAACAAGTCGGTCTGCTGTGATTGTTCTAATGTCGTCATAAATCGGCACCCCCGGCCAGTTTTTACTCAGTACCTTTTGAGCGTATGGCTCTATCTCACAAAACGCTACAGTCTTAAACCCTGCGCGTTCTAGTCCTAACGTGAAGCCACCGATACCAGCAAAAAGGTCTAGCACTTGCATTTTCTTCCTCAGTTAAGGTCAGATAAACCAAACTCTTTGATCCCGTCTTGGTTGTAAGGTAAGTACAGGTCTTGCTCACGGCACTTGATGCCAATGGCCATTGCCTGCTCGTTCTGAGCATCGGCATACGCTATGGCTTCATCTGACAGCGTGTACACCCCAAACGGGTACGGGTGAGCCTTTTCCTGCGCTAAGAAGTAAAACTTCTCAGTGGGCAGTCCCACGGCTCGACAGCCAGCCAGATAATACGCAGCCTGCTGATGGTATCGAAACGTGTTGATCGCGCTTCTGAAGCCGCGAGGTGAAGCGTCACGGCAGGTCTTGAGATCCCAAACGTCAGTGCCAGTGTGCCAGTCCAGCTTGCCCTTACACGGCTGACCATTCCAGATCCAACACAGCGTCAGCTCGACACTGTGCTCTGGCTTCGGGATGAAGTCGGAAACAACCTCACGGCGCTCCATGCAGATGTCGTACATATCCTGCTTGCAGGCCGTGCGATCACCCAAGTCTTCGAGCCATTCGGCGTACTCCGCCTTACCAGCCTTGGTGCGCTTATCAACCACTGGCTCGATGGCGAACTCGTCAAAGAACTTGTGGTGCTCTAAGAACACGGTGTGCTGCACCCTGCCTTCGAGCAGCGCAGGTGAGTTGTTGAACACTTGGTTCTTCCAAGTGTATGGACACTTAGCTATCGAGCTGAGATCGTGAGATCGCCACGCAGGGATCGAGTCATAAGTGGGGTAGTCGAGGTCTTCGTAGATACCTACTTTGAAATCCATCTTGTTCTCCTAAAAAAAGCCCCAGCCTTCGGGCACACGGACTGGGGAACGTGCAGGAGAGAGTGTGTCGCTCTCGGCCCTGTAAGATCCCGCCTTTGGCTCAGCGGACGGGAACGCTGTTGGAGGGTCGTGATGGAACCCTTAGCCAAGACCAAATCCTATCAGCAAACCCACGCCAAATGCTCCAATCACAGCATATGCGGTAAAGGTTGCCAGTCTGGCCGATTCCGCCAGTCTGCGAGGATTCACTTCGATTCCAGACGCTTGATCTCAGCGTCGATGTAAAACTTGATCTTCTTTGCATCGCGCAGTTCATCAGAGTGTGATGAAGCACCATAACGATACGCAGCTCTAAAGATCTCACCGATCTGGGCGTTCATGTTCTTGTGCGAGATCAGGTCTTGCAGCTCCGTGGCTCTCGCTGGCAGCTCGTAATACGAAGCCGTGCTGCCGTCGCTGACCGCAGCAGTCGGCTCAACCTTCAAAATTTCGCGCCAACCTTGTGAGCGTTTCTCAGTCTTTTCAGGCTGCGCCTCCCAGTTCTTGGTTTTGAGCTTCCAGATTCGTAACTGCTTTCCCGCATAACTCACGCTCACAGAGCACTGCACCGCCAAATCTTCGGGNGTGGTNAAGCCATGCTCATCCAAATACTCACGAACAATCGCAGCTTTCATACCTCTACGGTTTTGGTTTTTCTTAGTCATACTGCACCTTAGAACGGTATATCGTCTTCAAAGTCATCGTCTGCCAAGGCAGGCGCTTCTTCTTGTTTCGGCTGCTCCGCCGCTGGTGCAGGCTTGGCTTTGCCCTTCGCCATCGCCGCTTGCAGCTCAAAGCATGGATCGATGGGTTCTTTACCCGGCTCGTCGCAGCCACCGATCTGCCATTGCATGAAGCGAGGCAGTCCCTCAAAGATATCGCAAGCTTTCTTGCTGGCCTCAGTGGACTCGCCAGAAAACTCTTGGCAGTAGTCTTCGAGATCAAACACCACCTGCTCATTCACCGTTGGGACTTTCTTCGCACCACCGTCAGCGCAAAAGACACCGACTACCTTGGCGTTACCGCCGCTGGTTAAACCGACATCGACCTTACAAGTCGTGCCCAATATCTTGGTGAGGTCAAACGACTTCAGCTCTTCTTCAGTGAACGATTTGTTGCGCCATGCCTGCAAGTGCTGACGCAGCTTGGCCCGTTCACGCAGAGACAGCGTATACTGGCAGTTAATCGACATAGGCCGATCATCGTCCATACGCAGCTCTGGCAGCTCCCAGAAGATAAATACGTTATGGCGCTTGTTCACTTCGCCTTGGTATTCGTTCATTGTTGTGCCAGCGTCAACCAGCTTGTAGCAAATTGCGTTGTGAGTGCCCGTTGGGACTTGCTCGAAGTCTCCACCGCCACCACCTGATGCTATGATTCCCATCGCGTTTTCCTTGAGTAATTGCAAAAAGGTGTACTATTATGCACATCTTGGAAAACGTGATGCAAGGGAAAATTACATGGGATTGAAAATNACCGACGGCAACAGCAAGGATTTTAGCAGGCCATTGAGCGGTGACATCCGCGCTGACTTTGAGTCTTTTNTAGCCGANAACGGGATGACACCAGACAAAGAGCTGGTGGTNGGTGGTGATATCGGCAGAGCCTACATGGACGTGAGTGGTAGGCAGAAGCTGGTTGGTTGGTATCAAGTGTGGCTCGATCAAGAGGTGCCCTTTGGTCGGTGCGGTGACCGCACGATCAGTAACGACGAGCCAATAGCGAAGTGGAAGCCTGAGAACTCAGAACGCCACCAGATGACCCCAGAGCAGCGGGAGCAGATCAAACAGCTCAGTGAGCAGGCGGCGAGAGAAAAAGAAGAGCGTCAAGCCAAGGCTGCACAGCGAGCCAAAGAGCTGTGGGAGAGCTACCCAGAGGCCACAGACGATAACCCATACTTGCAGCGCAAGAACGTGACGAGCCACGGTTTGCGGCNAGACGGCGATAGATTGGTCATACCAGTGCTCGATGCCAAGCTGAAGATCGCAGGACTNCAGTACATCGATGACGCNGGCGGCAAGAAGTTCTTGCCCGGCACCAAGAAGAAGGGATCGTTCTTCGTCATTGACCCCAGCTCGATGCGNCAAGCGCACACCATCAACTACGTCGAAGGCTACGCAACAGGGGCCAGCTATTTCGCTGACTTGGGCCAGCCAGTCGTGNTTTGTTTTGATGCCTTTAACTTATCTCCAGTCGCAGAAACCATCAGCGGCTATTTCCCAAAGGCCAAGCACGTCTTCATTGCAGATTTCGATGACAGCAAGACGGGTGAGCAAGAGGCGATCAAAGCGGCGCAGGTAGTGAGGCGTATCGGCGCTCAAGCCGAGGTGCTGATGCCACAGAGCAAGGGCGACTACAACGATCACGCCATCGAAGGCGAGTTGATGCCTGAGCTGAGCCATGTAGAGGTGCCAGCAGAGGTCGAGTGGAGTAAGTCAGAAAAGGGACGAATCCTCAACGTCAAAGAGAATGTGAGGGCAGTGCTTGAAATCAACCAGATTGATTTGAGGTACAACGCCATCAAAAAGGATCTGGAGATCCTCATACCGCACCAAGATTTCGTCGCTGATTTGAAAAAGGATGCGTCGTTGGTTGAAGTAGAGAATCGGTGCCGCCATCTGGGTGTGCCAGCCACCAACGTGAAGGACTACCTCAAGCTCTTGGCACGGGAGTACAACCCAGTGCGAGAGTGGATGGAGAGCAAGCCGTGGGATGGCAAAAGCAGGTTGCAAGAGTTTCTGGGCACCATTACCAGCAGCAACGAGCCATTGAAAGAGATGCTGATGACGAAGTGGCTGGTTTCCTGCGTAGCAGCGGCGTGTGAACCAAATGGTGTGGCACTCGAAGGCATACTGGTGTTCCAAGGAGCGCAAGGACTGGGCAAGACGCTATGGTTTAAGCGGCTGGCAGATTACGACAAGGGTTGGCTATTGGAAGGTGCAACGCTGAACCCTAGCGACAAGGACAGCGTCAAGCAGGCAGTGAGCCACTGGATTGTTGAGTTGGGTGAGATCGAGAGTACCTTTAAGAAGAGCGATATCGACCAGCTCAAAGCTTTCGTAACCAAGAAGAACGACGAGCTGCGCCTACCGTATGACCGAGCCTTCACAACATACCAGCGCCGCACAGCGTTCTACGCCTCCGTCAATGCCCGTGAGTTTTTGACCGATACCAGCGGAAACCGACGCTTCTGGGTGGTGCCTGTCACGGGAATCAATGCTGACCATGGTTTGGATATGCAGCAGGTTTGGGCCGAGGTGAAAGAGACGCTTTACTCCAACAGCAACGTCGATTGGTACTTAACCAAGGAAGAGCGAGAGATGCTGCAAGACTCAAACGAATACTATCGCACCCAGTCCAGCGTCGAGGACTTGATCCTTGAGCACGTCCATTTTGCCAGCACCCAGACCAAGCCAGTGCAGATGACAAAGCTGCTGAGAGACCTCGGAATAAGCCAGCCAAGGATGCCTGACATCAAAGATGCCAGCAGGGTATTAGCAGCCCACGGGCTGGAACCGCGCAAGAGTAATGGTAAAAAAGTGTACGACTTGGACTACACAAAAGTAGAGGTGGGCAATGCTGATAAGTTTTCTGGTGGGTGGAACTGATTTTTTAGAGGGTAGAAAGAAAAGGTGCCCTATTGCCCTTTTTTTTAAGTTATTGATTTGAAAGGNTTTATATACACAGGGAGGGTAGGGTACCTTACTTATAAAATAAGTATTGTTATTAGATAGTAGTAGGAAGGAGCGAGAAAGCGTTGGGATGTTGGAGATGTTCACGGAAGTTTTTGATAGCTGTACCCTGTACCTTGGTACCCTGTTTACGGTAGGAGAACGAGATGAAAAAGTTTGAATGGGACGATGACGCGAGTGAGGATCAGAACTTTAGAGCGTGGGTGATCATGAACGCAGATGAACGCGACAGCGTAGGGCAAGCGCCTCTTTCGGAGGAAGAGGCGCGGAGGTTATTCAACGAGCTGAAGGAAAGCGGATGGCTGACGATGTAAAGCGCAAGGCAGGCAGGCCGAAGAAAGAGCGCAAGCAGTTGGTGGAAACACCGCAAGCTTTCCTTGCGGATGAGGAAGCTGGCATCACAGACATGCAAGCGGCTTTCGTGTGGCACTACACGGAAGGCGCGTGTGGGCAGACAGAAGCTGCGAGAAGGGCAGGGTTCTCATTCCCTGCTGCCGCAGCAACGAAGATGCTCAACGGCAAAGACTTCCCNAAGGTCACGCGAGCGGTTCGAGTCAAGCAGGACGAGATGCGCGAGAAGTATGCGATCACGCCGCAAAAGACAGGAGCGATGCTGTGGAAGATAGCTGAGACCTCATTCGAGACGGGAGCGTACAATGCTGCTGTGAGTGCAGTGAAGGAGCTGAACCAGCTCGCTGGCCTGACGATCCACCGCAGTCAGAACCTGAACATCAACGCTGACTTGCAGAAGATGACGAAGGAAGATATCAAGCACCGGCTTAACGAGCTGTTGGGCGTGGATGGGGAGATGAGCGACAAAGACCACTAGCTGCGTCGGTTTGACGCAATCGCAGAATGAACATCGTTCTGGCCCCGCCTCCCGCCCAGCCCCTCAAAATTTGGGGAAATTCCCGACATCAGGCTCAATTGAGCAAAAAGCCAATAAAAACAAAGACTTGCGCGATTAGGTTAGTGAGCACTAACTTACTTCTATCGGTCGGCCCTGCTCAGAGGCGACACGCGACTAGGCCATTGGGCTAGGCGACCTTGGTTTTCTTCTCTCTGAGCGCCTGTACGCGCCTCTCAGCCGACCCCGTGCGCGGCAGTAGGAACCCTATAGGGTCAGAAAAAGCCTGAGAGATCGGCCTGTGGCGCGACCCCCGTACACCCCTATATAACGAGCGCGGCGAGCGCGATAGCTATAGCAAGGTTTGGCGCATTCAGTATTCAAAAATATGTATGCCGAATCTCTTGCGTTTGACCTTGGCTTGAAATGATCTCATTATGCGCCGTAACCACATTCGGGCAGCTCCTGATGTATATGTCGCCGTTTAGAAACTCAAGATCCGCATTCGTTGGTTCGCGTCAGCCGATGATGCAGCAGGCGATATTCCGGCCTCAGCCTGCGTTCATGCAGCCGCAAATGGCTTTTCAAAGGCCGTCGGTACCAGAGCGACCACAATTCGGCCAGCCTCAAGGTGGCCAGCTACAAGGCAGCTCTGGGCCAAATCCCCCATCTTTGGAAGAAGTGCTATCCCAGCGCGGTTTCACAATGCCTGAAAAGCCTAGAATTTCATCGCAAGATATGGCTTTTTTGGGAACAGACCCTGTAACGGGCCGAATGCGCCAAGGCGGAAGCACGCTGAGGCCATATTATAAAAAATTAGACGAACTCTACGCGCAAAACCCAGAAGCTCTGGAGATTGCGAAGCAGTACACAGCAGATCCTTCTAAATTTGGTGGTGAAAAACCTACTGATCGTCGATCTGTTTTAAGTGGACAACTTAATCAAACAATTCAGCCGCCGACACCATCACCCATTGGAATGATCCAGCGACCCGGCGGTTCTGCTCTTCTACCCGCAGAAAGGGAAGCTAGTCGAGAGTTGCAAAGGCGACAGCCTGATTACGGTCAACAAGTTCAAGAAATGCAAGCAATGATGCGCGAGATGATGCAGATGATCTCTGCACTGAGTAATCGAGGCGGTTTTGGTGGTTACTCTCCGCGCCAGCAGATGATGTTTGGCGGCATTGGTTCGATCCCCATGTCTAGGGGCATGTTCTACTAGAAAGGAACCCTACCCACCCGATTTTCTAGGAGAGATCAAAAATCTGGGGATGGATGAGTAGGGCTTGATCGCGGGATCGCGGCAAAGGTAACCCCGCAAAAATTTTATTTCTATTTTTTTTTAACCTAAACTCGCGCGATGGCAGATTCGAGAAATAAGGGTGCGGCTTTCGAGCGCGATATCGTGAAGCGCATCAATGCGTTTGCCGATCAACATGCCCTTGGTTTCCAGTGCAAGCGTAACCTTGACCAATATCAAACCGCTGACCTTTGTGACATCCAGATTCCGCGTCACTCGATTGAGTGTAAGGCGTACAAGTCTGGCTGGTGGTACGCACCAGCTTGGTGGGATCAAGTTTGTGCGGCTTGTGGCGACAACACGCCGGTTTTGATATACAAGTTCAACAACAAAGCGATCAGGGTATGCCTGCCGCTTTACGCGATTAACGAAAATATGGCGCGAGATAACTCTCGGACAGCGGTTATCACTCTTGACGAGTGGCTTGCGCTGTTGAAGGAGAGCTTTGACGGCCAACGAGAGGCTGCGTAATGGCTGGCATGGACGATATCGACATTTTTGATGAGCCTGTAGGCCAAATGAACCGCCGCCAACAGCCAAAAAACATATCAATGCTTACCCCAGCCCAGCTCGCCAACATCGGAGCGGCTTTTGCAGACCCTTTGGGCATGGTTGACATCACTGGCGAGTACCCTGAGTTCCCCGCAGCGGGTGTTTCGGTGTCTGAGATGGTTATGGAGGGGACAAGATCGCCCAGCTTGATGGAAAATTTGCGCGAAGGCGACTTCGGGGCAGCGGCGCTTCAGGGGATAGGGGTGGTGCCTGTTGTTGGAGGGGCTGCTAGGGCCGTGCGAGGACTTGCGAAGGGTGCAGACCGTCTTGCGAAGGCTCAAAAGGCTGGTTTTGACACCGATACGGTGTATTACCATGCGACAGATAAGTTTGGAGACTCAGAATCTGGAGAATTTGCCCAGTTGCGTCCTTCTGCCAGCGGAAAACTGGGGCCGGGCATTTATTTATCGCCTGATGCCAGTTATACGCAAAAATACATTCGTCAATCTTACAAATCAGATAGTGAAGAGCCGCCGTTTGGTGAGGGCGCTCGCATTTTGCCGGTTTTTGTGCGCGGCAAGGTAGGTACTAGAGAAGATTTTGCTGAAGCCGTCGATAGCATCAAGAAAAACGCATCAGACAAAACAGATTTCAAGACCATCAAGCGTCAAGCCCAAGAAAAAATGGCAGACGATGGCTTTGCAGGGTTCAAAGTGCAGGATGAGCTTGTTGTTTTCGACCCCAAAAACATCCGCTCGGTGAATGCTGAGTTTGAAGACCTTGATTCGCCTGAGTTGCTGAAGGCGAAGGGTGGAGAAATACGCAAATTTAGCAAAGGCGGCATACTCGATCTGATCGTCAAAGGCGATTTCGACCCACGGTTCGACCCACGAGTGAAAGAGCAAGATATGCTTCGCAACCTAGAGGCTGAGATTATTGGCAGTAATCAGACTCAGCCGATGCCGCGATTGGCGCTTTCAGAACTCGAAGGTGAGGACTTTGTCACCTCGATGACCGATAGAACCCGTGCAGGTGGTGATGTGAAAAGCATCAACCGGGTGCAGTTAGTCGATCCTGTTTATTTGCCGGGTGGTCAGGACTTTATGTTCAACAACCCCAGTGCGGTTTGGGCATCAGCGGAAAAGCCGTCCCGTGAAATTTTGGAACTTGCGCGAGAGCTAAAGTCAGAATCTGGCAAAGACCCGCTTTACATACCTTGGCGTATGGCTCCAACAGGCGGTGATTTTTCTACGACCACTGGTGAGCTGATGCTCGGCTATGCCGCAGCCAACATGACAAAGTCTACGAAGAGGGCTTTGGACAAAGCGATTCGAGACTACCGCACCAAAGGCAGTATGGTTAAGGGTAATCGAGTTGGTGCTGGCAGAAAGATTGAGGGTTGGAAGGGTATAGATGACCCAAGTTCTGTGCAGGTTTGGCGCAACACCCCAGACGCAGTTCGCAAAGAACTGATGAACATGATGGACGTTCAGTTCCGCAACAAGGGCGGCTTATCTATCGGTGCTGCGCGATTAATCAATGCTGATCCTAAGCAGCTCACGGCCAGAGACGCAGGAATTCAGAACGTAGGTCGTATTTTTGCTGACATCGATATCTTTGACTCGGCTCACCCGTCATATCCTTTTGCAGTGCCCGGTGGTGGCGTTGGTGTTCTTGAAAACGCAAGTGCGGCAACGGTGTTTGATTTGCTTCCCAAGGCTAAGTTTGGTGATGCACAGAAGAAGGTCAAAGATCCAGCCAACCCCACGGCGCAAGAGATTCGTGCGCTCCAGATGAAGCCTTATGGCGGTACGATCACTGAGGACATATTACGCCGCATGGAGGCTCGCGGCGTAGATGTCAATTCTATAGCGGGTCTCACGGGCGGCGCTCTGACGTTTACGTTGCTGTCCGCTGGTTTGGTCACACCGCAAGAGGTTCAGGCCGGTGCGTTAAAAGAATTTGCTGACAGTATGCGTAAAGCCGATGAGATGGGCTTCAAGACCGATCAAGTCCTGTATCACGGCTCGACGTTTGACATCGAAGAGTTTGTGCCTAGCTCAAACACAGACAACGACTTTGGTCGAGGCACCTACCTGACCATCTCACCGAGTGATGCTTCCCGTAACTACGCAGGCGAAGGGCCAGACTTAACGAACCGAATTAACACGCTTTCTGAAAGCATACAAGAGAGCTTGGAAGGCAGTTGGAGCTGGAATGCAGAATTTTGGGACAATATAAACGACCCAGAAGTTTTTGCTAAGATCGAGAAGCTGGTCGATGAGTTTGAGGAAAATCGTGACCGAGGGGCGCTTGAAGAAGCCGCTAACCTCGCGGCCAAGACAATTCTAAAAGGTCAGAACGAGGGCGTGATATACCCTGTCTTCGTAAATAACAAAGACTTTGCTGTCATTGGTGGCAAAAACAGAACGGTTATTGACATTGATCAAACACAATATTACGAAGCCGCCGAAGAAGAAATATTCCGATCTGACTTTGATAGCGACGTGGCTTATGAGGACGCCCTATCCGAGTACGCTAACGAGCTAGAATCGAGTGACTATGAAAGCCAGCTTGCAGATCTTGTGGACAGTCTTAGATATTCAGGCGCGAATGAGGAAGTGGTCGGTCAGGTAATTGATTCAGCTATTGACGGCCAAATAGATTTTACTGAAATCAATGACATTATTCGCAACTCTTACAACGAAGATTTTGACACTGGCGAATTGTTGAATAACGGCCAGATCATGCAAGACCTTTTGACTTCCCTTGGCTACAAGGGCGTTGTCGACAACACAGCGGGTCAAAAGTTTGCAAGTCTGGGTTCAGGGAGTATGCACACCATCGTCTTCCCCGGTAACGAGAATCTGATTCGCTCGATCAACGCTAAGTTTGACCCCGCAAAGGCTGACTCACCCAACATACTCGCAAGCGCACCACCGATACTGGCTCCGATTGGCGGGGCGACGATTCTCGCTGCCACGGCTTTGTCAGCGCAAGAGGCTCAAGCGGGAGGCGTGGGAAGCCTCAAAACAGCTATAGACAAAAGTCGTGAACAAAGCCTCAAACAAGCCAAAGAGCAGGGCTATGACCTTGATAACGTCATGTATCACGCCAGCAAGCAAGACATCGATGAGTTCGTGCCCGGTTATGATGACGGGCTTGTTTTCCTAACCCCAAGCAAAGAGTTCGCAAACAACTGGCTAGGCAAAGGCAGGTTTAAGGAAAGGCAAGGCGGCACTGGCGCTATTGAAGGCGTGAAGGCAGAGATAAAGCAGCTCAGGAAAGAAGCAGATGAGATAATGGAATCGCTTCCAGACGATCAAGCCAGCCAGTATTACCGAGAAGTATTTGACCCTAAAATGAAGCAGCTTCTTCGTGAAGAGCGAGAAGCCGACAGCGCCATCTACCCCGTGGTCACTAAAGCCAAAAAACCATTTGTTCCGAGCAAAGATTTTGGTGTCTTGGAAGAGTTATTTGGCGAAGAGCGTTTCAATGCGCCATTCGGCAGCGGGTTTCCTACATACAAGGATGCCTTAAAAGACGGAAATTACCTACTGTATGAAAACAAAGAGGTAGTAGATTTCTTAAAGGCCAAGGGCTTCGACTCGATGTTCTTGAAAGAAAGCTCTGGTGCAGATGAGCCGTTTACCACCTTGGCCGTTTTTGAGCCGTCCGATATTCGCTCAGTAAACGCCAAGTTTGATCCCAAAAAGAAAGGCTCTCCCAAAATACTGGCAAGTGCCCCGTTTGCCGCAGGACTAGGCGCTATGGGCGCTATGCAAGAAGCTAGGGCTGCGACATTGCAGGCAGAGGGTGCGCCGTTTGAGGTTGCCTTAGACGCTGCTACAGCGATAGGAGCACCGATTGTCGGCGGTTTGGCAGGGTTGGCTGAGTTTACGCAAGGCTTGCCGCGCAGGATTGTAGGCGACCTTACGGGCGAAGAGTCTGCTGCTCGCATTAAGGCTTTGCGTGAAGGCGTTAGTGGTGCGTTAGATTATGACCCCACCAGCGAGATAGGGCGTGAGATGAGCCAGAAGGCGCAGGAAGGTATTGCCCAACTAGCAACGCCGGTTGTGGAAAGGCTAGAGCCTGTGGTTACAGGCACGGTGGATCAGATCACAGACCCGCAGAACGTGTCGCCATTGGGTCTGCTTTATCAAGGCGGGAAGTATCTTTACGAAGACATCTTCGGTGAGCCAGAGCGTGAGGCAGCTAAGAGTGCAATGGACGTTGCTCTATAGGCTTCTTCACAAACTCCGCAGTCACCTTCACCTCGACTTCTTCGTCTTGGTGAAGGGCTTCTATGATCACATCTTCGATCAGGTCTTCGAGGACATCAAGGTCTACCAGCGTCTTCACGCTGATCTCGGCTATTACTGTCATCTTTCGCATTGATTCCCCGCTCTTTTTTCCATAAGCGGATAATGTAATCGGCTTCTGGCCCTGCGTCATGCTGCGAGTCGAGCACATGGCGGTATAGTTTCATGGCTTTATCGCTATCGGCTTCGAGCATCATGCGGAATGCGGCCATGTCGAGCGTTTGAAAATACTTATCCATTGATCTCCTCCAACTCCGCCAGCCACCAGTCTAGGTCACCGGCTTTGTATTCCTCGAATGCTTGCTCGACCAACTCTGGTTTGCCAAGGCGTTCAGCCTCGGCATTTATGGCGGCTCGCTGAGTTACCCCGCGCTGCCAGACCTTGTGATCGTCGCTGTACTCGAAATACCAGTCGTGGTTTCGTAGCAGATTAATGAGTTTTTCCATCCTGATCCTCCACAAACTTAGCGAGCTTTTGCTGAATACTCGTCCACCGCGCCTTCAGCTCGGCTTCCTCGTCTTTGTTGTAGCACTTGAACCAGAAGCAGGTTCCGATCAGCCCGTTGACGCGAGGATCGTCGGAGCTGCTACGCATAAGCGTAGACAGCATCTCGATCTCTTCGTTGGTGAGCTGTAGGTATTGGGTTTTAAGTAGAGTCATCACGCCCTCCTTATCGCTTGAATCGATACAGACTTGCTGTATCAGGAAGTTCACGGGCCAGCTCGTCCATGTACATGAAATGAGTGTGGTCAGCACCGCAGCTCCAGCACTTTCTGTCGAAGTCGCCGCCGTTCTGGGCGTGGTGTACCTGCTGCCTGTGGCACTGGCTGCAAACCAGCCAATCCCTGAGCGGAGTGCCTAACACTTTGTATCGCTTGTTGGTCAACACGTCCTTCGGCGATACGGCTTGTAGATAATGACTGATCGATCTGCCTGTTGCTTTTGCTTGCATAATCACGTTCTCCGTTGTTGGTTTCCAACAGCTTAACATGCGCCGTGCCCATATGCAAACACTTATACAAAACAATTTATTCAAATAAAGTGTTGCACATCGACACGCATACCATTAAGATGCAATTTCACTTACAGGAGAAACGTGATGACCGACAGAGAAATGACCGTTGAAGAACAATTGCTACACGCCGATTGCCACAAGTTTGCTCGTCTGCATGATCTGAGTGCAGCAGAATCCATGATGCTGCCAGCGTTGTTTCGCAAGGGTTCAGTAGCGACGGAAGAGACGCTTTCTGCGTTCTCGCACAAGGTTTTGGAGATTAAGGAGCTTGGCGAGTATATAGCGGAGATGTCTCGCAAGCTTGCTGCGACGGAGGACGGTAAGAAGCTGTACGCAGAGTTTTTGCAGGAGGGCGCAGCGTGAGCGCCCAAGCAAAGAAGGTTTATTACAACCGAGTGCGCCGCACTTGCCTGAAGCACAACATCGACATTGTGTACGATGGGATGCCCAAGGCGGTGTATGGCGTAGAGTTGGTCAAAGACGGTCAGGTGATGTTTGCTGACCGTAGTACCGATAATATGCCGCTGGACATAAACTGGCAGCGGCTGCACGAAGAGATGGCTGACTATGGTTATAAAGGCGGTGTGAAATGAGCGGCAACCCATTGAAGCAAATTAACAACATCTACGGCTACGTCCGCGTATCCACAGACGAGCAGGTCAAGTCTGGCATCTCATTGGAGACGCAGAAGCAGCAGATCAGTGAGTTTGTGCGCGAGAAGTACAACCGTGAGGTGACCGAGTTCTTTGCGGATGAGGGCATTTCTGGTACCCATGCGGTGTTAGATCGACCCGCCAGCCGTGACATGACTGACGTGATTGATGAGCATGACGTGGTGATCTGCACTCGACTTGACCGATTAAGCCGCTCCAGCTCAGATTTGTTGGCCTTGATCCCAGTGCTGCAAGACATTGGGATTACCCTGTATTTCTGCGAGCAGTTCGGTGAGATGCCGATTGTCTATCCAGACGCAGGCAAGTCGAAGGGCTTGGATGCCAAGTTTGATATGAACTCGATGGCCAACCAGATCATGCTGATGGTTTTATCAGCGGTTGCTGAGATCGAACACGCGACGATTAAGGATCGATTTGCGGCAGGTAAGCTCGATTGGGCATCTCGCGGCTATGCTATTGGCGGATCTGCGCCTTACGGGTATAGGCACGTTGAGGTGAAGACGGGTAGTAAGACGCGCAAGTATCTCGAAGAGGTGCCTGAAGAACAGGCGGTTCTGAAATCAATCTATCGCCTTCATAAGCGTGGCCTTGGCGCTCGCAAGATTGCCAAGCAGGTCAACAGCTTGCACGACATACCTCCGCTCACGCATTCCAAGGTGCAGCGCATCTTGAGCCGCAAATTTCAGGGTGTCCCTAACGCTGCATAGGCTCTATCATGGTGGCCTCAATGGAGGTCACTATGACGGCTTTAGAGGATATTGAAGAGGCCATCGAGACGATGGAAGCCTCGCTTGCGACAGATTTTATGACGAATGCGGTGCGCGATATCATGAGCACTGCGGTTCAGCGCCTGAAAGATGCCAAAGAAAAGTTGACTGACTGATGTCTCAAGAAGGTTGGGGTCGCGGTACATGGGGGCAGGGTGCTTGGGGCACCCCGCTTTCTATTGATGTAACGCCTGATGGACAGCAGGCGACTGCTGCTGTGGGTGCGGTTACCATCGACGGTGAGGCGAATGTTCCGCTCACTGGCTTAGCGATCACATCTGGCATCGGCGCGGTCACTGTCATTGCAGAGGCTAATGTCACCCCGACAGGTCAGGCGATCACATCAGGCGTTGGCGCTGTTACGGTTGACGCGAAAGCGAATGTTCCCGTCACCGGCCAAGCAATCACATCGAGCGTTGGCTCTATTGAGGTTGTGGCTCGCGCTATCGTGCAGATCACGGGTCAGTCGATCACGTCAGGACTGGGTGCGCCGACAGTCGATGCGGAAGCTAATGTCACGCTCACGGGTCAGGGCATTGCATCTGGGTTAGGCGCTACCACCGTTAGAACGGTTAACAATGTTTTTGTTGACGGCCAGCAGATAAACTCTGGTATTGGTGACGTAACCACGGTTGCTGGTGCGATTGTTGAGCTTGTTGGCGTGTCAATGGTTGCAAGCGTCGGTGATATTCTGGTATGGGGCGAGATAGACACCAACCAAGACCCGTCCTACAATCCAATCAGCACAACTCAATCTGCGGGTTATTCGGCTGTCGATACCAGTCAGTCCGCAGGGTATGAAGAGATAAAAGCCGGAAGAGATGCCGCTTAAAAAAATGCGAGGAAATTCAATATGGTAGCCTACACTAACGATCTTAGGCTTGCGGAGCTGGCCACCGGGGAAGGCTCCGGGACTTGGGGAAATACCACAAACACCAACCTTGAGTTAATTGCAGAGGCATTCAGCTTTGGTACGGAAGCTATTACGACGAATGCTGATACTCATACTACTACTATTGCTGATGGTTCTACTGATCCGGGCCGCAGTCTCTTCCTCAAATATACTGGCACTCTTGATAGCACTTGCACCATCACTATAGGGCCAAATACGGTCAGCAAGTTGTGGTTCATCGAGAACGCAACGAGCGGATCACAGAGCATTATCATTAAGCAAGGCTCTGGTGCCACAATCACCGTGCCTAACGGTCAAGTCAAAGCCATCTACAGCGATGGCGCAGGCTCTGGCGCTGCGATGGTCGATGCGTTCCAAGACCTGTCTGTGCCTGATTTGTTTATTGACGATGACCTGACGTTTACCTCTGACAGCGCCGTCATCACTTTTGGCGCGGATGGCGATACGACTCTCACGCACACAGACGGCTCTGGCCTAACGCTGAACAGCACTAACAAGCTGATGTTCAACGACGCGAGCCAGTTTATCCAAGGCTCGTCTGCTACGGTCTTGTCGCTTGGTGCGACAGATGAGATAGATCTGACAGCGACGGCTATTGATGTGAATGGCACGATGGATGTGAGTGGGGCGTTGACGGGCACCACTGCAACATTTACGACTGCCGACAACACGACACAACTTACGTTGAAAAGCACCGATGATGACGCCACTGCTGGGCCAGTTTTAGATTTCATGCGAGATAGCGCAAGTCCAGCGGATAGCGATGTTCTAGGGCAAATTAGGTTTCGTGGGCAAAATGATGCAAGCGAAGATATAAATTATGCTCGTATCAATACACAAATCACTGATGCGTCAGATGGGACAGAGGATTCACAATTAAATGTGATAACAGTGGTTAACGGCACTGCTCGCAACAGGATAACTTTGAATGGCAGCGGGGCGGAGTTGCCCTCCCTTCTGTGCTCTGACTGGTTTGGCTCCGCACTCTCCTCTTCGTGATTGGGCT